>Ga0209835_1001062_pt1 | contig 16090 bp, 12 predicted proteins | sample LakKivwa52mmetaG_FD_184138 | JGI IMG/M metagenome (GOLD analysis project Ga0209835, IMG submission 184138) | Anoxic lake water microbial communities from Lake Kivu, Rwanda to study Microbial Dark Matter (Phase II) - Lake Kivu water 52m metaG... | ecosystem: Environmental > Aquatic > Freshwater >...
GTTAACGTCCTGTCCGAAGTTCGCGGCTTCGCCAGTCCGCTCCATCAGGCGCTCGATTCGGGCCGCTTGAGGGAGGCGACGCTGGAAGCCCTTCTTTCGACGATGAAAGAATACTTCCCGACGTTCCGTCAATACCTGAAGCGCAAGGCGAAACTGCTCGGTCATGCGGGCGGACTTCCGTTCTACGACCTGTTCGCACCGATCGGGGCGATGACCAAGACGTATTCGATCGAAGAAGCCCAAGCGGTCATCCTGCGCAACTTCGCGACCTTCAGTCCGCGTCTTCATGCAATGGCTGCCCGTGCGTTTGACGAACGCTGGATCGACTATCTGCCCAAGAAGGGCAAGGTCGGAGGCGCGTTTTGCGCGAACATGCCCTCCATCAAGCAAAGCCGCGTCCTCACCAATTTCGACGGCTCCTTCGGGGACATCATCACGATCGCCCACGAACTGGGACACGCCTACCACGGCGAAGCCATCTTCGGCGAATCGATTTTGAACACGGATTACACGATGCCCGTCGCCGAGACGGCCTCGATCTTCTGCGAGACGATCGTCAAGGAAGCCGCGCTTCGCGATTCGACCGATCCCAACGAACGTTTGGGGATTCTCGAAGCGAGCCTGCAGGATTCCACCCAGGTCATCGTCGACATCCTGTCGCGCTTCCAGTTCGAAAAGGCCGTGTTCGACGGCAGAAGAACCACCCTGTTCAACGAGCACGAACTGAAACAGCTCATGCTCGACGCGCAGAAAGCCACTTACGGCGACGGTTTGGACGAGACCAAACTGCACCCGTACATGTGGGTGTGCAAAGGCCATTACTACCGCGGCGGTCTTTCCTACTACAACTTCCCGTACGCGTACGGGCTCCTGTTCGCGCGCGGCCTGTACGCGCAGTATTTGAAGAACCCCGTCGAGTTCGTGCCCCGCTACGACGCCCTTCTGGCCGCGACCGGCAAGATGTCCTGCGAAGACGTCGCCAAATTGGCCGGCATCGACGTGACGAGCCAGGCTTTTTGGCGGGATTCGCTCGAAGGCATCCGCAGGGACGTCGAACGTTTCCTGGCATGGACCGAACAATAACCCCAACAAAACCGTTCCTTCGGCTGTTCTTTGGATGACAACGCTTCAAGGAGGTATCGTATGCTTCAATCCGGACTCAAGAAAGTATTGACGGCGTTTGTGTTGTTTTTCGCCTTGTTCGTCATCGCGGGATGCAATCTCAAGCCGACCACCACGACGGGACAAAACGACAGCCCCGAATCCGTCGGCGGGTTCAACAACTACGCCGAGATCAAAGAGTATCTCAAGCTGTTCTACGACGAGTCGAAAGGATCCTACGTCTCCCGCTTCGCGACCTTCGACTCGCTGGCGCCCAACGCCGAGAGCACGGCGACGGACGGCCCGACCGGATCGTCCTCGGGAAGAACCTATTCGACCACCAACAACCAAGTCGACGGCGTCATGGAGAGCGACACGTTCCTGACCGACGGGTATTTCCTCTACGTCACCACCGAACAGACGTTCCGGCTGATCGACGCCGACACCCTGGACATCCTCTTCACCTACGAGATCGAACAGGGCTATGTCCACGGCCTCTACCGTTTCGGAAACAAGATCGTCCTCATCGCCTACGAATACACGATCAAGAACGTCGAGGAACAGGGCGGAAGGGACTATTACTTCTGGAGTTATTACCTGTACAGCACGAAAGTCGTCGTATTCGACGCGACCGACAAGAACGACGTGACGGTCGAACGCGAACTTTCGTTTGCGAACACCTACCTCGTCCAAAGTCGGATGATCGGTTCGATGCTCTACCTCGTGCTCGATAACTACCAGATCAACTACGGTTTCGACGAAGAGAACTTCATCCCCGAATACAAGGACTCTGTATTGGGCGAGGATCTCCTCAAACTGCCGGCGGAAAACATCTATTTCATGCCCAACGGCAACCAGACGATCGGCTATCTGATGCTCGCGTCCCTCGACGTCGAGGAAAGCGACCCCGCCGACGTCAAGGCGTACCTGGGTTCCTCCTATCAGATCTACATGAGTTTGAACAACCTGTATTCCATCGTCTACCGCTACGATTACGACGAAGAAACCCAGGTTTCGACCTACTCGACGATCGTGCTCCGCTTTGAAATCGATCCTTCCTCCAAAACGCTTTCCTTCAAGGCCTCGCAGAAGATCGCCGGCAGTCCGCTCAACCAGTTCTCGATGGACGAGTACGACGGCGTCTTCCGGATCGCCACGACGCACTGGGTCTGGGGACCCGTCGCCGTCGCGAGCGAGCCCGTCGATTCGAACGAAACCGGCGACGAGACGACGACTGACACGACCCGGACCACCATCGTCACCGAATGGCGCAGCCGCATCGAGAACCAGCTCTATCTCCTGGATGCGACCGCGGAAGGCGAAATGACCCAGATCGGCGTCATCGAAGGCATCGGCAAACCCGGCGAATCGATCTATGCCGTCCGCTACAACGGCCCGATCGCCTATGTCGTCACCTTCGTCCGTACCGATCCGATGTACAAGTTCGATCTCTCCGATCCCGCCAACCCCGTCGAACTCGGCGCGTACTATGAAGACGGCGTCTCGGACTATCTCCACATCATCAACGACAATCTGCTTCTCGGCGTCGGCCGCCAGGCGGAGGAAAAAGACGGATGGACCCGTTTCACCGGCGTGAAGATCGGACTCTACCAGACCGCGGGCGACACGCCGCTGCTTTCCGATCAGTATCTTGCCGAAGGCGAATACTCCTGGACTTCGGTCGGTTACGACCACAAGGCGTTCATCTACTATCCGCTGAGTGAAGAAGGCGTCGTCTACTTCGCGATCCCGGTGTTCGAATACAGCCGTTCGGGCCTGGATACCTACTATTGGAACTATTCGCAGAACCTGTTCTTGTTCAAGGTCACGATCGCGACCGAAGACCTCGAGTTCCTGGGCAAGATCTCCCATCTCGATCCGGTCGACGACGACCGTTGGTGGTACTGGTTCGATTCGATCGACCGCGCGGTGATGATCGAAGACCGCATCTACACCGTTTCGCGCCTGCAGATCCGCGTGCACACGTTCATGAACGGCATCGAAGAGGTCGATCATCTGATCCTCGACGAGCCGGCTTACAACTATTACCCGACCGCCGAAGACGGCGCGACGAAATGAATTTGGAAAAGACCGATGCGAATCGGTCTTTTTTGATTTTCGCAGGAAAAGATTCTTTAGAATCATGTAAGATTTCAGGTTATCTTAGTAGATTTTTCCACCAAACGGTGCTATAGTGAAGTTGAACCACAATGCGGTTTCTTTGCGCGACCGCAATACGATAAAGGAGGCATCGCCCGCATCGTCACCTATGTCATCGCCGCGAAATACGACTTCATGTATCAATTCCAATACGACGCCGCCGAAGCCCAGACGATGATGGATTCCGCCTACGCGAGCGTCCTGCGCGTCTTCGAACTCGCCGCCATCGTCCGCACGATCGAACTCGACCGCGTCACGCCACAACAAGCGGCCGCCGCCGACGAGCTGATGCAACAAATCGACTATCTCGGCATGTTCCTGACGCTCCCGCCGTGGATGTTCCAACTCAAGACCGAATTCGGCTACGTCCCCGAACATTTCGACCAGATCCTCCAGATCATTCATCGCGACCTCGCTTACCGCAACGTCTTGCTCGATAGCGCGAAAGCGATGTACGTCGGCACCTTCCAGATGAGCGAAGAGGACACCTACTACATGATGCTCTCGATGCTGCCGCGGCTGATGAGCGTTCAAGGCGTGCGTTCCTTCGAAGACATCCGCTTCTGGTATTCGACGTTTGACGACTACGGCTACACCAACGCGCAGATCGCCGCCTTCATGGTCCGCTACATGCGCCTGCGCGCCGCCTTCGAAATCGAACGCAGCGAACTCATGATGTCCGAACAGGCTTCCTACTACATGGAAATGATCGCCTACTATCAGGGCGAATACGCCCTCGCCCTCGAAGAGATGGCGGCCGCGGATGCGAAGAACGACCTCTACGCCGACGGATTCGGCGAAGCCGAGGCCGCGTTGATCCGCGCCTATTATGCGGCCCTCAAGGAAGAACAGCGCCGCAGCAACGAATACAACCAACTGCTCAACGATTACGCCAATCCATTCGGTTGGAATTTCGACTGGTATCACTTCCAGATGCTGACCAACGCCAAATACTGGGCGATGGACAGCGCTTGGCAGGTCGCCTCGTTCCAGACGGCCCTTTCCGCGATGGAGACGATCCTCACCGACTATTGCCAGCAATTCGCCGAAGGCATCGACGACGATTGCGACGGCTATGTCGAGGCGTTCTACCTCAACAAGGCCTTGGTGGACCATTACTACGATTCCTACAACATGTTCGTCATGGAAGAATTCACCAACGTCTGGCTGCTCAACGCGATGATCGACAACCTCTACAACTGGGTCTGGACGGGTGAAGAAGCGTATTACACCGCCTATGTCGCCCAACTCGACACGCTTCCCGAATGGGAACGGATGCAGTATCATTACGTCGGCCAAGCCTACATTGACATGCAGAACGCGCTTCATGCGTTCGAACTGCCGCTTGCCGGTCTGATCGACAGCGAAGGCCAGTCTGTCGTGTTCCACATCCAGGACATGGTCCGGCTGTACGCCCACTACGAAACGCAGATCACGAATTATCAAAGCAATCTCTTCCTCGCCAACGCCCAATGGGATACCTATTGGACCATCCTCTCGCCCGAACAGCAAGCCATGTACCTAGTGGCCATCGACATGTACCTCTACATGCTCGACCCGACGTTCACCTTGGTCCGCCCGATGCGGGACCAATTGAAGGACCTTGGTCTGGGAATGGTCGCTCAAGATGTCGAATGGACCTTCTACAACAACTACTCGCAAGCCTATTACCGTTCCGAATACCTGCTGAACGAGCTCAACCGCTACACCCGGGATCTTGAAAACCTGGATCAATACGACAACGGTCCCGCGCCGCTTCTCGTCGCGGTCCTCACCGATCCTTTGAACGAAGCGCTCGCCATCGATCTCGTCGAATCGCTCCTCAACCGCATCGACACGCTGATGCTCGAAGCCGATCCGGAATTCATGAATCTCGTGCTCGGACTCGCGATGCGCCAAATCGCTCCTTCGCAACTGCTTTCCTCGCCCGAAGCCATCGAAGCGCTCGCCGACGATCTGGCGGACGTCCTGACAATCCTCCTCGGCAACGTTTCCGAAGCCGAACTGGGCAAGGTCAAGACCCTGCTCGGAAAAGCCCTCTGGCTCCAATTCGAATCCGAAGGCGTCCCGGTCGAACAACTCGAAGCGATGTACCAGCTCTACTCCGCCGCGTTCGACAAGTATGTCTACGACGCTTTTGACCTGGTCGACATGGCGATCCTCGCGATCGACGCCATCACGGCCGACAAGGTGACCGCCGTCATGATCCAGATCAATGTCATGGACATGATCGACCAAGCCGAACAAGCCGCGTATCGGGATTACTACGGCGGCCTCATCTCCTACGAGGATCTTCAAAACGAAATCCTTGAACTCAACCTCGCCAGAGCGATTTCGATCGCCAACCTCGTCACGACGGTCCTCGGCGACGGCACGATCGACACCGACGCCCTGATCGACTTCGCCCTCAACCTGTACTTCGACATCGCCTACGAGTTCGATTACACGGGTCCGGTCGTCATTGCCGACAAGGTGCTCGAATACCAGACCCTGATCGATCAGATCGTCCTGCAGGCGGCCGTCATCGACGGCTACGACCTGGCGACCCTTACCCCCGAACAACTCGGCGAGATCGAGACCTTCCATCTGTTGATCGAAGAGATCATGATGATTCTCGACAACGGTCCCGAGTACGAAGAAATCCCGGCCTAAACGTTTCGCACCATGGGCGGAATCAAGCAAACGCTTGGTTCCGCCTTTTCTTTTGTGATATAATGGTCGCGGGTGATGAACGTGCTGATCCAATCCATGGACAACGAGAAGATCCGTCAATTGCGCAAACTCGAACAGAAGAAGCATCGTCAGGAACAAGGTCTGTTCGTCGTCGAAGGACCCCACCTGTTTGATATCGCCAAACAAAGCGGCCGGATCGTCTCCGTGTTCGCGACAAGTTCGGAGTATGACGGCGATTACGAGTTCCACCTTCTGACGCCGTCCCTCTTCGCCAAGTTGTCCGACGTCGAAAGTCCGCAGGGCGTCATCGCCGTCTGCCGGATCGAACCAGGCCCATCCGCCGCGGATCGGACGCTTCTTCTCGACGGAATCCAGGATCCCGGCAATCTGGGCACGCTTTTGCGCAGCGCCCTTGCTTTCGGATTCACCCGCGTCGTCGCCGAACGCACCGCCGACTGGTATGCCCCGAAAGTCGTCCGTGCGACGCAGGGAGCCCTTTTCGATCTATCGCTGGAGGAAGCCCCGCTTTCCGCATGGATCGACCTCCATCCCGAAGTGACGGTCGTCGGCACCGCGTTATCCGATTCCGTCCTATTGGAGGAAGCGCCATCTCCCAAAGGGCCGTTTGCCGTCCTTTTGGGGAACGAAGGCGCCGGCGTCCGCAAAGAACTATTGGAAAAAACCGCCTTCAACGTAACCATTGGGATGAACGGCATCGAAAGTTTGAATGTCGGCGTCGCCGGCGGCATCATCATGCACCACCTACGGAGGAAATGACATGTTGAACTACATCGCGGAAGCGAATCGGATCTATGCCCAAGACAAGAGCGGCCTTCTGCAGGCCGAAGTGACCTTCCCCAACCGCGACGCGAAGCGGGTCAACGTCGACCACGTCTTCGTCGACGAAAGCCTGCGCGGACAGGGCATCGCCGGCGAAGCGATGAAATTCGCCTACGACACGATCAAAGGGCGCGGGCTCTTGATCGTCGCGAAATGTCCGTTCGCCATCGCCTGGTTCAAAAAGAACCCGGAATACCAGGACATTTGCATCAACGTCAAGACGGAAGCCTAGTTTCGGGCCATCTTGGGTCTTGCGCGGTGGTTTTTTTTGTGATATAATCTTTGCGTGCATACGAAGCGAGAGAGAGGGTCGGACCCTCTCTCTCTCCATTATAGGAGGGGTTGCATGAACATCGAAGCATTGAAAGACGCCATCCGACCGATCGTCGAAGATCAGGGCTACGAACTCTACGAACTGCAATGGACGAAAGTCCGCAAGCAAGCGGTCCTGCAGGTCGTCATCGACAAAACCGAAGCCATGATCGACATCGAAGACTGCGTCAAGGTCTCCGAAGCGCTCAGCCTGTATCTGGACGACCACGATCCCACCGGCGAAGATTATTCCCTCGAAGTCACTTCGCCCGGAGCCGAACGCGAACTGCGGACGCCCGCCGAGATCGAACGCTTCAAAGGCCATTACGTGCTCGTCAAGACCGTGACGACCGAACACTTCGGAACCCTGCTCGGCCTCGTCGACGGCGCCATCCAACTCAACGTGAAAAACAAAATCGTCACCATCCATATGATCGATGTCAGACTGATCCGTCTGGCCATCCACTTTTAGGAGCGAAACCATGATTAGCAAAGAATTCTTCAAAGCCCTCGAACAGATCGAACAAGAGCGCGGCATCCCCAAGGAAAAGATCCTCGACGTCTTCGGCAAAGGCCTTCTGAACGCCTACAAGAAAGACTACGACGGATCGGTCAACGCCGAAGTCCTCTTCAACGAGGACAAGTACGAAATCCAGATCGTCACCCGTACGACGGTAGTCGAAACGGTCGATCCGGAAGCCGAGAAAGGCACCCAGATCGCGCTCGCGGAAGCGCAGGAAAAGGTCCGCAAGAACATCAAAATCGGCGACGTCATCGAAACGCGGATCACGCCGCGCGACTTCGGCCGCATCGCCGCATCCTCCGCGAAGCAGATGCTCACGCAAGGGCTCAAACAGCTCGAACGCGAGAAGAACTATGACATTTTCGTCAAGAAAACCGGCGAAATGGTCATCGCGGAAGTCGTTTCCGCGAGCGACGATTTCGTGACGCTCGATGTCGGCTACGACACCGAAACCTCGATCCCGGCCAAGGATCTCGCCCCGCAAGTGCTCCAAGTCGGCGACCAGATCCGCGTCTACATCACGAAAGTCGAACTGACCCCCAAAGGTCCGAAGGTGTTCGTGTCGCGCACCGACCGCAACCTGGTCAAGCGCCTGATGGAGAACGCGATTCCCGAACTTCACGAAGGCGTCATCGAGATCGTCGGCATCGCCCGCGATCCCGGCGACCGCTCGAAAATCTGCGTGGCTTCCCACAATCCGAAGGTCGATCCGGTCGGCGCTTGCCTTGGCCGCAACGGCAGCCGCATCAAGGACGTCATCGAAGCGCTCGGCGGCGAGAAGATCGACATCTACAAACATTCCGAAGACCCCGTCGAACTGATCAAGAACGCGCTCCAGCCGGCGAAGGTCTCCAACGTCGTCATCGATCCCAAGGAGAAGAGCGCCATCGCCATCGTCCCCGACGACCAACTCTCGCTCGCAATCGGGAAAAAGGGCCAGAACGCGCGCCTTGCCGTTCAGTCCTCCGGATGGAAGATCGACATCAAATCCGTGGCTGACGCGGTCATTCAAGGGCTTCAGGAATAGGGCCATCCCATGAAAAAGGTCAAGAAGATCCCACTTCGGAAATGCGTCGTGACCGGGGAGCGGTTTGAAAAGAAACAGCTGCTCCGCATCGTCCGCTCGCCCGAAGGCGTCGTCGCCGTCGATCTGACGGGACGCGCGAACGGACGCGGTGCCTATGTTTCGAAAGACCTCGCGACGATCGAGAAGGCCCGCAAGACCAAGATCCTCGAACGCCATCTCGAGATCGCGATTCCGGAGACGGTCTACGACGACATGATCCGGGTGATCCAACAAGATGCCGCATAAGACGCTGCAGCTTCTCGGTCTCGCCCAACGCGCCGGCAAGCTTGTCCACGGCGAGGAAGGCGTCCTCGAGCTGATCAAATCGGGAACCGCCAAAGTGGCGTTCCTGGCATCCGACACGGCCCCCAGCACCACCAAGCGGATCACCGACAAGACGACGACCCAGCAAGTCCGCCTGATCCGCATCTTCACATCCGAACAACTCTCCAAAGCCATCGGCAAGGAAGGACGAAAAGTCCTTGCGGTGGCGGACGCTTCGTTTGCCAAACTCATCGAAGCGTCCTTGAACGAACAGCCAGCATAAAGAGGTGATTCCATGGCTCCCAGCAAAAACACACGTCCGGCTCCGAAGAAAAGCAATCAGCCGAACAAGAAGAAAACCAACCAACCCGCCCGACCGGTTCAGACGACGCCCCGCGTCCAAGCCAAACCGTCCCTTCCGCCCAACTCGGTAATCACGTACAAGGAAGGCATGACCGTCCTCGATCTCGCCGAAGCGCTGAACCGGACCGTCCCCGAAGTCATCCGGAAACTCATGTTCATGAAGATCATGGCGTCCCAGACCCAGACCGTCGACCGCGAGACCGCGGAACTCCTGATCCTGGATTACGGATACGTCATGAAGGACGAGACCAAATCGGACATGACCAAATTCGAAGATCTCGAGATCATCGACGATCCCAAGAATCTTGTCGAACGTCCGCCCGTGGTCACGATCATGGGCCACGTTGACCACGGCAAGACGACCCTGCTCGACACGATCCGCCACACCCGCGTCGTCCAGACCGAAGCCGGCGGCATCACCCAGCACATCGGCGCCTATCAGATCATGCGCGGCGGGAAGGCGATCACGTTCATCGACACGCCGGGACACGCCGCCTTCACCGAAATGCGCGCCCGCGGCGCCAAGGTCACGGACATCATCGTTCTCGTGGTCGCCGCCGACGACGGCGTCATGCCGCAAACGAAAGAGGCGATCGACCACGCGAAGGCCGCGAAGGTCTCGATCATCGTCGCCGTCAACAAAATGGACAAGCCCGGCGTCAATCCGGAACGCGTCAAACAGGAACTCGCCGATCTGGACCTTCTGCCCGACGATTGGGGCGGGAGCACGCCGTACTGCTACATCTCGGCGCTCAAAGGCACCGGCGTCGACAACCTGCTCGACACGATCCAACTCGTCGCCGAAATGCAGGAACTCAAAGCCAATCCCAAACGCGCCGCCATCGGCACCGTCGTCGAGGCGAAGCTCGACAAGGGCAAAGGCCCGGTCGCGACGATCCTCGTCGACAACGGCACGCTCCGCGTCGGCGACCACTTCGTCGTCGGCACGACCTACGGCAAGATCCGCGCGATGAACGACGATCTGGGCCGCCAGCTCGCCGCCGCTTTGCCCGCCACCCCGGTGGAAATCACCGGCCTCTCCGACGTACCCTACGCCGGCGACGCCCTGATGGTTTTTGCGGACGAACGCACCGCCAAGGACATCGCCGCGAAGCGCGCCCTGGCATCCGTCCGCGAGGAGAAGGGCATCGACAAGATGCTCACCCTCGAACAGTTCTTCAAGAAAGCCGAATCCAACGAGAAGGAACTCCGCCTGATCGTCAAGGCGGACACCCAAGGCTCGATCGAAGCGTTCAAAGGCGCCCTTGAAAAGATCAAGGTCCCGGGCACGTCGATCGACATCGTCCGCGCCGGGGTCGGCGCGATCACCGACACCGACGTCTTGCTCGCCGAAGCTTCCAAGGCGATCATCCTCGGTTTCGACGTCCGGCCGCAAGCCCAGGTCCGCGATTCCGCCGCGACGAAGAACATCGAGATCCGTCTGTACAACATCATCTACGAAGCGCTCGACGACGTCGAGAAGGCGATGAAGGGCCTGCTCGATCCGGTCTACGAAAAGCAAGTCCTCGGCGAAGCCATCGTCCGCACGACGTTCTCGATCTCCAAGGTCGGCACGATCGCAGGCTGCATGGTCGTCCGCGGCTCCATCCGCCGCGACGCGCTTGTGAAAGTGGTCCGCGAAGGCAAGACGGTCTTCGAAGGCAAGATCGCCTCGCTCAAACGGTTCAAGGACGACGCCAAGGAAGTCAAGATGGGCTTCGAGTGCGGCATCATGATCGAGGGCTTCAACGATCTCCGCGAGGACGACACGATCGAGGCTTCGATCATGCAAGAGGTCAAGGACAATGCCTAAGGTCGAGCAGCTGCAGACCGTGATCCAGCGGACCGTGGCCGACATCCTCCAAAAAGAAGTGAAGTCCGAACTCGGTTTCCTGACGGTCACCGGCGTCAAACTGACCAACGAGCTGTCCTTTCTGACCATCTACTACACCGTCTTCGGCGATGACAAGCAAAAGGCGACCACCAAGGAAAACCTCGAACGCGCCAAACCGTTCGTCCGCACGATGCTCGCCTCCCGCGTCAAACTCCGCAAGATGCCGGAACTCCTCTTCCAGTACGACGCGGCGGCCGAACGCGGCGACGCGATCGACAAACTGATCCGCGAAATCAAACACTGAGCTTCGGCGCCCGCCGAGGCTTTTGTTTTCCGGTTTCGTGATATAATAACCGTAAGGCGGTGAATCGATGAACGCGCTGATCTCTTCAAAACTCGAATCACTCCCCGAACTTCCGGGAAGCTATCAAATGCGCGACGCCTACGGCAAGATCATCTATGTCGGCAAGGCCAAAAGCCTGAAGGCCCGCGTCCGTTCCTATTTCGTCGGTTCGCACGACGAGAAGACGACGCGGCTTGTCCAAAACGTCGCGGATTTCACCTACATCGTCACCAAGACCGAAACCGAAGCGTTTTTGATCGAGCTTTCTTTGATCAAAGAGCACACTCCCAAATACAACATCCTCCTGATGGACGACAAGACCTATCCCTACATCGAGGTCACCGACGAGACGCATCCGCGGCTCCAGATCACGCGGCGCGTCTCGAAGAAGAACAAGAACGTCTACGGCCCGTTCCCCTCCGCCGGCGCCGCCCGCGACACCCTCGATCTGCTTCACCGCCTGTTTCCGCTGCGCAAGTGCCAGACGATGCCGAAAAAGCTTTGTCTGTACTATCACATCGGCCAATGCAAAGGTCCCTGCGTCCTGCCGGTCGATCAGACCGATTACGTCCCGATCCTTGCCCAGATCAAGCAGTTTTTCAACGGAAACAACGCCGAGATCCTCGCGGATCTTAAGCGTCGCATGGAGACGCACGCCGAACGTCTCGAATTCGAGAAGGCGCAGGAATGGAAGATTCTGATGGAAGCGGTGCGCCAGACGACGGAGCGCCAGCAGGTCATCTTCTCCGATCAATCCGATCGCGACGTCTTCGCCTATCACGCCGGGAGCACGCACTTGGCCATCACCGCGCTGTTCATGCGCGGCGGGCGGATCGTTTTCTCTGAATCGAAACTTTTCGCGCTCTATGAGGATCCTGGCGACGCACTGGTCGACTTTCTGGCCCAATTCTACCAAAAGCAGCCCATCCCCAAGGAAGTGCTCCTGCCGCGTTCGATCGATCCGCAATGGGTTGCGGACATCCTTGGCGACAAGGCATTGTTTCCCTCCCGCGGCCCCAAAAAGAAATTGCTCGAGATGGCCCGCGAGAACGCCGAAATCTATCTGAGCAACCACATCGATCTCTATTTGCGCCAGGAACAGAAGGCGACCTCCGCGCTCGACGAACTCGCGAGGTTGTCCAAGGTCGAAGGCGTCAAACGGATCGAGGCCTTCGACAACTCCCACACGATGGGCACGAACCAAGTGTCGGCGATGGTCGTCTTCGTAAACGGACAGCCCGCCAAGAAGGAATACCGCAAGTACAAATCCGTCGAGGCCGTCTCGGGAGACGATTTGGGCCAGATGAAGGAGACGCTCTACCGGAGATACCAGAAGATGCTCGTCGAAGGCTTGAAGGACCGTCCCGACCTGATCGTCATGGACGGCGGGTTGCTTCAAGTCAAAGCCGCAAAGGACGTGCTTTCCAGTTTGTACCTGGACATTCCGGTGATCGGTCTGAAGAAGGACTCCTTCCACAAGACCGACGCCTTGATCGACGCGTACGAAACCGAGGTCAAACTGGATCGGCACCATCCCGTCTACGTGCTGCTCTCCCGCATCCAGGACGAGGCGCACCGTTTCGCGATCACCTTCCACCGACAGACCCAGACCAAAAACATCCTGGCATCGATTCTCGACGCGATCCCGGGCATCGGGAAGGCGACCAAGCAGAAGCTGCTCGAACGCTTCAAGACGATTCCCGCCATCCGCGACGCTACGGAAGCGGAACTGCGCGAGGTCGGACTGACCAAACCGCAGATTGCGAACCTGAAAATCGCACTGCTCGCGGAAACCGAATGAAAAAGGCCGGCTGAAAACAGCCGGCTTCGTGATACAATGGGTGCAGGTGATTTTGATGTCCAACATCGTCTACGGACGTTTGCGCGACGTCCACAAGGACGCACGCGTCGTCACGATCAAGAAAAACGGCCGAATCGAATACTTCCATATGCCCAAGGGGCTGTTTCAGACCTTCCTCGAACTCTTCCTGAAAGGGTCCTACCTGTTCATGACGGTGTCAGACGAAAAGCGGAAGACCAAGGGATGGATGACCCGTTCGGTCGAATCGATCGAAAAGATCATGCTTCCGCAAGGCCAGACGCCGCTCGTGTTTTTCGACATCGCCCTGATCCGCGGCCAGATCCGCTCGCTCATCGAATCGGACCGCCCCAAGCTGTTCCTCGACCTCGAGATGACGATGCCGCCGTATCGGCTGACCGAACCGTTCGAAAGCGAGATCATCCAGTACGGCTTCGTGCTGACCGCCGCCGACGGAACGGTTCTCGAAAAGGAAAAGAACTTCGTCAAACCGACGCGGAAAGATGCGATCACCGACCGCACGCGGAAGTTTTTAAAGATTTCCTCAGAGGATGTCGAAGCCGGGATTCCGGGTAGCGATTTTCTGAAGCGGCTCGTCGCCTTGATCCGGCGCGAACGTCCGACGGTATTCGTCTGGGGTCAAAACGACGGCATCGAACTGAAGAAAGCCTCCCGGCGCCACCATCTTCCCGACATCACGCGCGGCATCCAGATGGTCGACCTGTTGCGTCTTCACAAGACCTTCTTCGGTTTGAAGAACGATCTCGGCCTCTTCAACGCCTATTCGCTCTATTACGACGACGCCATCGACGCCAAACAGGCGCACGACGCGTTGGAGGACGCTTGGTACACCAAACGCGTCTTCGACGGATTCCGCAAAGCCACCGCGGGAAAACGCCTGGTGGACATCGCCAAATACAAATGAAAATCCGACCGTGCGAACGGTCGGAATCTTGTTTTAGAGGACCATGATCACGGGCATGATCATCGGTTCGCGGTTCGTCTTCTCCTTGACGTAGCGGAGGATCGTCTTGCCGAGATCGTTCTTCATGCCGTTGATGTTGATCTTTTTGGAGGGGGTCAGATAGCGGTCGGTGACGTCGAGCGCGAGTTCTTGGAGCTTGCGGATCATCACGTCGTACTCGCGGGTGAACAGGAAGCCTTTGGAGACGATCGTCGGCTCGCAGATGACTTCGCGCCGTTCCTGGGTGATCGTCATCACGATCGACAAGAGTCCGTCGTCGGCCAGCTCGCGACGGTCCTTGATGACCTGCGAGCCGATTTCGCCGATGGCAGCGCCGTCGACATAGACGTCCGAAGTCGGCACGCTGCCGGCGATCCTTGCGCCGTTCTTGCCGATGGCGAGGATCTGGCCGTTGTCCATGACGAAGGCGTTGTCCTTGGCGACGCCGCATTCGACGGCCAGTTCGGCGTGTTTCTTGAGCATCCGGAATTCGCCGTGGATCGGCATGAAGTATTTGGGCGTCAGGAGTTTGAGCATCAGCTTGAGTTCGTTCTGGCTCGCGTGGCCGCTGGCGTGGACGTCGGCGAAAGGAGACTGCGTGACGACGCGGCCGCCGTTCTTGTAGATCAGGTTGATCGTCTTGTTGACGCTCTCCTGATTGCCCGGAATCGGCGAAGAGGAGAGGATGACGGTGTCGCCGGGAATGAGGGTGATCTGCTTGTGGGTGCCCGAGGCGATGCGCGTGAGGGCGGCCATCGGTTCGCCCTGGCTGCCGGTGCAAAGGATCGTCAGGTCGCGGCCGTTCAGCGCGGTCAGGTTGCGGCTGAAGAGGAACGTGCCGGGCGGACTTTTGACGTAGCCCATCTGGATGCCGACTTCGATCGTCTTCTCCATGCTTCGGCCGAAGACGGCGATCTTGCGGTTGGTGGCCACGGAAGCTTCGACGATCTGCTGGACGCGATGGACGTTCGAGGCGAACGTGGCGATGATCACGCGACCCTGGATGGTAAAGAAGAGGTCCTTGATCGTCTGGGACACGGTGCGTTCGGACGTCGTGAAGTCTTCCAGCTCCGCGTTCGTCGAATCCGACAGGGCGCAAAGGACGCCCGCGGCGCCGATCGAGGCGATCTGCTGATACGCCGCGTCCTTGCCCGTCGGCGTGAAGTCGAACTTGAAGTCGCCGGTGTGGACGACGACGCCGACCGGCGTCTTGATCGTGATGCCGAAACTGTCCGGAATCGAGTGATTGGTCCGGAAGAACGCGATTTCGAGATGCTTGAAGCGGAACACCGAGGTTTCCTGGTATTCGACGATGTTGTAGGCGATGCCGCGGTGGTCCTCCATCTTCTTTTTGATCAAACCGACGGAAAGACCGGTCGCGTAGACGGCCGGGATCTTGACGAGTTTGAGGAGGAAGGGGATGCCTCCGATGTGGTCTTCGTGACCGTGCGAAATGAAGAGTCCTTTGATCTTGTCCTGATTTTCGATGAGATAGCCGTAATCGGGAATCACATAGTCGATGCCCATCAGATATTCGTCGGGAAACAAAAGTCCCGAATCGATGATGACGAGCTCGTCCTGATACTCGACGACGTACATGTTCTTGCCAACTTCACCTAAACCGCCAAGTGCAAAAATCCCGACTTCGCTGGAATCTAGCAGCTGATTTTGCATGGGGTCGTACAAAACTCCTTTCTTCTTCGCGGAAGTGTATGCGTCGAATGTATTATACTTGATTTTAAAGGGAGATGCAAACGGTAGGTCGCGAATCGTTCGTCTTGGGAGATGAAAACGCTCCCTTGGAAAAGCGCCGGACGTCGACTTCATG
>Ga0209835_1001063_pt1 | contig 16084 bp, 16 predicted proteins | sample LakKivwa52mmetaG_FD_184138 | JGI IMG/M metagenome (GOLD analysis project Ga0209835, IMG submission 184138) | Anoxic lake water microbial communities from Lake Kivu, Rwanda to study Microbial Dark Matter (Phase II) - Lake Kivu water 52m metaG... | ecosystem: Environmental > Aquatic > Freshwater >...
CTCGTGAACCATTACCACTAAAGACAATTTTGTCAGGCACTGATAAACTCTTTGCGTTCATAAGTGTTGCCAGATGATAGATTATGGCAGAATAGAAGAATATGAAGGTAATTTGCTGTGTCGTATCATCAACCAGTTTCTTATTCAAATTGACATTCTCGGCAAGATTCTTGCCAGCTTTCCTAACTATTTTGTTTTCCTTGAGTGAAAAAAGAAAGGAGGCAATGTCAGCAGAACTCTTATTTACATACATGTCATCGAATATTTGAAACAATTCATTCTCTTCTGCTATTCTGGCTCTTAATTCATTTCTAATCTTTTGTTTGAATTGCCTTACAATGCCATTCTTAACACGATTGTTTTCAGAATACCCATCTCCAAAAATTGAGTTGGCTGCAAAACGAAATGATGTAATATAATCAACACCGCCCGTTGCTGAAATAACAATATCGGTAGTTCCTCCCCCGATATCGATGGTAACTAGATTGCTTGCATCACGATCCTTTATATAGAATTGAAATGGTGCGACTGATTCTGTTATTGAGAAAACATTACCTGGCTCTCCCCCAAAGTACGTTTTATATGCATCATCCCATACGGCTTTCAGATTATTAAACCTTTGCCTTTCCATACTTACCGGATAGAACCATATGATCTTAGTATCTTCAATTCTTCCGTTGCCAATAATCACTTTGTTGCGTAGTATGTACATAAGAGATTTAATGTATACCTCAACCTGCTTTTTGTAATTAGCATCATCAGACCACTTAAGGTTAGTTTCAGTCTTGTTGTATGGATAGTCCAGTCGTTTTTCATAAAGTTCATTTAAACTAGCCTTTCCAAATGGATAAACATCATTCCAAATTGTATTTTCGCCGTATGAAAGGGCTGTTCTCATCGGAAACCTGAACTCATCATCGGTATAAGCTGGGATGTATTCTTGATTAAATACTTCTTTCAAATAATCATCTCCTCCATGTAAACAATGAACTTGCTTTTCATCATTTCTGCCTTTCAATATGTCAAAGCACTTAATGTTTTGTTCATTATTAATCCTGTATTCGATATGTGAATTTGTTGTGCCAAAGTCAACTGCAAATGTAAACTTATCATTACCTGATTTTTTAGGCAATTGCGGAATTAGCAGACCACTGGTTCCATTGTAGGTAATTCTGATATAATCTATATTTGTCTCTTTAAGTGAATAATTCTTTAATTGGTAGTTATCTCCAAATGTTTCGTTGCGAACAGTATACCCCAAATCGGTTATGATTTCACTTCCAATCCTTCCAAATTCTACTTTAAATATGTCTTTATCCACATAATTACAGACCAATCCAAAGCGATAGATAGCAAGATTCTCTTTTTCAAATCTAATATTTGGAAAAAGTGCACAGTCGAAGTTCGATTCAGAAATCTCATTGTTAGTCGATCTATACCGTTTTTCGAAAGTTTGAGACTCAATTTGTAACCTTACATCAACTGCATTACCAGAGTCATTTATTCTTATATGATTTCTAAGGTCGATGACATTGAAGTGATTAAAGAATTCTTGTTTAATCGGCAACAAATACAAGCGCCTTCTGGTATCCGGCAAATTACCGTCGAAGAAACTATCTTTATCTATCTTGTATGGCAATCGAATTATTTTATCTTCAAATAAATCATTAACAGTTAGGTATGCTCTGATCGATGAAATGTTTTTACTCTTGTAAAGTGGTTTACCCAATACTTCAACGTCAGGAGACCTTAGCTCGCTAAATAATTCTTTTAATTTGTTATTAGCGTCAACGGTTAAGTTATCGATTTCCTGAACTCTCTCGATTAATGGTTTTTGTTTTTCCAGATACTTTGCAAATTCATGAAAAGTATAGGTTGAAGCCCTTCCATCTGGTTGAATGATTCTTTCATTGTTAGCGGCATGCCATATATATAGGAAATTTTGAAATTCACGACTTCGCCTAAATAAGGGAACTAACCCACTAAAGACTTTATGACTATTGGGCAGTGTTATATCGATGTCGCTTAGGTCATTAGCAGAACTAAAGAATAGTGTTGACGGGGATGTAGAACCTATCATCTTACCAGATGATTTACATTTTAGAATATAAATACTTCTCGTTTTGTCAAAATTATATGTCTTGGCATCGTTTATTAAGAATGTTTCTAATGTCTTGCATAGCTGTGAATGTCCTACTTTAAGTTTTTCCAGGTCTTCCTTTATATTCCATTCGATTATTTCGACCTTTTCTCGCCATCTGTCGAATGTGAAGAATATTTCGGCTACATCAAGGGTGTCCGACACAATCTTCTGGTAAGCCATTAGCGCTTGATCGCCATGCTCTGCTACCTCCGCGAAGGCAGTCTTTACCAACGCAATTCTGGCAAAAGGAGAGGGAATAGATGTTGGCTGGTGCAACGAATGTTTATTTGAACTTTCAATAGCCCTTATTTCCATATCATCGTACATAATCGATTTGTCCCAATGCTTTATGGTATTAGACAGATTATGCTGTTGGCTATTGCCCTGTATGCGGAACGCAAATGTATTGTCAGACATTGCTTTCAGTTTTTATAGTTAATTAAATTCTCTGTCACTCTGTAAAATAGCTCAAGAAAGCTGTTCTCTGTTTCAAGTGCTCTATCAATCTCTGGAGCCAGTGAATTCAGCTCATTGTCCATTATCGCCCAGTTTTTATAAGGAAATCCTTTCTTTGTAGCGGACCCCATGTTGCCTTTGATGAAATCCATACAATTAGCAGATAATAGATTGAATGGTGAAAACTTTCGATTCTGATCCTCCATTTCAAGAAGCCATTCAAAATATCTGATTTGGATTGATTCCAACTTCTTAATTGCATCGACAGACCTGAATCCATCAGAGAAACGGTTACGGGCATATGGCTGATGTTTATATTCCTTCTTAAATATATCGTTCTTATTTATCTTCTCAACAATTAGTTCCTCTCTTCCATTAATATCTTTCTTAACCACTGTGTATCCCATGTACTTGGCAAAGAGCAAAAATCTCGAAAGAGGATTCACGATTAGTTTTCTGGTCTCATCTGCCAAATCACTGAATGTTATTTCTGACTTATCAGCATTTATCCCGAATTCTTTGTATGTTGTTTGGCTGATTCTATCCTCATTATCCCTATTAATATTTTCTGCAAGTTTTTCAGGATTTACAAAATCAAGTATGGCCATAGCTGCTGCCATTTCAACAAAATGAGCATTATTCTTCTGTAAATCACCACCTCTATGGTGTTCGTATGTTGTAGTTCGCTTGTCAGCAATATAATACATTGTGTCTATTCTCTTGTCTTCGGTCTTATAATATGATAAAGCAGCCCTTGTTTTATCAATAAAAGTATCTGAGTCAACCTGACTTTCCTCCACAGACTGACCAACTATAAAATATGGCAAGACAGAAATCGCACCAATTTGAGCTTTGTTTACCAAGCCCCAGTTTTGCAGATTTCTGCCATCAGCATCATTTACGTTAGGGGTTTGAACTATCTTCCGCAGAAGAGGAAAACCGCTGGCTCCAGTTCCTCCGAAAATTGAACTCACAATAAATATCTTATCCCCTTGCTTAAAATCATTGGCAAATGCTTCGAATACATTGCTGTTTTCAAACTGATTTAATACTACGCTACCAATATTTGGGTTGCCCTGGAAGCCCTCAGTCATATCTAATTTCAGAGTCTTTTCGGAGAATAACATATCTACAAGAGCCTTGTTTTCTGTGGTCATCGTATTTCTACCAATGAAATCTTCAAACCTTTGAGTGTTGTCTCTTAGCTGAAGACACAGATTTCCGGCAAGCAATGAAAACTTAGTCTTAAAAAACTTGTTTCTACCATTGGTCACACTTATTCTATTTACAGAGATGTAATCCTCAATCAACAGTTTGGTTCTGGATAAATCCTTATTGGACATGTCACGATCAATTATTACAGGGACAATTGTGTCAACTCCACAATCTACTCCTGCTGCCAGGAGCATTGTTAAAGATTTAAGTACCCTGGCGCCAGTACCACCTATTCCGAAAACATATAACTTGCTCATAATGTAAATAGATTATATTGTCAGATTCTTAAAAGCAGGGCGAATGTTTACAATTTCGGCTCCACCATTTAAATATGATAGACCAAAAAATGAAAAACATTGACGAAATAAAGAAGTTACTCAATCCAAATAGCCAACAGTCTCTTTTATAAATAAGATTCGAAATGATATTGCCATCAGAATCTCGGTAGTACATTAAACAATCTCCAATGTTCCCATTAAGAAAATCATTTATTGTCCATGCATAACCGATGACGAAATTAACGATTCCGGCTATAAACAATAACATCAGCCAATTCCACCACCTGTTGGTCCTTGGATGATTGAAGAAGAAGAGAGGCAAGTAATAATAAGCAAAAACGAAAACTAGCGAAACCCCAAGGGTTATAAGGCCGATGGAGTTAAAAAGATTCTTCCCTGAATAAACCTGGGTTTCACAATTATAGCCCCATAGGTATTCTGCTAAGTTTTGTCCGAATAAAGATTCGAACCAACAATAAATATTTCCTAATATTACTTCCATTTTACTTAATGTTAATTGATATATCAGTGTATATATTATTATTGAAAGTAAAAGCTTCATAAACCCCATGGATTTGATGCTTTATTCCAAAGGTTTTGCCTTCAATCGCAGTTAAACCTATTTCGTCATTTACTTCTTCCACCCATTGTGGAATTTGGCTTTTCAGCATAATAATTACAATTCCTTTGTGAACGTTATCAGCATTGAATTCAAAAGTATGGGTATACCCATGCGGATTGCTTACGGCATTTTTAATACTGAACTTATAGTTTGAATTATTTAAAGTATAATTATTAGGATCGAGCAAATAATCATCACTAAGTAAAAAGCGAGATAGGTTAGCATCTATTGCAAATTTGACCTTGCCGGTGCGTCTATCCTTTTTGAGTTTGGTTATCTCTGTTTTAGGATTCGATCTGTCTAATTTAAAATTTCCTGAACCTCTTTTTATTGCATAGTCAACCTTTCTGTTTCCCTTTATTATCGTAAAAAAATTCTCAACTCTCTTTTCAGTTCTATCAGGAATACTTGCAATTAATTGATTAATGTGTCTAAGATTCCCTATTACCCATATAAAGTATGGCCGAGATTCATTTATTATTGACGGGGCATCATATCTATTGAAATAGCGACCATTAAAATTTGAAGATAGTTTATAGATAACTACAGCTGTTTCTGAGTTACGAGCAAGATGACTAGCCATGTAGTCCCTAATCCTGATCTGCTGATTTTTTAGGTATTCCAGTGCATTTGCGTCTCTGCCAGGAGAAAACACACCATCAGTAACTAGAATGGAAATATCTTTTTCGCCAGTATTTAAAAGCACAGAATTAATTATGTTAGATATTTCAGTCACTCCTCGATTGCCTCCTCTTGCTCGAAAGGTATCTGGTTCTAGTCTTTCAATGAATTCGCTTAGGTCAGATTTAAATGGGATGATAATGCTGTTTATGTAAAAAAGATTTAAAGAATCAGTTATCCCTGTGATTCTTATATCAGTCAAATAACTGAATAATGTCTGCTCAAATTCGGTTACACCTTTTACATAACCATCCATACTTCCGGAGTTTTCTATGTAAACATTTATTGTTGGTCTATAAGAGTCGTCAATAGCCAGGGTTTTTTGATGATTCAGGACTTCGGAATTCTTATTCCTGTTTTCCAATTGACCACTATTACCACAAGACGCTTGAACTAGTACAAATATCGAAGCCAAAACAAAGAGCGGATTTCCATTCATCTTTATGGTATTTTATGGTTATTAATTCAGTTCCTGTTATGCTTAAAAAGGTCTAGTCCTTATAATATTTTGATATTATTGTAATGCTGCTGGTGTAATGGGTCATTTAAGTTTGTCTTCTTATGGTAAATATTGATAATCAATTCAGCGTAACACTTTCTTGACTCAAAGATTAATGTCAAGTATTCTTGCTTTCTATGATTTGCAGTAGTTCGATCATCAATACTTTATTAAGCTACTAAGAAGGTATTGAATTTCACAGTCTAGGCTAATCATGATTATGGGTTATTAAGTGTTACAAAAATAACAAAGTTTTCCTAATATCCAAATTTACACAGGCACATATCTGCTTCCTGGACAATATTTTACGTAGTTCTTGTCCGGGTTACGGAATTGTATTATAAAAAAGTGCAAGGCAAATGCAAGATAAACTTCGGGAGAATTAGTTCTTTGGAAAAACCATTCATGCCAGATCTCGTTGAATATTTTGGTATAGTCAGGTTTTAAACTTGCTTTTTATAGCCGTTTTATGTATGTTTATATGCATAAATCTTGACAAGCCATTATTCTCTTATATTATAGCATAACGTCTATTGTTTGTTAGCAGATAAAACAATCGGAGATGATCAGATACATTATTGCAGCAATATTGGTCGTCTTTTCAACGACTACCTACTGTTACTCCCAGTGTAAGGATTCCCGGGCCGAAAAAGTAGGCCAACATTGGATTGAATATGTGGTTAAAGAGTGTACTTCGACACCAAACCTGCTTAAGACGAGAGTTACCAAATGCGAGTACTCAAGAAAATTGAAGGATAATACTCCCGGTTGGAGAATATGGGTCACCGCAGAGTGGCAGGGCAGATATACAACTATGAAGTACAACCTTTCATTGTATATAGAAGAGTTACATCCTCCGAATAGCGAAAGCGGAACTACAACCATTTATTATACCGGTTATTCAAACACGCTGACATTCAGGTGTGTTGATCTCTCCGCCACAAAGCCGTTAACTCTTGAAGACGGCTCGGTGCATCATACTCCCTTCAGGGAGTTTTCTTACCTGGCGGTTAAAAAATGAGAAGGCTTTGGTTCATTTTAATGACCTCATCTGTTTTCCGTCGGATTTATTCAATCTATGCCTGAAGGTTGTGACACTGACTTTATTAAAACAGCAGGAATATATATAGATGATGCCAAAAGTTAATCATATTCTCTTTGTCTGCAGGCAGAATCAGATGCGAAGCAGAACTGCCGAGACAATATTTGGAGAAACGGAACATTATATCTGCCGGTCGGCAGGTCTTTCGAAGCATGCACCTGTACACCTTGACAAAAGTATTATTGATTGGGCAGACATTATTTTCGTGATGCAGGAAAAGCATAAAAGGTCGATTTGCAATTCTTTTCCATTGGAAGCGAGCATAAAAGCGATTATCGTCCTGGATATCGAGGATCATTATTACTTCATGGAGCCTGCGCTGGTTGAATTACTCGAGACCAAGGTGAGACCTTACCTCGATACCCTGAGTATATGATATTCCAATTTTTCCGGAAAGCTAAAGCTCCGATATTATAAATAGGACTAACAATGCTACCAATCCAGTAGTAATTCCGATACCATTGGCCCATTTAAGCTTGGTTTTGAATACGGTCCATTCGGGCTGAAAGAAATAGTCAGCAGGGGAGGTGACAATACCACCACTCAGATACCAGCCTATCAGAAAGCCAATAAATCCTATCAGAACAATAGCTCCAAGAAAAGCCTCTTCAACGAAGCCGATCGTAATGCCCAGGATCCAAAGAGCTATATTTGCAGTAAAGGTTAGTCCGGTTAAGATTCTCATAACTTGTATCTATCAATTGAAAGATAAATATAAGGATTTTGTGTTTCCAGGGGCGAGAGGGTTTAAACTACAGTTGTTTTTCAGTTTCAGACGAGCATGTTTTGTGAACCATTTGTTTGTTAAGGTTCTAATTCTTCATAAAGCAATCCCTGTTCGCTGATAAATTCCCGGAATTCATTCCATGCATTTTTATCATCCTCTTTTTCATAGCCTTTATACATCAGATCGAATAAGCCAGGATCAAACTCCAGTTTAAATGTATTGTCCTTGTAGATATGTATCACTAGATGAAATGTAAAATAGTCCTGCTCATCTTCATCCCAATCTATATCGTCAAGCTCTTCTTCCGTCAGGTCCATAAACCATGGAGCGGTGTAAACCCCTGTCCATTTTTCAGCCTTTTCATCATACTCAGAAACGAAGCTGTTGTCCTTTTTCCAGTCGCCGGAGTCGATCCAACTCTTGATTTCATCGAGTAACTCGTAGTTCATTGGGTTCATAGGGCGCTGTTTTGTTTTGGGGTTTGAGAGTATTCCAGACGAATCTTTTCTACCAATTACTCGATTAGGTTATATCTTGTTGCTTATAAGGTTTGGAATTGTCCATCTGCTTTTTCTTCTTATTAAGTCGGTTTAGGAACTCTTTTCTTAGCCTGGTTTCTTGTTGAATCAGATTCTCAATAAACCGGTTAAGATAACCAGGGTCGGAATGCATTTTAAAGATTTCCCTTTTGTTATAATCAACAAATCTATGATGCCTCTCAAACGGTAGTGGGTTAAACCATGCAAAATAATAGGGGCTTGAACGGATCTGACTATCTATTCCTTTCATAATTTCCCCGAGTTTAATACCGATCTCAGAATTACTAATGTTTTCACTGCCTTTAAAAGCCTGGTAACCAAAATAAACCCCGTCTTCGTCCTCGCCCCATACAACTTTTATTGAAATATCATTGTCAGAAAAAACGGTTTGAGAAGGGAATAGGGCTTTAAACAGTTTCTCGAACTCGGCTTTGGTTTCGATTACTGTTATTTGTATTACGCTTGAACAATCCTCTATCGAATCAATATAATCCAGATTATTGAAGATTAGTTTCTTTATTTCATCCTTCATTTTTTCTCTTGTTGTTTGTTTCGTTAATTGTTTTAGTAGGTTACTATATTGAACAATCGTTTCCCTTATTATCGGAAGAGATACTGCCTCTTTCTTGCATTCTTCAAGCCATCCAATGATGTCATGGTTGTAAGAAATAACCCGACAATGCTTTTCAGGTATTTCGCCATTTGTAGAATAATCGGAAGGTTCGTATCCATACAGAGTCAGATAGAACAAATGTGCTTTTCTGTCAAAATTGTAGTATCGTAGCAATTGATTCTTTTGGTCACCAGCATAGATCTTGTTTTCGATTATTATGTGTTTTTTGTTTTGGTCTCTTATTAAAATGTCAATTCGCCCACCTTCTGTGTAATCTGAGTTAATGAATCCAATATACTTTTCATATTCAGCAATAGCTGTTTTGGTGTCAAAATCAGTTATTCCCTGCTGGTTGACAAAGACTCTGAGAAATAGGTCTGACTGGCCATGTGACCCTAATGGATTTAAGAAGTCCGACAGTATGGCAGAATGAAGTCTAACTTCCGCCGACTGTAGTCCAATTGTCCTAAAAATATTATACTCCTCGCCTGTTAAACGGGCTATTTCTCGATAATGTTTGGAAATATGTCCAACATTCTCCAATAATGTTTTTATATCCCTTACCTTCATATATTGTGATTACTCTTTTCCATAACAACAACCTGGTTCTCACTAATGTCTGGTTTCTTCTTTATCAACCCTAGTTTGCGTGATTTATTTATCAGATAAGGTTGCCAAATTAAGTTTGGCTTATTTTATTAATCCCCTAATTGGTTGACCTTCACAAAAAATTAATAAGACGAATAGGCAAAAACATTCAAATAAACGACCACTTGACAAGAACTATTCAATTACTACTGCTGGAACTGTTCTTTGTATTCCCATGTTCGTTTTATATTGATATGTTCCTATTTGTATTGCGCACTTACCGGCAGGAACAGGTATTTTTTGCCCATCATAGTAAGATTTATCTTCATAATTTACTAGCAAAACAAGCGTCTCATTGGGTAATTTACCAAACTTAGCCAAGGCAGTATTTGGTTTTATAGTATGAAAAATCTCTAATTCAGTTCTGGTTATACACTCTCCCTTTTCAGCAAACAAATTAAGTCCAACGAGATTATCATTTGAATCTTGTACTGTGTAAATAGCGAATAGCACCAGTACTGTCGTTAAAACTCCTACAATAAAGCCACCTATAAATTTCATGATCAGATAGTTTTGAGTCCTTTCGGCAGGTTTGTATTATTTTCAATAATATTCGATCTTCTGATACCTCATTATCTTCTTTATTTCTCCATGGTTCTATCCTTTCTTTACCTATTGGTCAGAGAAGGTAGATAGCGATTGGTAGTCAGCTAACAATTTTCATCTTGCCCTTTGGCTTAAACAATCAAATATAGTATAAGGAGTCGTTAGAAGCAAGTATTTCTGGGAGGGAATAAACAGACGTAATGGTATAATGTCGTAATGGCATAAATAACGGGCGTATGATGTCATAGAAAGGCATAAAAGGCGTAGCTAAGAGGCTGGGTTTAGGCGTTGGTGGAGGGTGTTGATTTTGTTAATGCGGACCTGGGAGTAGGTTTTGTAGGCTATGTCGATATATTCGAACAAGAGAAGGGCTTTGCGGGTGTAGGCCAGGGTGGATTCTGTGTCGCTGCGGGCGAGCGATAGCTCGGCTTCGGCGTAAAAGAGCTCAGCCAGTATCTCAAGATGTCCGTTGGTGTAATTATGTTCCTTAAGGAGCTTGTTTGTAAGCTCGCTCTCGGGGATGTTCCGGAAGAAGACTGCGTCCTGCTTGAGCATGTCATAGTAGATCTGGCTCAGGTTCTCTGATGCCTTGTTGTACTCGCCTTTCCTGATGAGTCCGAGGATTGCTGCTATCAGCTCACCGAGCATTTCGATCATGCGTAATATGTAGTCTCTCTGTATCATGGGTTGAAGTTAAGACATAATGACGTAATGTCGTAGTGGCATAAATAAATGGCGTATAGGGCATAAAAGGCATAAATGGCGTAAAAGAAAGCGTGTTGAAGGGGGTATAGGACATACCTAAGAGGGTGGGTTTATGCGTTGGCGGAGAGACGGGGGACTAATCCGTTTTATTGAGCTGGAAGTTAACCGTAATCGTGAATCTTACTTTGGCAGGGTTTTCTCCCTTAAACCCCGGTCTCCAGAGCGGGGCGCTGGAAACGGCATCAATAGCAGCTGAGTTGAGTATACTGTATTTTCCGGAGATTATCTCGACACTTTCAACCAACCCGAATTCATCCACGATAAAACCAACCAATACCTTGCCGGAGATTCCAGATTTATGAGCTTCAACAGGGTAGGTTACGTTTTCAGCCACCCAACGGGAGAATTGCACGACGGTCTTGCCCCTGAAGGTTGGCATATCATCAACGTATCCCGGGTTCATTTTTTCAATTGAAGTGAATCCTATGTTATTAATCGTATCAAATACTATCTGGTCTTTTGGTGAGTATGAGTATTCTTTCTTTTTCCCGGTTGCGAAATCGTATGATATCCATTTACCGCTCATATAACCATTTACATAGTTGCCTTCCTGGGATAGAAACCCGTTGGAATGCAGCCTCTGAAAAAGACCATTAAGCTTCCCATCCTTCACTTCCGCTTTTATGATATGGGTGGTTGAATCTGAATTATCAATCTTTGACTTAACTTCCAGTACTCCATTTCCTTCAGATAGTGTCCCGTCATAATACATATCAGCCAATCTGCTGACCTTCTCGATGTGTATGGGTAGCCCATTTCTGATTCTGATATTCCCTATAATCTCACCGTCTTCGCCGTATTCTTTCACGCTAACCTCGGTTCCCTCAATAGTCCGTCGCACCAGTTTTCCGTCGGGATAGTATTCATCAGTTATATATTCGGTTCCCACCGAGTCGGCCTTTAACTTCAATTTGCCATCATTGTAGAAATGACGCTTTTCACCATTTGGAAGTTCTCTGAACTCTAAATTGCCAGTCGGGAAATAGCCGCTTCGAATTAAGCCGTCGTCAGTCAGTTCGTTTATGATCTTCAGCCTTCCGTTTTCATAATAATACCTCGTTTCTCCTGTCTCAAGATTCTGAAAAAAGAATTCCTTTCCCTTCAGGTAGTGTATACAGACACTATCGGGCACATTATATTTATAATAGGTAACAATAGTGTAATCCTTGTCATTATAATAAGTCCAGAGACCCTGTTTCTGGCCTGCTCTATAATTACCGGCAATATCAAGTCTGCCTTCGTGATAACGCCTGTATTCTCCATCCAGCCGGCCCTCATTGTCGATTGAGTACTTCACTTTTATTGGTCCGAATGTATCAATAATCACTTTTGACTGGCCACTAAGATTGATTGCCAGGACAGAGAGTAAGGTGGTGTTAATCAGGTGTTTGGCTAAGCTCATAGCAGGATCTTTTATGGTTTAGGTTATTCAGTCTAAATATAAGAAATTCGGGATTATGGAAGAAGGGCGTAAGGGGCGTATGAGGCGTAAAAGGGCCAGCCTGCGCTGAAGGACCTTCGCCCAACCTCCGCAATGCTAAGGTTGGCAAAGCAAGGCTACGGTCCTCGAAGAGCTTCGGCTGACAAAGCATGGGGCATGGAAAAGGGGTAATCGGTAATCAGTAATCGGTGCTGCTGCGTAGCGCATAGTACATAGGGTATGGGGAGGAGGGTATACAGTATTCGGTAATTAATTGTTTGGTAACAAGTTGGCTGGTAGTTGTCCGGGGGTATTGGGGTTGTGCTGCTGGCTGGTCGTGCCTATCTGTTTCAGCTCACGTCTTCTGGATAGGATTATAGCAGGGTTGTAGAAAGCAGCGGAATGCATGCCTAAAAAGTATCCTTGATTGTGTCTTGGACTGATGTCGGTGTAGTCGAATATAACACGAAGGGATGTTGGGATAATGGCTGATATTTCATTATTACCATTCTTGTTTTTCGCATCCTTTGATTGTCTTGACTGATTTAATCTTGTAAAAGCCGTCTTTCAATTCTATTTTGATGTTATATAACCTATTTAAGTGTAAAAATATATGTAATTGTTCCCTTCTGTAATATCGGAGCATCAGGTTTTCTATCGAACCTGGAGGTCAGGGCCGCTTCTTTGGCGACTCGTAGTAATGTTTCGTCTAAAGTAGTGGATCCTTTTACTCCGGAAGTAGCTGCCGTGACTCTGCCATCCCTGTCGATTGTTACCTCTACTACAACAGTGCCTTCACCACCGCTAGCATATTGTGGTATTGAAAGGAACAACGCCTGTCTTCCAGTTAGATCATAAGAGGTTCCTTGATATACAGAACCGCTTCCTTCACCATATACTCTTGAACTTAGGGAACCAGTTGTCACTCCCTTATTTTTTTGGCCGGTATCAGTACCTTTGAAATCTATTGTGTCGGTAATCTTCCCATCAAGAAAATCGGAAATAATTGCTTTTGTCGGGAGGCCAGTATTAGAGGCTGATTTATTCAATTCCATATTGAGAATACCATTATCGTCTGACGCAAATTCCAATGTATACCTCACTGAATGGATATTGCTATTTCTTAAACTTCTTAATTGATCTTCATTCAACAGGTACACAGCTTTGGCTTTACCATCTACAAAGTCATTTGCAATCCTGTTAATGCATTTTATAACTGTTCCGTCCTGCATATAAATATAGATTTCTTTGGAAAAAGTTGCACCAAAAAAGGACTCTACGACACCCGCGAATAAACCTTCATCTCCATTCTTACAGAATAGTATATCGAGGTCATTATTGTCATCGGAATTAGACTTCAATGTCATGATTTTTGTACACCGGTAACTATTTTCCCGAATAAAGAATAGGTTCTGTCCTTTTATTATAAAAGGAAAAATCATGGTCGCAATTAAAACAAACAAAATCTTCTTCATAATTCTTCGTTAAGACAGGTTCTGATTAATAGTATTTGGCGAGTATTTGTTGTCTATGTCACAGTAATACAAGATTATACAGTGTTGAAACTTGTTTCTCTCGTAGATAATGTTATAAATTTCTGTCTTAAGTTTTCAAATTTCGGAACTGGGTTAGAAATATGCAAACCTTTTTTGTGCTACTTTATTAGGTTCAGGGTTTACCTTCGGCTCGGTTCTCCCTAAGGTCGTGAGCTCACCTGGCTATCGAAGAACCCGGGTTCAGTCACTCCAGCTCACTTCTTCCCAACACCACTTCCATAATAACCGGATTATGATCGCTGTAGCGGAAGTTCATATTTACTGTAGCTACACTCCTGAGGGTTATATTGTCTGAGATTATGAAACCGTCAATCAGGTAGTACTGGGTGGTGGGATCGGCCGGATTGTAAGGTTTGTTCAATAGCCTGCTCGTAGGGAGGGTAAGGTCGACACCAAATTGGAATCCTGCCGGCAGAAAGTCAGCCGGAATTACCGGGGCAACAAAGTTTGAGGTGTCGGTTACCGGAAACAGCCCGTCAGCTTCCGGGAAGGTCTGGTTGAAATCACCTCCGACAATTACATAGTTCCCCTTGCCATACTCCTCAACCATGATCCCTCTCAGCCGTTCCATCTCCTGTGCTCTCATTGAACCGTCGTCATACGCTGATAGGTGGCCGTTAATCAGTACGAGTTCCTTTTCGGTTCCCTCAACGGGAAGCCTTGAAACAATCAATGCCCTCTTCAGGTTTGCCAGGCGAACGGGCCATGCAAACTCTCCCGGAAGCTGAATCCGCACCGGGTCGTTCATCATAAAACCGGTCGCTGTCACCAATCCCGACTCAACCTTTCCTATCATCTTCCCTACAGAGGGTGGAAACGGAACGTAAGCAACCCGGAAGTTCGGGGCGTAGAGGTACGCATAGCCCGGTAGTGAAGCCATAAGTTCATCCATCTGGTTAATACGGAACGAGCGGTTTGAAGCAATATCAACCTCCTGAAAGAGGTATATGTCTGCCCTGGTTTTCTCAACAAAATCCTTTATTCCGGAAAGGTTTTCCGTGACCAGATCCTTCGAATCAGGCTTCGATTTGGTTCCTCCGTCCATTACAAAGTCCTCGGTTTCACTTAACGCGGCGTAACCAATATTGAAGGTCATAAGTCTGATGGTTGAGTCTGGCTGGACTTTCAAGGCTGCCTGATTTATGACTTCGATTGATTCAACCTCAGCCGGCCGGTACTCGGTAACCTGAAGCGTGGCAATAAAAAGTAATCCGGCGGTAACCGGAACCAGAACAATCAGCAAAGCTGCAAACAGGGTTCTTTTTATCATTTTTCTCATGTCGGGAAGGTTTTGAATTCCAAAGGTTCAGGTAAATGTAAGAATTTTGGGGAAATGGTGTAGACTTCTCCGGAGGGATGAGGGAAAAATGGCGTAATGACTTAATGTCGTAGTGACGTAGTGGCAAGGAAATGGCTCAGGGCTCAGGCGGAGCGCAGCGGAGTCCCGTACCGAAGGTCGGGAGCGCAGGGAAAAGGGGCTTAAAAGGCTTAAAAGGCTTAAAAGGCGTAAATGGCGTAAATGGCGTAAATGGCGTAAAACGGCGTAAAGGGCATGGGGAAGGGTTTTTATTGTTTCTGCTGCTACCCCTTCGAAATTCTGTTTCGTAAATCCATCTTTTCATGAAGGATTCTTATGATCTCTATTGCATTGTTGTCAGTCTTCCGGTAGAAAATAATATGCCGCCCGGATTTAAATCCTGCCAAACCTTCTGATATTACGGAATAACTTTTCCCAACGTCCGGCCTGGATGCAATTTTGCTGCAACTATCAATAAGCATCTGATAATAACTGTCAGCCTGATTTTCAGACCATTTAACCCGGGTGTAATTCCAGATATTTGACAGGTCGTCGACAGCTCTTCTTGTAAACCTGTATCTGGCCATTCAGGTTCTTTTGGCTTTTAGCTTTTCCAAATGAGCATCCGGATTAAAATCATGGTCTATCCCACTATCAGTTCCTTCCCTGATAGCCTCTTTCAAAGCGATAATCCTGCATTCTTCTTCTTCAAGGAGCCGTAATCCCGCCCTGACCACTTCACTGGCGTTCTTATATCTTCCGGCCGATATTCTGCCTTGAATGAAATCATCAAAATGACTGCCTAATGATATGGAGGTGTTTTTGGTCATAATTCATCAATTTTTACAAAGTTACCAAAAATTGGTATAAATATCAAAGACAGGGAATGATTATTCCGTTATACCAATTAAATACCGCAAGAATGCGGTGAATAGGAATATGTTTCGCCGCATGCGGAGCGGAGCGGAGTCCCGTAC
>Ga0209835_1001065_pt1 | contig 16079 bp, 8 predicted proteins | sample LakKivwa52mmetaG_FD_184138 | JGI IMG/M metagenome (GOLD analysis project Ga0209835, IMG submission 184138) | Anoxic lake water microbial communities from Lake Kivu, Rwanda to study Microbial Dark Matter (Phase II) - Lake Kivu water 52m metaG... | ecosystem: Environmental > Aquatic > Freshwater >...
ACTACCTCTTCGCCTAAAATTGCTGTTGGTGTCAACATAATTTTCAGACCGGTTTTATTTTGGTCAATAAGTATTTCTTCTGTTTTATATCCAAGCATTGATACCAGCAAAACAGTTTGTTTTTGATCTTTTACACTCAGGTTGAATGTTCCCTTTGCATCAGTTACAGTACCCAAAGAAGTACCCTGAAATAAAACCATAGCACCATACAGAGCCTCTTTACTTTCTTTGTCGAATACACTTCCACTGACAACTACATTTTGTGCTTTCAAATGAATTATCACTAAAATTAAAATAGATAATAACAATAATACCTTCTTCATAGCAAATTTTTTTTTTAGTACAAAGATTTAGTTATTTGATTTCTAAGACATTATTATTAGAAATGAAACAAATCATACTACTTTATGATTTACATCACATCCAGCTATGATATTGTCTGTTTGATTACTATCTTTGCTGTAAAAAAGAAATGACTTTTACAGAGCACATACACAAAACATATCTGTTCAGCGACCTGAATCAGGACGAATTAAATCAGCTTGAGCAACACAGTACAGAAGTAAGCTATGCTAAAGGGGATACAATATATAAGCAGGGCAGTTATTCTACTCATGCTATTTACCTGCTTGAAGGATACGCAACAATATATCAGGAAATCAATGTTGGCAAAAGAATCGTTAAAATAATAAAACCGGGCTGGTTTATCGGATTAATGTCTGTATTTTCTTATGAAAAACATTTATTTTCAGCCATGGCAAGCGAAGCATGTGTGGTCAGAATGATAGAAAAAAATCAAATTTCACTTCTTATCGAAACAAATCCAAAATTTGCTTTAAAAATGGTTCAGGAGCTTAGCCTGTTGGGCAGTAGTCTGGTACAATATTTAGTTACCCAAAACACAAAAAATGTAAGAGGCAGAATAGCAGAAATTTTATTGCATTTATCTGAAAACATCTATAAAAGCACTGAATTTGAATTCATTTTTACCCGTAAAGAACTAGGTGCACTTGCCAATACCTCAACTGAAACAGCCATCAGAATCATTAATGATTTCAAAAATGAAAAAATAATCGGTTTTAACGAAAAAAAAATCATTATCAGCAATATTGATCAACTCAAAAAAGTACTTGAACTGGGATAATTAAACCATCAAAAAACACATTTACTTAGTCTTTTTCTTTACATCTTCTTTTTTTAAGTTTTTCAGAAGTTCAATTTCTTTCAGTGTTTTATTCATTTCAATTGTATCACCTTTTTGTTTGTAAATATCAGCCAGATTATTTAATAATGTAGCCATAAGTGGTTTACCGGCACTTTCGTTATTAATAAACAGCAATGCTTCGTATTGTGCAGCCTGATTGAATGGTTTCATGGCAATAGCTTCTTTATAAAAATGAATGGCATCTTCAAATTTTTCCTGTTTTTGACACAGATAAGCAAGATTGCTGATAGCAGGAACATAATTTGGGTTTAAATCAACAGCTTTTCTGAAAAACTGTTCAGCTTTTTGAATATCACCAAAATAAGAGTTATGTATGGTTCCAAGCATTTGATATGCCTGATAATATTCAGGATAAACATCAATAGCCAATTGCAAATGCTTAACTGCTTTATCAATTCTTTGCCGCATCAAAGGAGTAAAACTACCTGACTTAACAACTTTTTTCAAAACATCAGCTTCCAGCATACCGGCATAAATAAAATTAGCACGAGCCGATTTGCTTAATTTGTCAATATCAGCTTCTACTAAAGTAAATTGATCTTTCCACTGTTTATTTCTTTCAATTACTTTAAATCCGGCAAACAGAATTATGAGTACCGATAAAATCAAAATTTTTCTCATTTTTTGCGGAATAATAGTTTTATCATTAACGCTTGCACCAGATATTACATAAATTGCACCCGCCAGTAAAACGGAAAACCCAAACGAAGCAGCATAAAGAAACCTGTCGGCAACAATACCCATAGCGATCCTGACCACATTGGTATAAATAACAATGCAAAACAGGTAAAGAAAAACTGCATAAAAAAGCCATCTGTTTTTTTTGAAACTTAATATTGCTACTACAATCAGAGCGATATATAAAATCATGGAAAAATAAATGACTGGCGACCCCCAATCTTTAACTTCAATGGTATTGTAGCCATAATAAAACCGCATCGGGAAAGGCAGAAAAAGCATTTTAAGATAAAAAAGAAGGATAAATAGAGCTGTTGGTATCCGGTCGAACCAGTGAAACGACAACATCGGATTTTCAATAAAATACTTTTGTCTGAAACGATCATCCAAATACTTATCAATGAAATATTTAAGGATAATATACGCTAAGACCACGGAAACAATTACCCAAATAATTCTTGTCTTTTTTACATCAGGTATAAAAAACAAAACAAAAGGTATGATTACCATAAATACTAATGCCGACAATTTTGATAAATAAGCCAGTAAAAACAATATTGTTCCACCAATGAGATATAAGATGGATTTTTTCTGAACATATTTTGTAAAAAACAAAAGGCTTAACAAAGAGAAGAATAAGCTGAGTAATTCATCTCTGTTTTTCAGACTGCAAACAACTTCGGTGTGTAAAGGATGAATTAAAAACAACAAGGAAATCAGAAATGGGAAAAAAACATGTGTATTTGGCAGCAGCTTAGAAACGACAATAAAAACCATTAAAACTGTAAAAAAATACAAAAGAACACTCATTAAATGACTTAAATGCGGGTTGTCGCCCCAAATACTGTATTCCAATGCAAAGGTGGCTTTTACAAGAGGACGATAACCAAAGTTCAGTTTATGTCCTTCCTCAAAAACATTTGTAACATAAAGGCTGGTAAATATTTCAGGTATTGCTTTAATTCCTTTTTTAACCTGTTCATTATTGGTAACATATACATCATCCAGATTGTAATCGTTCATTATAGAGTTAGCATACAAAATAAATGTTGCAAAAAACAAAACAATATAAACTCTTCGATGATTGCTGAATGTATTTATAAAAGAAGTCAGCTTGTCTTTCGGAATTATTTTTTTACTTATTGGTTTTTGTTTTTTCGTGTAAAGATTACTCATATTGGATCCAAGCAGGTTTAAAATTTTTGTACAAAACAACAAAGTATTTAACAAAAATGTTTAATAAATATTATTTTTGTCAGAAAAATTACTGTAATTAAAAATAAATCAGATGAATATACAGCACAGAGTTATTGTTGCAGGAGGCAGTGGCCTGATAGGTCGCTATCTTGTCAGGCATTTATACGATCATGGCTATAAAGTTATTGTAGTTTCCCGAAACAAAGATTTAACTCAAAAAGAGTTTGCTCAGGTGGCTGTAAGTTTACACTGGGATGAATTAATGAATGGACAAAATAAAACTTTATTTGATGGTGATTACAGTATTGTGAATCTGTCGGGTGAAAATATATCAAAATCGAAATGGACAAATACATTTAAAGAAAAGATTTTAAAAAGCCGATTAGAGTCAACCCAAAAACTGGTACAGCTTGTTAATCAGTCGCAAAACCCACCCAATATATTTATTCAAGCATCAGCTATCGGGTATTACGACAACATTTCGGGTAATATTTCCACCGAATCGGCTCCTAAAGGAAGAGGTTTTTTATCAGATACTGTTGACAAAACTGAAACATTCTTCAGTGAAAAAATAAATCCGCAATTCAGAACTGCCATTATCAGAACCGGCATAGTGTTATCGGTTGAAGGCGGGGCATTGCCTAAACTTGCATTACCTTTCAAATACTATATTGGTGGAAAAACAGGAAATGGAAATCAATGGCGTTCGTGGATTCACTATTATGATGAAGTAAGAGCGATACAACATTTGATAGAAAATAAAACATCTTCAGGTATTTACAACCTGACAGCCCCTCAGCCTCTTACTGAAAAAGAATTTGGAAAAACTTTGGAAAAAGTAATGAAACGACCAGCCTGGACAACAATTCCCGCACCACTGCTTCGATTGGTATTTGGTGAAATGGCTGATGCCATATTATTGAATGGAGAAAGAGTTATCCCTGAAAAACTGATGAAGGAAAATTTTAAATTTGAATTTTCAGACCTTGAATCTGCCTTAAAAAATTTATTTTGTGAATAAAGTAAAGTAATCAGAGTCAAATCATTATTATTACATTTGAAGCCTGCAAAATGGTGTTAAATTATTGAATTATGAAAAAAAATTTACTATTATTAGTTTGCCTATTGTTGGTTTCAACCATAAATTATGCACAATCAAAAGCCGAAAATCTGGTTGTAAAAGCATGGGCTGAAGTAAACGACAAGCCTGCAACAATAACTTTGAAATGGCCTTTTGACAGCAAAGCAGAATATTATATTATCAATAAGAAAACCAAAGAAGCTCAAAGCTGGGGAGCAGCATTGGCCAATGTACCTGGCACATTAACATCCTTTACTGACAACAATGTTGAAGCCGGAAAAACTTATGAATACAAAATTTATAAGTTTACAGGAGTTGGCAATCCGGCTGCATATTCATACATTTTTACCGGTATAAATGTTCCGGAAGTTGAAAATCGGGGAAGTGTACTTGTGCTGATAGACAGTGCTTTGAGTATTTACGATGAGCATTTGAAAACTCTCAAATATGACCTGATAGGTGATGGTTGGAAACCGGTTTTCCGCTTTGTTTCACGCAATATGAAGGTTAATGAGGTTAAAAATTTAATCTCACAGGAAGTTAAAAATAATCCTGAAATTAATACACTTTACTTGTTGGGCCGAATAGCAGTACCTTACAGTGGATTGATAAATCCTGATGCTCATTCCGACCATTTAGGGGCATGGCCTGCAGATGTTTATTATGCCGATCTTGACGGAACCTGGACAGATAACTCAGTTAATAACAGTTCTGCTTCACGAAATGAGAACAAAAATATACCCGGAGATGGCAAATTTGACCAAAGCATTTTGCCTTCAGCAGTTGACTTGCAAATTGGCAGGGTTGACCTTGCACGTATGCCTCAATTCGGAAAAGATGATACTGTACTGATACGCCAGTATCTTGAAAAAAATCATGCATTCAGGCATGGCAAATTCGATATTGTTGAACGTGGATTAATAGATGACAATTTCAAAGGTTATGACGAGGGTTTTTCTCAAACCGGTTGGCGTAATTTTCCAGCATTTTTTGGAGCGGACAGTGTTCAGGAACTGGATTATCTTACAATCTTAAATAATAATAATTACCTCTGGTCGTATGGCTGCGGAGCAGGAAGTTATACCTCATGCAGCGGTGTAGGTAACACAAGCAATTTTGCCACTGCAAACATAAAATCGGCATTTACTGTTTTATTCGGGAGTTATTTTGGTGATTGGGACAGCGATAACAATTTTTTAAGAGCACCTTTGGCAGCCGAAGGACAAGCATTAGCTTGTTTTTGGGCAGGACGTCCTCATTGGCATGTTCACCACATGGCTATGGGTGAATGCCTTGGTTATAGCACTAAACTCTCACAAAATAATACCAGCCTGTATGCAACTGGTTATGCTGCAGGATGGGTACACATTGCATTGATGGGCGATCCTACATTGAGAATTCATGTGGTTGAACCTCCCAAAAACCTAAGGACAGACAGCATCGCAAATGTTACTGTAAAATTAACATGGGAAGCTTCTGACGACCCTGGCATAATCGGTTATAATATTTACAGAGCAAGCAATTTACATGGTGATTTTGTAAAAATTAACAGTATTCCTCATACTTCAACTACTTATATTGACAATCAATCGGAAAAAGGAAAAAATATTTACATGGTAAGGGCACTTAAACTTCAGCGTAGCAGTAGTGGTACCTATTATAATCTGAGTCAGGGAATATTTGATTCTGCGAGCACTTTATGGCCTGTAAGTATGGATGAATCAAAATTAATTCCGGTATTGTCAATTTATCCCAATCCTGCAAAAAATAACCTTACTTTGTTTATTAAAAACTTTACGGAAAACGAAATTCAATTGAGCATTTATAACTCTTACGGGCAATCTGTTTACAATGACGTTTTGATTACTGAAGATACCACAGTTCCGGTTTATAAAAACATCAACACTTCAGACTTACCAAAAGGCATTTATTTTGTTAATGTGAGCAGTCGTAGTTTTCACCTCATGCAAAAAGTAATAATCATTCAATAAAATTAATAAGGAATATGAAAAAGTTAGCTTTAATTTTATTTGTAATAGCGTTTTCCAATTCAGGATATGGACAAAAAAAGGTTGAAAAAGCCTTTAATTTTGCCCGGGATGCTGCAAATAGCATTAATAATCAGGATTATAAGACAGCAGAAAAACTATTAAAAAAGGCTGTTAAATTAGATCCTGCCAATGAAAATTATCCTTATGAACTATGTTTTGTCTATTATAAAAATGGCAATTATGCTAAAGCCATTGAACTTGCTGAAGTTTTTTTAAAGGATAAAGAATTTGACGACACCAAAGGATTTATTGCAGACCTTTATGAAAAATCAGGCACAGAAATGAAACACAAACTGAAACCACCACCTAAAAAAGAACCATCAACTGCCAAAGAATTCAAAGAAGAAGCTTTAATGCTTATGGATTCAGATAAAGAAAAAGCCATTTTATATTTTGAAAAATCAATGAATCTTAAACCTGATGATGTTGAAAATTATTATTATGCTGCAAAACTCTATTATCAAAGCAATGAACAAATGTGGGCAATGCTTTATGCAGAAGCTTACATTTTGCTGGAACCTAATGGAAATTATGTCAATGAAATGAAACAACTTTTATTGGACAGTTACAAAAAAGGCATAATTATTAAATCGCCCGGCAATTATACTTTAAACCTGACTCAAAGACGTGCTGAATATGGTTTGGATAATTTTGACCCTAAAAATTTTAAAGTTAATTTTGAACAATCGTTTTCAACCACATATCAGCTATGTACCGACCGTCTTGATGAAGGAGGTTTTCGAATTAGCAATTTATATTTCATGCGCAAAGGTTTTGTGGAATACTGGTTTAGAGGTAAGGAATACGAGTATCCATGTTTTCTTTTTGATTTACATAAACAAATGATAAAAGACAACGTTTTTGAAGGTTATCATTACTGGTTGTTTAAAAATATTTTTGCTGCTGAATACAATGAATGGAACAAGTATTTTTCGAAACAATATACGCTATTTGAAAATTGGTTAGCCAACAATAAGACCGTCATTACCGAAAAAAATAAAATGAACTCTTTGCACTATAGAGAACTGCTGAAGGGATTGAAATAATTAGGGATTTCGGATTGTTGATTTCGGATTGCTTGCCTACTGCATATTGCCAACTGCCTACTTCAATTTTCTGCCACAAAAGCACAAATATCACAAAATTTCACAAAGCTTGACTTAAACAGATTGCTTCTCCCGACTTTGTGTCGGGATCGCAATGACCACTTTGGAGAAAATGTAAGCTGTAACATGAAATCATTTTCAAAAAATCAGTACCCGCTTGCCAGAACATCAGCAATATGAAGTGCTTTTATATTCATTTTATTTTTCTGAGCATAAGCATTCAGGTTCATAAAACAAGAAAGATCGGTACCAATAATAAATTCAGCTCCTGTTGCTACCGCATTAATTAATTTTTGATCGGCCATGGCACTCGAAATGGGTTCCATTTTTACACTAAAAGTACCACCAAAACCACAACAGGTTTCACTTTCCTCCATTTCAATCAACTCAAGTCCTTTCACTTTTGACAGCAATTTCCTTGGTCCGTCTTTGATACCCAGTTCTCTTAAAGCCGAACAACTATCGTGATATGTTACTTTAGCATTGAATTCGGCACCAACATCATCAATTTTTAATACTTTTGTTAAAAACTCAGTAAATTCAAAGGTTTTTGCCTGAATCTGACGGTAATGAGTACGCTGAGCACTATTGTCAAATAACCCCACATAGCTACCCCTTATCATTCCGACACATGAACCTGAAGGAACCACAATATATCTTTTTCCGCTAAAATCTTTTAAAAACTTACGGGCTACTTTTATAGCTTCATTTTTATAACCTGCATTATAAGCCGGCTGGCCGCAGCAGGTTTGCTTTTCGTTATAGAAAACTTTACAGTTGCATTTTTCGAGTACCTTAATCATGTTCCAGGCAGTTTCGGGATAAAACTGGTCAACAAAACATGGAATAAAAACATCTACTTCGGTCATAAGAATTAAAATTTCAGACAGCAAAAGTAAAATGAAACAAATGAATACATCGCTTTGTCAGGGCATATTTCAAAAAGAATAGCTTTTTCCTTAATAGTTAATATCAGATACTAAAAATTCAACCTGAAACTGAATATTTTCTCCATTTTTCAAGTAAGGATAAAAAACCTTCAGGCAATTCACTATCAAAAAAAACCGATTTTCGGGTTAAAGGGTGAACAAACCCCAGCGATTTGGCATGTAAAGCTTGCCCCGGAATTAAATTAAAGCAATTGTCAATAAACTGTTTGTATTTGCTGAAAGAAGGCCCGAATAAAATTTCTTTTCCGCCATACATTTCATCATTAAATAAAGGATGACCAATCGCGCGTAAATGTGCTCTGATTTGATGGGTTCTTCCTGTTTCAAGTTCACATTCCAATAAAGTGACATATCCAAATCGTTCTTTAACAGTGTAATGGGTTACAGCTGTTTTACCCTCATCCAAACTTTTCAAAGCCACTACCCTTCTACGGTCTTTAGGGTCACGGGCAAGATTATAATTAATAGTTCCAAAATCATTTTCTATATTTCCCCAAACCAATGCTATATACTTTCTACTGATAGTATGGTCATAAAACTGTTTGGATAGGAAAGTCATTGAAAACTCGTCTTTTGCAATTACCAATAAACCTGAAGTATCTTTATCAATTCTGTGTACCAGACCAGGACGGTGACTTTGATCAGAGTTTTCAGCCAATTGATTAAAATGATATAATAAGGCATTAACCAGAGTGCCCGAATAATTTGCATAAGCCGGATGAACTACCATACCTGCTTCCTTGTTTACGATAATTATATTATTGTCTTCATAAATAATATTTATAGGTATATTTTCAGGAAAAAGTTCAATAACCTCAGGTGGCTCAGGTAAAACAATTCTGATAATATCTGATGGTTTTACCTTATAATTATTTTTTACACTACGTCCATTTACAAGGATGCAATCACTGTCTGCTGCATTCTGAATTTTGGTACGGCTCGTGTTTGGAATTCGGTTTATTAAAAACTTATCTATACGAAGTGGTTCCTGTCCGGGGTCAACCTCAAAACGATAATGTTCATAAAAATCTTCTTTGATAAAATCCGCTTCTTCAGGCATAAAAAAAATTTCTTGCAAAATAAAAAAAAATTTTTTGGCTATGAAAAAAATGTTCTATATTTGCCACTCATAAACCTGAATTCTTTTTTGTCAAAAGTTAAATAAAGTTAAGAGTATGAGAAAAGTTTTTACAGTTATTTTTGCAATCTTGCTCAGTACAATCAGTTATGTTAATGCACAAACTTATTGTACAGCTGGTTCTCAAACATGTGATGAGTATATTTCGCGGGTGGTTTTAAACACCATTGATAAATCTTCAAGTTGTACCAATTATGCAGATTATACATCAACAAATAGTACCACACTACAATCTGGTGTTACTTATTCTGCATCAGTTTATATCGGTAATGCATATACCAGTGATATTGCCGGTATATATATTGACTGGAACGGAGATAAAGATTTTACAGATGCAGGAGAATTATGTGGCTCGGCTTCATATAGTGGAACAAATCCTGTAACAATTTCAGTTAAGGCCCCGTCTACATTCACTTATTATGGAAATACAAGAATGCGTGTTGTAATGGGTTATTACAATTTACCGTCTTCGTGTGGCTCATTTTACTATGGCGAAGTAGAAGATTATACCATCACTTTACCTTCACCCGCCCCAATGCAATTCGGAAGCATTTCAGCTTCACATCCTGATACGAACGATTGTTTCATCAGCCAAACTTTTGTAAAAATACTGAAAGCGACTTGCAATACTAAAACGGGCAGTTACAACGCATTAAAAATTGATACCGTATGGTTTTCAACCACAGGAACTACTGACCCTGCCGATATTTTAAATGCAAAACTTTTCTCAATGGATGGCAATCCACTCAGTCCTGCTACTCAGGTAGGATCACCCGTACTCTTACCAAACGGAGAATTTTATTTTGTATTCCCGACCGGTTCCAAATTAAATTATGGCGACAACAATCTCTTTGTTGGATACGATGTTAATTATAAAGCAAAAGCTAATAATTACTTAGATTGTCAACTGATCAAAGCCAGAATTGGTGACACTATACGTTACCCGGCAACCGGAGCAGGCAACCCTGTTGGCAGAAAAAGAATTGTACATCCTAAAGATTATACCCAATACTGCGATATGACAAGAAATTCAGGGCTTAATTATCTGATAGGTCTTGTCAGGTTTATGTTTGAAGGTATTGATAACACTACCGGTGTTTATGTAGGAACTGGCAGTTGTGTTGGCTTCTATCCTGCTACAATACCTACTGTTTACAAACAACAAACTTATGAAATGACAATGCAGCATGCTGCTTTCAATTCACGACAGGCAAAAGTATATATTGACTGGAATAATAATAGTTTCTGGGAAGCTACCGAATTGATGTTTACATACAGTTCAATCTTACCAGCAACAGTTGTAAAACAAAATATAACCATGCCTTGTGATGCAGTTCCAGGATATCACAGAATGAGAATTGTTATTGATGGTGTTGGTTATGGTACAACTAGCTGTGGTACTAATTATTTAGGCGAAGCAGAAGATTATTTATTCTATCTGGCTCCTGAAGAAAGTGCAACAGCAAGCTTCACTTTATTTAATGCCATGAATTATGTAGGTGGAAGAACAGCATTTGTTCCTAAAGCCGATAAAGGCGGAAATATCAAATATGTTTGGGATTTTGACAATAACAATACATGGGATGATACAACCACTGGTGAAGCAGGTTTTAAATATACAACCTCAGGCTTGAAAACTGTAGGTGTAAAAGCTATTTTAACTACATGTGACAACCAAATAGTTTCAGGTCCTACATTTAAGGATACATTCACAATTTACACACCACCTTCCAAACCAATAGTTAATTTCATTTCCAGTGCCAATACTGTTACTACTTCTATTCCGGTTAAATTCAGTGATTTAACAACATACGGACCATTCAAATGGAAATGGACAATACTTCCTAAAAAAGCAGGTAATGGAAATGATGCATATACCATTTCTTCTGATACTGTAAAAGAACCTACTGTTCAATTCCATGAACTTGGTGAATACGATGTTCAATTGGTTGCCACAAATATTTTGGGTGCCGACTCAGTAATGAAAACCAAATATATTGTAGTTGTAAAAGAAAACCTGATTTGCATTGATAAAAACACTGATGCACGCAATGGTTATCTTTACGATAACGGAGGTAAATACGGTAATTATCCGGAAAATAATGCTACTCAGGTATATGAAACATGCGGATTTTTAATCAAACCAAAATGCGCTGCATCAATTACCATTGACTTTATTGATTTTGATGTTTGTATTTACAACAGTACAGGCTGTGCACAATTAACAGCAGGTGACAATGTCAGGGTATATGATGGAAAAGATAATAATGCTAATCAGTTACATTTAGGACCAAAAGATATTTTGGGTAATCCGATGTTCCCCGATGGATTCCAAAACGGAGCAGGTAATATTGAAAGAACAATTCCAAGTGTTACTGCCACATCAGGAGTAATGTATGTTGAATTTAACCGCAACTGCGGTGGTGTAGGACGCGGTTTTGAAGCATTCTGGTCAACTCAAACACTGAATGTTTCACCTCCAGATGCAAAAATTATAGGACCAACCTCCTCAGTCTATCGCTTGAAAAAGATTAAATTCGCAAGTGCTTCAACAGGTGTTGACCTTGAGTATTTCTGGGATTTAAATGGCGATGGCTATAACGACACTTACGACTCAGCCACATCCTGGGTTTATACCAGTACAGGCACTGTTAAAGTTCGTTTGGTAGTACGCAGTTGCGATTATTTTGATACAGCTTATCTAACTTTCAATATCATCAATCCAACTAAGAAACCGAGTGTAGATTTTGAAGCAAATTATACCCGTGCTACTAAAAATGATGATGTTACCATCACAAATAAATCAGATAATACTATTTATTCAAACGAATGGACAATAACCCCAGCCAATTTCACTTTTCTGGATGGTACAGGTATCAATTCAGAAGATATAAAAGTACGTTTTAATAAAACAGGAACTTATACTGTTAAATTAAAAGCCTACAATGCTGTTGGTTTTGATTCAATGCAAAAAGTAAACTACATTACAGTTTATGATCCCTGCATACCTGGCGTTGCAAACCTGAGCTCTGATATTGGTATGTCGGTTGTTGATTTGAAAAATCTGGCTGGAAATTCGTTGATTTCCAACAAAACACTTATCGGACAGCAAGGTTACAGCGATTATACCAAAACACATTTTGCTACCTTATATGCTACAGGTCAATATAATCTGACTCTTGAAAGAAATTCGAGTTTCAACAGTATTTCCTGGACAGTATTTATTGATTACAATCAGGATGGACAATACAATAATGCAACTGAAAAAGTAGCCGAAATTATAAACTTCAGTGGTGAAAAATGGACAGCTACATTTACAGTTCCTAATTTAAGTGCTAATGTATTAAAAGGTTTGTCAAGGTTAAGAATAGTAGCAAATGCAGGTATTTTAACCAACAAAGGTTGCGGACCAAACTATACCGGTGAATTTGAAGATTATGGATTGGAAATTTCTCTTGATAACGTAAAACCAATGGTAATTCTTTACGGCCTTGATTCAAGTATAGTATCCTCGCCTGATACCACAGTTTTAAACAGTTGTGCTACATGGGTAGAACCAGGCTATAAAGGATGGGATGATGTCAGTGGTGACATTACAAGTAAAGTAGTTGTAACTGGTACAAGCAGTATCAATCCATTGGTTGGTGGTTATTATCCCTTGACTTATACAGTTACAGATAATGCAGGAAACACTTCCGAAACTGCAAAACGTATTGTTCATGTTTTGGCAGATATTATTCCGCCAACAATTACTCTTTATGGTAAAAATCCTGATTCAGTGGCAGTAGGTGGTTCATGGAATGACCTTGGTTATCTGGCAACTGACAATTGTTCAGGTGTGAAAAATCATGGAAAAACCGGATCAGTTAACACAGCTGTTGTAGGTGAATATACTATTACTTACAATGCTGAAGACAATGCAACAAACAAAAAGACATTTGAACGTAAAGTAGTTATTTATGACGGTATAGACCCAACAATTAAATTAATTGGAAAAGATACTATTTACATAGATGTCAAAACTGCTTATACCGAACCTGGAGTAACCGTAGGTGATAATTATTACAATACATCTGAACTTACAGTAACAACAAAAGGTACAGTTAATCCAGATAAATTAGGATCATATTTCCTAACCTATTGTGTCAGCGACCCATCAGGCAACGGACCAGTTTGTGTTGATCGTTTGGTTGTTGTACAGGATGTTATAGCACCTATTATCAGCTTCAAAGAAAGTATTTATGAAATAGATGTTTTCAGTCCATTTGTTGCTCCAACACCTGACAAAAGCGATAATTATTGGCCTGAATCAAGTCTGATTGTTACTCAAACCGGAACAGTCAATACATTTGTATTGGGAGATTATATCTTAACCTTTACCGCTAAAGACCCATCAGGTAATGTTTCTGCACCTAAACAAATTACCATACGTGTAATTGACAGGGTTGTTCCTACTATTGAACTTAACGGAAGCACCATGATGACTGTTGAAAGATGGAGAACTTTGAAAGATCCGGGTGTAAAAATTAAGGACAACTATTACAAAGAATCCGAACTGATTATGAAACCCAATACAGGTACATTTACAGTTGCCTCTATTGAAGGTTTGTACACCATTACCTATCAAGTTTGCGACCCATCAAACAACTGTTCAGAAATACTGACCCGTTTCATTCTTGTAACACCTGCTGACACCAACAACAGTATTGGAGATAACCTTAGCGACAACAATTTCAGGGTTTATCCTAATCCTGCAACCGATCAGGTAAATATTGAAGTTAACTTACCGGCAATGGCTAAAGTTAATGTTAGCATTTACAACTCATTTGGTCAGAAAGTGAGTGAAGTAGCTAACCTGTATATGATGAACGATCAGTTCAGTATTGGAACTGACAATCTGAGTGACGGAGTTTACTATGTACGTCTCACTATAGATAATCAGCAATTCAATAAAAAAGTTGTTATTACTAAATAAACAATTCCATACTCTTTATAAAACGGCTATCTTTCAGGTAGCCGTTTTTTTTAAAAATATTTTTTCATCATTAACATTTTAATCGTATATTTGCTTGTTAGGGGTGAGTTATATCCTGAAAGGATTTTAATGATTTTGTAAACAAATAAAGTTTTTTATATGGTAAAAGTTTTTACAAGTTTATCGCTGATGGCATTTTTTGCATTAACACTTATCAGTTTTAATGGTAAAGGACAGGCATTAAATGGCACATACATAGTTGGTACCGGAGGTAATTATACTACAATGGTAGCTGCAGTTACTGATTTAAATTCAAAAGGTGTTAGTGGACCAGTAGTATTTAACATTAAAAATGGCACATACACGGGCAAGTTTACAATTAATCAGTTTAGCGGAATAAGTGCTACTAATACTGTTACTTTCAGAGGCGAAAGCCGCAGTGGCGTAAATATTACCTATGCTGGTGTTTCCACCACCGACAGGGCAACTGTAACTTTTAATGGTGCTGACTACATTACTTTCAGGAATTTAACAATCAGCAATACCGGTACTACAGCTTCATTAGCAGTTTATATGTTTAACAACGCTAATTACAACACAATTGATAGTTGCGATTTAATCGTACCCTCTGTTGCATCTTCAGCACATATCTGCTTTTTAGCCAGCGCATCTCAAAGTGGCTTTTCAAGTGGAAATAATGCAAATTACACCACGATTAAAAACTCATTATTAAGCGGTGGTTATTATGGCTCTTGTTTTTATGGTTTAAGTTCATCACCTTGGAATAGTTTCAATACCGTAGAAAACTGTACTTACACCAACCAGAACTACTCATCAATGTATAACTACTATCAGGCAGACATGAAACTACTTTACAATAAAATCTCAGGATTTACAGGTACATCTGCTTATGGTATGTTTCACTACTATGGAGTAAGGTCAATTATTCAAGGCAACACAATTACAAGAGCTGGTTCATATGGTTTTTATATTTATTACGAAAATCGAAATGCACAAACTCAGGTAAGCTATGTAATGAATAATATGTGCAGCGATTTTCAGCAAACAACAACTAATTCTCCGATTTATGCCGGATATAACTACAATGTACAATACCTGCACAACACTTTGGTTACTAATGGAAGCTCAACATCTTACTCCAGTGCAGCACTGTGTTTAATCTATCCATATAACTGTACCGTTAAAAATAATATTCTTGCTTCATTATTTCCAAATGGCAGCTTTGCACTTACTTTATACTATTCTCAAACTGCCAGTCCTTGTACTGTAGATTACAACAATTATTATTATCCAAATCACACAACCGGAAATGCATTTTATGGTTATACAACAACGTATCAAAACCTAACCGGTTTTAAAACTTTTACTACCGGGATTAATACCGGTCATGATGCAAATTCATGGGATAATGTAAATCCGGGCTTTTATTCAATTTCCGATTTGCATATTGCACCTACAACCATCATGAATGCCCCTGTTGTGTTACCAACCGGCTACCACTTTGATGTTGACAAAGATGTAAGGGCCAGTAGCGGAACCACTATGATTGGTGCCGACCTTGTTCCTGCCAACGACCTTGATATTGCCAGCCTGACTCCTCAAATGGCTAAACTCGGCAATAATGATATTACAGTTATGTTGCAAAATCGTGGTTTAA
>Ga0209835_1001066_pt1 | contig 16060 bp, 16 predicted proteins | sample LakKivwa52mmetaG_FD_184138 | JGI IMG/M metagenome (GOLD analysis project Ga0209835, IMG submission 184138) | Anoxic lake water microbial communities from Lake Kivu, Rwanda to study Microbial Dark Matter (Phase II) - Lake Kivu water 52m metaG... | ecosystem: Environmental > Aquatic > Freshwater >...
CCCTGTATGCCCGCTTAAAGATGGTTGGGCCTTGGGGCAATTTTCTCGATCATTGCGCTTCAAGTTTTTCTGGTTGTTCCGGTTTCTCCAGTTGCTCTGGTTGTTCCAGCTGTTCCGGTTGTTCCAGCTGTTCCGGTTGTTCCAGTTGTTCCGGTTGTTCCAGTTGTTCTGGTTGTTCCAGTTGCTCCGGTTGTTCCAGTTGTTCTGGTTGTTCCAGTTGCTCCGGTTGTTCCAGTTGCTCAGATGGCCCACTAATAGAGGCGGGCTGGTACATTTTTTTGTCTTCAGGGTTTATACTAGACCTTTCCAAGCCAGGACGCTTGTGATGAAATTTTTTGAACCCTGCTTTGACCTGGAGGGAAACACGGTGGGTGAGGCCTAGGTCGGAATGGCGGACCAGAGCATAGTTAAAACCAAACAAATTTTTGTATTCGTAACCCAAACCAAGGGTGGGAAAAGAAAAAATCTCTTTGAGTTGTGTTGCACCTAAACGGAGGGCTAGTCCAAAATGAGACAAGTACTCAAAACCTAGCTGACCTTGCAGGAGTTGTTTGGGATCGTTAGTGACCCGTTTGCCACTGAGTTCAGAAAAAGAATTGGATTGGTTTTGAAAGAGTCCCGGTGTTTGATAGCCTAACTGAATCTGCCCATAAAAGTAAGGAACCTGGCGAATGAAGGCCAGGCCCAAAAAGAGGTCTGGAGGGGTGTATTCTGTGGTTCTTTGCCTCGACCAAGTGGAGGATGCGGGTAACAAACCCTGAATTAAAGAACTTGCCAGCAAATAGTCTGTGAGAGGATAGGAAGCGGATAAATCACCTCGGATACCAAAACCAGTTTGATCAAGTCTGCGGTAGAGAAGACCCAGATTTACACCTAGATCCAGACGGGAAAAAGACCGATGAAAAACAGCACCAGCCAGATAATCTGCAGCCTCAAAGCTTCCGGCAGGTACGGTACCATAATAGCGGTCTTGTGTACCGGTTGAGAACCTACCCAATTCAAAACCCAAGGTGACCGAGGTGTCAAGGGGAATATAGAGACGGACATGATCCCAAGCAGCTAAGCCAAAGGGCTGTGCATGAGAGATCTCAAGGTGGGAAAAGCGGATCTGTCCCAAGGAAGCAGGATGAAGAAAGTTTGCCACTTCACGCCCAGGTACAGCCATGAAAGCCCCTCCCAACGCAGCTTCGCGTACCCCTTGAAATTCGTTCAGACTCAGGTTTGAACCCCTGACCTCATCAAGTGCGTACAACTGGCTGGAATAAATAAACAGCCATAGGTAGATGCTGGATGTGAAGCGAGAAAATCTCATTTGAGGCAAAATACTATATTCGACATCATGTCAGCTACTTTGGGACCTCAAGCTAACGCATATTCACTATCCCGTTCTGATTTTCTTTACCTAATCATTACATGTACCTTTTCAGTGCTTCTTGTTTTAACCAATTTAATCGGCACAAAACTTTTTGCTGGCCCCTTTAATCCGAGTACACACGCACTTACTACCGGAATCCTCACCTACCCTGCCACTTTTCTCTTAACCGATCTGGTCTCAGAAATATGGGGTAAAAAACGTGCAGACCTAATGGTTGGCTTGGGATTTTTGATGTCTTTCCTCATGTTAGGCGTGGTTCAACTTGCTCTCCACCTCCCACCCCACCCCTACTGGGTCGCTCCTGCAAATCCCTATGGTTATTCCGAAGTTTCACAATACCAAAATGCCTTTAATTCTGTTTTTAGCGTAAATGGCAAGCTATTGTTTGGCTCCATGTTAGCTTACGCAGTAGCACAGCTGCTCGATAATAAACTCTACGCTTTTTGGCACAAACTTACAGGTCCACGCCATATGTGGATCCGCAATAATGGCTCAACGCTGATTTCCCAACTTGCCGATACCTTTATAGTAAACTCCATTCTCTTTTATTGGGGTTTTGGTTGGTCTTTTTGGCAGGGTATTCAGGTGATGGGAATAATATATGGCTACAAAGCTATTTTAGCCTTGCTCGACACACCTTTTTTATACGGTGCGGTTTATCTAACAAAAAAATACCTGGGCACTTCTTTGCCCGACAACCCCATAAAATAAAGGTAAAGTCCAATCTTACCCCTATGAATATTGGGGATTTACCTTGTTCAGCAAGCCCTATTTGTTCCATGAGTTTATTGTTAAGATCTAAAAAATATTCCAGAAAATTTTATCTCTCTATTCTCTATTTCCACTATGATGCTCACAGCAAAATAGGCAAGCGCAGATCCCGCTAAACTTTATCTGTCTTCATATGGCTTTTTTTAACCTATTTTCCAGCAAAAAACAATTCTTTTTTAAATTCATTAGGGAATCTCTAAAAATTGATGATCGTGGTCACAGACGAGGCATCGTAAAGATGATTTGGAGCCCATGGATGGGCGGAAAACGCTTGCGAATGCAAGCCCGCAGGGTGCGAAGCAGGAAGCGCAGCACAACACCGGAGTTTATATGGAAATAAATGAGGATTTGAAGATGAGCGTAACGAAGTATATGAGCATGAGGGCAATTTTTAGAGGTTCCCATTATTCATTTCTAAACTTTCACAATTAGCCTTTCACTACACCTTATCCACCCTTATACATACCTAAGTTCACATGCACAAAAGCCAGCATTCTCCTGTCCGCATACATAGACTGCAAATAATTTTTGATTGGTCCGGTACACTTGCAGATGAAAAAGATTTGAGTTTTACTTCCACCCGAGACACTATCGTGTACTTTGGTGGCAAAAAAATCTCCCGGACACTGTTTGACAAAACTATCCGTTTACCCATTTCCGAATTCTACCATGACTATCTACCCGCGCACCCCATGCAAAAAATTAATCCTGTCTTTCACCGTTTCTATAACCAGGCTGCTTCCCAGGCGCCTCTTTTTCCGGGCATCCAACAACTGCTTGAACATCTTGCCCAGCGGGCCGACCTACACATCCTCAGCTCCCTAGATGTCAAGCCCATTGAACAATCCCTCAAAAAAAAGGGTATCAGGCACTTGTTTAAAACTTTAAACGGTGGCGCCGACGATAAAAGTCAGCTGCTCGAAAAGCTTTTCAAAAACCATGTCATGGAACGCCTTGATTCTCTCTATGTGGGTGACATGACTCATGATATACAAGCGGCAAAAAAATGCAGCATTCCTTCAATAGCAGTAGGTTATGGATACCACACGACTCAAAAACTAAAAGAATGCCAGCCTGATCATCTGGCAGCTACACCGCAAGATTTAGCATCCCTGCTTAATCACATTCTCTCTTGGCAAGCCATAAAAACACCCATAATGACTGTCGGAGCTCTCATCCGCAATCCTTCTGGTGAGTGCTTGTTTGTGAAAACCCAAAAATGGGGCGGGCGCTGGGGTATTCCCGGAGGTAAGGTAGAGTATGGTGAAAATCTTGTCAGTGCCTTAAAACGCGAAATGAAAGAAGAAACAGGCCTGAGCGTCAGTAAACCCCAACTTTTGATGATTCAGGAAGCCATTGAAAACCCGCAGTTTTACCGGCCCCGCCACTTTATCTTGGCCAATTACCAGGTCTACTGTACACGTAAAGCCCAGGTCGAGTTGAATTATGAAAGCCAAGATCTCAAATGGTTAAAACCCCAAGAGGCCCTAAGGCTCAACCTCAACCAACCGACCCGCAAGCTGGTTCGTTATGTATTGAGTAAAATCTAAGTCATCAGTTTTAATTTATCCCCTAGCCTAGCTCCCTAAACCCCGACACGAAAGGACTCTATGATCAAGCGACAAATACATCTAGAACACCTGCACATTCCCTGTATCATTGGAATTCATCCACATGAACGCAATCAGGTACAAGATCTTTATTGTGACCTTGATTTGGAATACGATTTTTCCAGTGCGGCTCTTAGTGATCAAGTTAGGGATACCCTAGATTATACAGAAATTGCTCAAACCCTAAGCGAGTTTATTATCCACCGAAAGTTTCAACTTCTTGAAACTTTAGTCGAAGAAAGTCTTAACTTGATTTTTGCTAAATGGCCCGCTATACAAGCCGGAACCATCCGTGTAAAAAAACCTGCGGCAGTACCAGCAGCAAAATGGGCTATGGTTTCCTTAAGCCGTAATGCAACATTAAACTAGCTGCCTAGTGACCAAGCCAAATCAAACCCAAAAAGTAGCTCTCATTACCGGTGCCGCAAAAAGGTTGGGCCGCTCTATTGCCCTCCACCTGGGTCAAGAGGGATACTTTTGCTGGATACATTACAATACATCTCACTCAGAAGCCCAGGAAACATTAAAGCTCCTAAAAAAACTTGGGGGGCAGGGGAAAATCATACAAGCAGATCAATCAAGCTACCCCCAAGTTCAGCGTGCTTGTCGGCTCATTCTCAAGAATACACCAGGTATAGACTGTCTAGTAAACAATGTAGGGATTTATACAAAGGGGCCTTTGGAAGAGTTTTCACCCTTACAATTTGAGTCAATCATCCAAACCAATTTGCTTGGCCCTTATTTTTGGATCAGAGAACTCCACGCACACCTGAACAAAAATGCCTGCATTATCAACTTAGGATATACAGGACTGCAAAGATCCTGGGCTGACACTCAAGCGACTGCCTATACAATCAGCAAATTGGGCATGCATCAACTTACCTTAGCCTGGGCGTCTTCCTTAGCAAGTCGCAACATCCGGGTAAATACCATTTCACCAGGCCAACTGGAAAATAGTATAGATTTACCCAAAAATCTCAAAAAAGCCATACCCATGAAAAGAGCTGGTACACTTAATGAAATAATCGGTCTTGTTGATTTTTTACTGTCTAAGCAAGCAAGTTATATAACCGGGCAGAATATTGAAGTTGCAGGTGGCTATATGATGAAACTGATCTAGCCCCATAAGACCAAAAGTACCTTTAAAAAAATATTTTTGTCCTTAGACGAACTGGGCAACCGAGTTTAAATTTTTCATAATTCTTTCCTCTGCCCCCTTATTCTGTCTTTTAGCGAAAAACTTAGTTGTTTGCTGGGGCCTGGTCCACTCGCGATAAGGCACCAGGGTTCCCTGTCCAAGTAGGGGTATCGAACAAAGCTCGGCGTGCAGTGGCTCTACCTCTGCAGGAACCAGGGCTAAAATATAAAGACCTGGGAAAGCAGCGCGCGCAGCCGAAAGAGCAGTCAACCAATCTTTCCAAGAAAGTCCACCACCTAAAACAAGGCAGTTGTATTTCTCTGCGCTTAGGGCTAAAAAAGCTTGTGGCAGTCGGCATACTCCTTGAACCTGTTCTTCCTTCACCAGACTAGTCTTACCATAATTTTTGATTTGCTCGACTGAATCAAGATAAAGAATCCGCATAGCTGCTCCTGACTGAAAGTCTGCTGGGTTACTCTCTTACCAGCAGACTCCACTTCTGATAAAGGAATTTCTGAGGTTTTGGCCTCACAAATTCTTATTACCCCAACCTTACATATATCGCAAGATCACAGGCGGAACTTTAATCATTTACATAAATTAAGGTGAATCGCTATTTGGACTGGTCACAGTTACAAAAGCAGGGCAAAATACAACTTACTTCAAACAACCTAACCCCCCCCATCAACTCAAATACAATTTGCCAGGTAAAAGACCACAATTCTTTTCCTACGGTTCGATTTACCTTTAAAATCAAAAGCAAATCAGAAATGACACTTAAACTCTACAAAACCCTTTTTCAGTTTACCTTGGGGCCAGCAGTTTTTGGATTGCTCCTCGTAAGTTCTTTACTCCTTGCAACTCCCGTGTTTTCTTATACACGCGAAGCCCAGGATTTTCTCTATGAAAAACCTTGTGTCGAAATTAGCAATCTAGACAGCGCCTTTCGTCCTAATAAAAGAATGGCAACCGTAAAAGCTTCGGTCTTGGGTACTATCATTAAACCCCGAGAAGCAAAGCTGGCTGTACGGCTTGACAGACTCCACCCCTATATACTTGAAGGGGGTCTATACAACTCGCAATGGGATGGCTTGTATATAGCTGGCGGGTTTGCCCTTCCCTGGAAATTTGTACTGGGCAATATTGTTGAAAAAAAACCACATATAACCCTGCTTGCGGGCTATAAATATGACACACCGGGCCCCAATATAAGCCAGAAGCATCTGCTTCCTTCACAGGTACATGTCATCATGGGCCAAATAGGCTGGGAACTGGTTGAATGGTTTTATCCACACCTAGGTTTACTTATGTATACACACCTAGAAATTGAATACCTTCCTCAACCTGTATTGGGGCGTTCTCGTCTCTCACCCTCCCTTGACGCTGGGATAGGATTATCTTTTTGACACTCATAATTTTTATAATACTCTCTTCTTAACTGACGCCCCATACTTCCTAAAATAACAGTAGGCGAATGTACATCCTCCTCTGTTTACCCATTCACAATCCCATTCAGTCAGCTGTTGGATAAAAAGTTCAAAAAGGGGCCTAACCTTTTTGCTTGACATTCCTAACCTGCCCCCCTATACTAAAGTTACCTGCAAAAAAAAACTTCATGAATCATGAAGGATGCGGTTCACAGACTCTCCGTCGGCCAAATAGAACGCCCGTTCTTAATTTTCCAGGTTGCAAGCGGAAGAATTCTGAAATATGTTATTTCTTAACCATTAACTTCATCATCTCGATCAGTACAGGAGCCCCCCTATGACCCCTCGCAAATACGCGTTTTCATCTAAAAAAGTCCCTATTTTCAAACTGGCCCTCATGGGCCTAGCCCTTATGGAACTCTGTCAAGTTAGCCCAGCCTGGTGTATGCCTCAGTCACTCAACAATACTCAGGGCCTTACACAGCAAGCCATAAAACCAAATAAAGTTTCAAAGGTCCTTCCTACCCAAGACCAAACCATTCTATTAATAAACCAAAGTACTGGTCGGGCCTTACAGATTAAAAATTGGAGTTTTAGCCAAGGTGCGCCTGTAGAAACCGGCCCTGCACACTCTCCCGAGGCAATTCAACTCTGGAAAGTATTGCCTGCCGATGGCGGTTATTACATCATCCATAATACCCAAACACAAAAAGATCTGGCACCACTTAAAGAAGCAGGGAAAGTCGGACAAAAAATCCGCAACGATGAACCACTTCACCATTGGACCTTAAAACAGACATCTAAGGGTACCTTTGTAATCAGCCATAGAGAAAGTGGCTTAGCTCTCACTGAAGTTGAACCGGGCCAACTAGCACTCAGCACGAGTACTCCAGATTCTCCCAAACAGCTATGGAAAATCGAACGCTTAAAGAGTTCTAAAACCCTGATGCTCAGCAGTTTAACACGCTAGCATAATAATTACGCGCTTGTTAATACGCACCCGGCGAGGCTCGAACTCACGACCTTCGGTTCCGGAAACCGGCGCTCTATCCAACTGAGCTACGGGTGCAGTAGGGCGAGAACATAATAAAAAAATATTCCAAGATCCATTGGTTTAAGGATAAAATTTAATTTGTGGTCTTATGCCCACAGCCCTTCACATAGGACAGGCTATCCTGTGCCGCCATCTTCCCTATGGTGAAAGCTCCCAAATTTATCACTGTTACACCCGAGACCATGGACTGCTTTCCTTTATGGCGAAAGGTGTTTACCAAGGAAAATCTGGGAAAAACTTACCCCTCGATTTCTACGGACTTTATGAAGTGATTTATCAACCCAAAAAAGATCAATCACTTACACTTCTTCGCGAAAACAACTGTATACATCATTGGAAATCTATTCGTGAACAACTTGAAAAGCAAGCGCTGGCGCAAGTTCTACTTGAGGTATATCTACGCTATACATCCGCTTCTACTGAATCAGGAGCTTTGTACAACCTGCTTCTTCACGCCCTGCATGACCTTGAGACAAGCTCCCCTGATGTGCATGAAAGCGCCTTTCTTATCAGGTTTTTTCTAGACTTCCTAGAGTTGCTTGGATTAAGGCCTGAACTTGAAAAATGTGTCTTTTGCAGCGCATCGCTTAATCCAGCTATCCATCAAAAGAAATCGGGTCTATTTTTTATCCTTTCTGAGGGTGGTGTCATCTGCCCTTCCTGTTCCTCCAAAAATAAAGAGGGCCGTCCGCTGAGCGGGTGGGAGTTTCAACTTTTACGACTGTGTCAATCCAGTTCCCAACTCCCCAACCAACCCTCCTACCAATGGCTCCTAAAAGCAGAAGATACTTTAGATCTCTTTTTATCTTATCACACTGGAAACCATACAGTGTTAAAATCCCGCCCCTTTTTAAACAACCTCAGACGAGCACCTAAAATCAACCAGGTATTTAAATCAGAATGAAAAACCCACTCCCTCTTACACGCCCCTTGTGTGCTATAACAGCCTATGATTATGCCTTTGCCAGTATGGCTCAAGAATCAGGTCTGGATTTTATCCTTGTTGGGGATAGCATGGCTAATGTTATGTTGGGCTTATCCCATACTAAAGATATACAGGCTGAAACCATGTATCCCTGGGTAGCTGCTGTAGCCCGCGGAGCCCCCCAAACGCATCTAGTTGCCGACATGCCATTAAGCAGTACCCAATCAGCCCAGAGGGCCTTACAGGTTGCTCAATCTTTCCTCGCTGCTGGAGCAGATGCCGTAAAGGTTGAAGGTTACCAACCCGAAATTATTCAAACTCTGTTAAGAGCCCAAATTCCAGTCATGGGACATATGGGACTTCTTCCCCAAACAGCCAAGAGTTTTAAACAAGTAAACTATTCGGAAGAACAAGAAAGACAACTCCTGGCTGAGATCCTCGAATTACAAGGATATGGAATGTATGCACTCGTGCTTGAACACATCCCTCAGGCCTTAGCCCAAAGGATCACCACGCAAATTCAAATTCCAACCATTGGAATAGGAGCAGGCCCCTATACATCAGGTCAGATTCTGGTCTTGCATGATGTTTTAGGTCTCAGTCAAGGTAAACCCCCATCCTTCTCCCAAGCCTTTGCTCAACTGAGGTCTGCAGGTATACAGGGTATGACAGCTTACCGCATGGCCGTAAAGGATCACGATTTTCCCAGGAAATCTCTATGAGTTCAGCTGGCCTAGAACTCTCTGTCAGTAGTTTTTTAAGAGAAGCAGACCAGTTTAAATTGGGCCGCCTGGCAACAGAAAAACCGCATCCACTCACCCTCCAACTCTCACAATTTGCCCAAAAATCGCCTAAAAAGGCCCTGAATATACTTCACCAGGTCGATTGTCTGGCTATAAATAAACTTTTACGGCGTACTCAAAAAATTTTAGACCTCCATACATCTATACAGAGTACGCTTAAGTCGGGGGGCCGTATTTTTCTCTGCGGCTGCGGCGCTACAGGGCGACTTTCCTTGTCGCTTGAGTCCTTTTGGCGCCAAGAAAACCGTTACCCCCAATTTAAGGACCGAGTCATTGGCTTGGCAGCGGGCGGCGATACAGCTCTTATCAGGTCAATTGAGGGTTTCGAAGACCATCCGCAATGGGGAGCGAAACAACTCAAAGAAGCCGGCTTTTCCCGCAAGGACTTATGTATAGCCATTACAGAAGGTGGAGAAACTCCCTGGGTTATAGGTGCAGTACAGGCTGCGGAAAAAATTTCTGATCGGCCGCCCTATTTTGTTTACTGTAATTCAGACATTTTACTCATTAAGATTGCAAAAAGATCAAGCAAAGTTCTCACCCATCCTAAAATTAACAAACTGTCCCTCGAAGTGGGTCCGATGGCGCTGGCCGGCAGCACACGCATGCAAGCTTCAACAGTCCTGATGGCGGGCGTAGGATTCCCCCTCCTCTACGCACTGGAAACAAAGGCAACTGTTGTAAAACACATTAAAAATTGGGCACAAGCCACCCATCATTTAACACCCGGAAAACTAGTCCCCCTATGCCGAAAAGAAGCGGAGCTTTATAAAAAAGGGGGATATTCTCTTTACCGTGCCGAAGCACAAACAGCCCTTACACTCCTTACAGATACTACGGAAAGAGCTCCTACATTTTCGCTGCACCCTTTTGAGAATACACAAGACAAACACTCTCACCCTGCTCTCTGCTACCTTTATTTACCCAATTGCAAAAGCCCACAACTGGCATGGAAAACTTTACTCCACCGGCCTGCACGCTGTCTTGAATGGCCCGAATTGCAGGGAAAGGCAGGGTACCGCAGATTACTTGGATTTGACATCAGCACAAGAGCCTTAAGCAATCGCCGTCGGCACACTCCGCATCTAACTGAGATTCACTGGAACCTAGGATTAGACAGAGTTGAAGTTTTTTGGCACGATCATATACAATATAAATCCACACAGGGGCACAATAAAATTGTTATCCAATTTAATTCACCAGAGACACAAAACCTATCTCGTCACCTCTTACTTAAAATGCTGCTTAATATGCATAGCACCTGCATTATGGGCCGACTCCATCGCTATGAGGGTAACTTGATGACTTGGGTGCGCCCCGCTAATAAAAAACTGATAGACCGGGCAGTACGCTACGCACAAATCTTACTCAAACAAAAAAACTGTAGTCAATCTTATACCGAACTGGTTAGGACTCTTTTTAAATATTTACCTGACCTCAAACCAGATGACTCTATTGTTCATAAACTGGTTGCCCATTTTTTGGCCCATAAAAAAATGGTTAAAAAAATACCCAAGAACTAATGACCTACCCAAAAAATAAAAATCCCTATGTATATACGCAGAAAATGTGGGTATCCCTGAGAATAAGCATAAAGAGGCAGCGCTAAAAACAAAGATTCTTCTTAAAACCTATATACATGTGGGATACTCAAAAAAAACAGGTTGCATTAGACCCTAGCGAAACCTCAATTACTCACAGAGGCGGCCTATTTAGAGCTTGCTGAACAAGAGAAATCCCCAATATTCCTAGGGGTAAGATTGGATTTCCCTTGTACCCAGTCCAAGGTTTTTTCTTCAAAACAACAGGATAATTAAAAAAACTTTGGACTTGTGTTCAGCCAAACAAAAAAAACAAATAGGAGGGGAGACGCAGTATCCCCCACCTCCTTTATATAAAGAATTAGGGGCTGCCTCTAAAATTGGAGTTGTTCAGCAGACCCTACTAAACCTTGTTGCAGAGCCCGACTAGCGGGGGGAATGGTATTTGCGAGTAAAACGAAATGTGCCTGAACTTTTTTGAACTTTTTTCTTGATAAAGCCTAGAATAAGCAGTCCTTGCACCCCAGACCAACAAAACAAAAAGAACGCGTCTATATAGGCCCCAAATTGTGTATAGAGAGTTGAAAGACTTTTTAGCTCCAACTTAGAAAAAAGCACTTCACGAGTGAGCAGGGATGTTTTTTGAGTTACCCGACCACAGGCATCTGCAAAAAGACTGATTCCTGAATTGGCGCATCGCGCGAGAGGTATGCCATTTTCGACAGCTCTGAAACGCGAAATATTAGCATGCTGATAAGGCCCCAAACTGCGTCCAAACCAACCATCATTTGTGATGTTGACAAAAAGCTTAGCCCCTTGTTTTCGTGCTTCTCTAAAAAAGTCTGGATACACCACTTCATAGCAAATTGAAGGTTGAAAAGGTACAGGTAAATTCCAGACAACCGCACCCGGACCAGCCGAAAAGTTGGCCTGACCCAAATTAACAAAGGTGAGAAGCGGAAAAACATTATCAAAAGGAAGCTTCTCACTAAAGGGGACCAGCCTGACTTTATCATATTTCAATACTGTATTAGAATGGGGGGCAAATAGAAAGGCACTATTGAAATAGCGGTATGGAATTTCTGTGCTTGTATTTGCCTGAAAATCAAGCGAGCCTAACAAGAAATATGACTGATGACTTTGCACCATATCTGAAAAGGTTTCGATTTCTGCAGGCCTGTTATTGAGAAAAGCAGGTATAGCCGTTTCGGGTAATACTACCAGATCTGATGCTGGAAGTTTGTCCTTTCCTAACAGACTGTATGTTTGTTGAAGCACTTGGTTATAATAGTCTTCATCCCACTTTTTGGTTTGCTCAACAGAAGGTTGTACCAAGGTAATGCGTATGGAGTCAGTTGCGGGAATTTGATCAAAGCGCTGCAACCTGAGGAAACCCCAACCGTAACTTGAAGCCAAAATTAATAGGGCCAACAAAAAATACTTTACTTTTTTTGACTTTATGAATATATAGACAAACCCGTTAACTATAAGAATAAGAAGGGTTAATCCAAAAATACCACCTAGGGCACCGATTTGCATATACCTTGGGTGGTGACCTAAGGTATATCCTAGGTGCATCCAAGGAAAAGACATTTGGCCCAGGGAACGGAGCACTTCAAATCCGGTATAGGCCAAAATAAAAAGAGAAAGTCCCCATTTTTTCGGTGCCAGAACCGCATAGAGGTAGCCTATATATCCATTGAGCAGAGAAAAAAATAGAGTCAGTAAACCAAGACCAGCCAACACAACGCCCAAGGGTCCCACCTTAATGACCAAGGCAATCCAGTAATAACTTATGAGGTTAAAAAAAATCCCTCCCAGAAAATGCGCTTTAAAAGCCTGTCGGGGAGTAAGTACATCACTTACATACCAAACAAGGGCCCAGACTCCAAACACTAAGGGGCCTAAGGGTAAGGGTGGATAGCAAAAGGCAAGCAGCAGATACAAAAACACCAGGGCAAGCAAAGGCCTTTTAGCAAGACTAGAACAGAGGATTTCTAAGCCGCCCATAAACCACATTAACAAATTCCTTAACCCATGTGAAATACCAAAACTAGAAAATTTCTCATGTCTTCAGTTACATAGAATTGGCTGGGTAGAAAAGAGCGCTAGTTCCTAAACCCCTTTGATGATTGCAACTCTCACACTTCAAACAATTACTGATGCACCTTTAAAACCTTAATGAAATATATCATAACCTTTTAAACAACGGGTACCTACCCTGTTTATGAGGTTAAAATGCACATTTCCCTTTTAACCTCTGCAAGGGTTTAGCGCTCTATACAACAAGCTTTTCATCAGAGCCCTTGCACTTGAGTTCAACCAAACAAAAACATAAGCAAATAGGAGGGGGGACGCAACACCACCCCTCCTCCTTACTATAATGAATTAGGGGCTGCTGCTAAAACTCAAGTTATTCAGCAGACCCTAATTAAAATGATCTTTATTTTTCTTTTTCCAAAAAAACAGGCAAACTTAGATACTGTCCAGCTTCAAGTTTGCTTAAACCAAAAAAGCAAATAAATTCCCCTTTGGCAGTTTTTTGGGAGTACTCACTGAGCCATTCGTTTGCTGAAGCGCTACGCACCTCCTCAAATTTCTTGGTAAGTTCCCGAGCAAGGGTGAAGGTAAAGGTGGAACCCAGAGTGTTGTTTAAAAAGGGCAAAAAACTTTGAATTTGATGCGGAGATAAGTAGAAGGAAAATGACATCCTTTCGGCCCAGGATTGCTGAACAGTTAAGAGACAACTTTTGAATAGAGGAAGCCAGGCACCTTTTTTTTTGGGGATAAAGCCACCAAATTGGTGTGGGTGGCCTGGTAAACCTGAAATAACCAGTCCTGTTATAAATGCACAAGGTCCTGGTAGGGAAACAAGGGGGATGTGCGCTCGAGCGGCCTCCCTGACAAGTCCAAAGGCTGGATCGGATATTCCCGGGGTTCCAGCATCGCTCACCAAGGCCAGAGACTGACCTGCCAAAAGCCAATCTATATATTTGGAGGTTACCTTTTCTTTATTAAAATCGTGGTAAGGAAAGAGCGGTTTAACAATTCCATAGTGATTGAGTAAGATATGTGTATGCCGGGTGTCTTCGGCCAGTATCGCATGTACTGTTTTAAGGGTTTCTAAAGCCCGTAGGGTAATATCCCCAAGATTTCCAATGGGAGTTGCAACTATATATAGAGTACCCTTATCCATTATAGAATCCCAGTATTGCCAAGAAAATTTTCAGCAGAAACTTTGACTTTAACCTTAGGAGAAGGAAGCCGAAGAGAGGTACTCAAAAGAAAGTTTTTTTGAAAGTCCAAAGCACACATTAGGGTTTGGACAAGGGAACCTAAAAAACAAAGCAAAGGTAAATCCCTGCCCCAGCACCAACAATGGATAGGACCGCCATAAGATCACGCCAACGGCTATGTTCGTTATAACTGTCATACCATGCATTAGCACTGAGCTTATTATTTCGATCTGTTTCCTTTGTATGATTTTTGTATGCCTGGTTAGCTAGAGAGTTTTCACGGAGAGCCCATAAGGCCATGGAGCCACTCAAAACAAAGCTACCCGTTTGGACTAGGGGCTTCCAACTTATTTGTTGGCGAGCTTGTGCCTGCACCAAGGAGGGAGAAGCCAATTTTCCTGTTTTGACATCGCGTAGTCGTACTTGCATAAACATATTTTCATTTTCCATAAGGGTAATTTTAAAGCTTGTATCGAGATAACCGCTTGGGGCAATGACCTGTATCCAGTGATTTCCAACAGGAAGGAGGATTTTATCGGAAAACCCTAAAAGCTGTTCATGATCTACCCGAATACGGTTGTATCCTGGGACAATTTCGAGAGTTAGAAAACTCCAGCGTTGGGAGCGGACGGCAATAGCCTCTGAGCCTACACTACTTTGTGGCCGAATTTGAGCATTTAGTGGCATAGAAAGCCAAAGACTTAAGAGCAGTACAAACAAGACCAAAAATCTTCCCTTCCGTTCCATTTTTAAAAACTAAGTATTTTATGCACTAAGGACAGGAAGATTTTCCTGTATTTGCTCATTATACTACTCTTGCTTCTACGAAATGGGTTTGCAAAATGGAAAACACAGATAAGAAAAACAAACTTCTCGATGAGGCGTGTAAGATATATGCCGATTTTTTGCGGCACCAAGGGATGTTCTTTACGAAAGAAAGACAAATCATCGTACAGTCAATACTAGAGCACAAAGAGCATTTTTCAGCTGATGAGCTCTTTTTTGACCTACAAAAACAATCTAAAAAGGTATCCCGCGCCACCATGTACCGCTCACTTGCCCAACTCGTCGAATGCGGAGTTTTATCTGAAGCAGATTTTGGACATGGACACAGTCATTTTGAATTAGCTATGGGCGGACAAAAACACGCTCACCTTATTTGTAGGCAAACTCAATTGAAACCTGAATCGTCCAAAAAGCCCTTTAAATCCAATTTGTAAAAATTTAATCTGGGGTATTTTACGAAAAATAAGTCGGGTATCGAGAAGAAATAGAGATAAAAAATCTTGTGGCGGCCTTCTTTTGGAGGCTCATAAAAAATTTTTAGTATCCCTTTTTGTTCATCGCCACAGCCCCCCGGGCATTGAGGCTATCCATTATTTTTTTAAAAACTTCTTCAATACTGCCACGACCATCGATGACATGTAGGATATTTTGTTTATCATAAAAATCAAGTAAAGGTTGGGTAAATTCACGATAAAGGGAAAATCGTTTTAAGAGAGCTTCGTGGGTATCGTCTGCCCGTGCAGCACCCCCTTCGACACGGTTAAGCGCTCTTTCCATAGCCACCTCAGTGGGTAAATCGAGATGAACGATTGCAGCAAAATGGTAGTGTTTGAAAAGGTAATCGGCCTGAGGTCGGGTACGGGGGAAACCATCAAGCAAAAAAGGGCGTAGAGGATCGTGCCAATCGAGTCTTTTTTGAACTAATTCAATGATAAGGGCATCGGGTACCATTCCACCCTGGTTGATAATATCAAGTTCATAAGAGTAAATTGTTTGGTTTTTTAGATGCCAACGACACCAATCACCAGTACTGATATGAACTAAATCAAGCATTGCAGAGAGTTTTGTGGCCTGCGTCCCCTTTCCTGAACCTTGGATTCCTGATATGGCGTAGTGATACATGTTTTTTTAGTTAAAGGTCAAGAGCCAACCGGATGAGTCTACTTAGGTTGAGTTAATCCTGGTACTCACTAATAATACATTATTCACATTTAAAATATTTACAAGTACACCACATCCTTATACCCTAAATAGGCTGGCAACATTCTATTTTCTGAGGGTCCAGAAAGGAGTTTTCATGATTTTAATTACTGGAGCAGCAGGTTTTATCGGTAGTGCCTTAGCCTGGGAACTGAACTGCCGTGGCAACACTCAACTTCTTTTGGCAGACCACC
>Ga0209835_1001067_pt1 | contig 16053 bp, 19 predicted proteins | sample LakKivwa52mmetaG_FD_184138 | JGI IMG/M metagenome (GOLD analysis project Ga0209835, IMG submission 184138) | Anoxic lake water microbial communities from Lake Kivu, Rwanda to study Microbial Dark Matter (Phase II) - Lake Kivu water 52m metaG... | ecosystem: Environmental > Aquatic > Freshwater >...
CGCTTATGTCAAACCCCATAGCTGGGGCTGTCTGTGTAACCCACTTTACTTCAGCATCAGTAAAGCTTACTGGGTCTTCATTAAACTGTCTAACCATAGAAGCAAGTCTTCGCTTCTCTACCCCAGATACGCGAGATGCTTCCTCTTGCGCAAGTGCAGCGTCGAGCTGGTATCCCTCAAGAGCTAATCTCTTGCCAGTGTTAGGGTCTGTTGCATATTGTCCGTACATTACTGACTCCTATTTTTACGCGGTATCAAGTTGGTATCCCTCAATGATTTATACTGGGTGTATTCATTAGTAGATTGTGGCTTCTTTGCCCTGCCTGCCATGGCCATTGCCCACTCAAACGCTATGTCAGCGTCAATCCCAAATGTCCTTGCAAAGTCTGCTGTCTTTTTCTTCAAGTTATCCTTTAGCGTTTCTACCTTGAGTTGCATCGGACCTGACCCACGATACAGTGGGTCATTCCACAGAGCGCTAATCTCTTTTGCTTCACCAAACTCATCCCTTTCCCATGCGGTATTAAATGAGGCGCTCGCTTTTTGGAGTAACTCTCTCGCCTCTTTTTCCCTCTCTTGTTCAGTGGTTTGTAGGCTAATCGCAAGCAGATTATTATTGTAGTTGGTCTTGTTTGTTTCTTGCAGCCTTTGGAAATTGAGATTTTCGGCAAACTGGTCGGCGCCTTGTTTGAGTGCCCTGTTATTGTAATCATGACTAACAGTCGTGTCGTAGTGATTTGCATAGTACAATGGGACACTGTTTCCGAGTATATTAACGTTGGTGTCCATAAGATACTTTCTATCTTCAATAGCGTTTGCGTGGTTCTGCTCAGCAATAAGCCTGTTCATTGCAGACTCTTCAAGCATTGCCGCAGTCCTTTGCCTGTCCATATCTACACGCTCTCTATCAAACCCAACACGCTCTCTTTCCATCCCAAGTCTTTCTTGGTCAAGCTTGCGTTGTTGGTTAAACTGGTACATCCCCATGAAGTTATTAGAAAAGCTGTTAGCGAAATCGTATGGCATTATACCCAACCTCTAAAGTTATCCCATGGCAGTTGCTCGAATCCGCTCTTTCCCCATCCAGACGTGTCTATCTGCAAAAGTTGATTCTGAGGCCCGTATGGAGCAGCTGCTGTGCCAGTGTTGTAAGTGTTGGGAGCTTTGCTAAACATCCCCATAAGCCCATTGCCGAGAGCACCACCAATAGGGCCTCCAAGAGCGGCTCCAAGCAGAGTTCCACCAATCCCAAGCAAATTGTTTGTGAAGCTTGCTTTCTTCTGCTTTTCCCACATAGCTTTTTGATGAGCAAACGCATCTTGTTGCATCTGGTTCTGATTAGCCATCCCCATAAATGATGCTCCAATCTGTGCATTATTTCTCATCCCCTCTCTGTATGCTGTGTTAGCTGACTCAAGCCCTTGTGCTAACGCTCCACGGTATTGTGCGTTAGCGAATGGATTGACGCCAGCAGCTGACATTCTCATTCCTTGATTAGCCTGTGCGCCAGCATAGTCAAGAGCCTGCTGTCTGTAGTCGTTATACATGCTCTTGTTATATTGACTGCCTTGGTCAAGGAACTTATTAGCGTAGCCTTGTAACATGTTAATCATCTTTGTTACCTCTCTTCCTATAAATTAGTAGCTTATGCGTCTCAAGCAAGAGCTATTTTTTTGTTATCGGGGTAAATGACGTGTTGAGTCTTGCCCACCCGTCTTGGAATCTTCCCTCTACGTAATACCCATCTTCTGATTGTATAAGACGGATATTGCTTGTATCGTCAGAAGATTTCCTCTCGCCCTTTGACGACGCATCAACGGCGTCTAACAGTTTGTTGATGCTATCCCATATATCGTACAGCTCTTGCTGTAGCTCGTTTCTAAGCTCGTCTATAGACTTCCCTCGCAGGCTTCTTACTGATCTCTTCATCATGTTAATACCAGCCTTCTTGCTGTTACTCGCACTCTATCAATAACTACCTCTGATTGGCTCTCTGGGAACTGTAGTGTAAGCTTATTGTCAGTGCTTGTGGAAATAGTGGAAGGAGATGTAAAAGCAACTCCATTCAGTAGAACAGTTATCCCAGCAATGTCCATACCTCTGTATTGAGGAGATATTGAATACACAATCCATTTATGCTTACTGTCTCCGAAATCAAGTGATAACGAAATCTCTGCATTCCTGTAGTCTGCTTCTGAGAAAAGAGTGTAGCTGTAGTTGGTGCCAGAAACAACAATGTTATCATCGTGCTGGTACGCATGCACTATCTGTTTGCCAATTGCTTGCTCAACTATGTAGACTCCCCACTTCTTCATCTCTATCGAGTATGCAAAGACACATACCCCTTCAGCAATGTTGCCTACTACAACAAGCATCTGCCTTTTGGGGAGATATGAAATAACAGCAACCCCCTCAATGTCTTCAAGGCATAGAGAAGACTGGTCTGTCTTTGTTGATATCTGCGTTCCGAGAGCCACGACGTTTAGCCCGTCAACATGATACACATTGTTATTGCTGTATGCAAAGAGACCATAGTCTGTGTCAACAAGCTGCCTATCACTGTCTACCCCAAATGCCTTAGATTCTCCATCTATAGACAGACTGTCTGGATTGATAATACAGAACCCAGTGTCGCTAAAGGCATAGAGCCTCCCTCCAGAGCCAACTAACGCTGTAGCGGTAAATGGTAACACTGAGTAATCTCTCGCATAGTCAAACCCAGATGTTTGTAGTGGCAAGCTTTTAAGCAATACATTGCCAGTATATCTCGCATCAGAGTTATCTTCGATGAGAATGTTAGCAGCGTAGAGATGCCCTCTATACGCACACTGGCACCCCCTGTTAGCACTTATTGTCTTTAGCCCTTCAGCATACCCAGAAGATGCCTCAAACGCCTCAAGCCGCTTGCCCGTGTCTGGATACTCAGCCACATAGCCGTCTTCGGAAGACCCAAATGTAGATGTAACAAGATCAAAAACTGCTACTTTTCTATAGAATGATGTCTCTGACACAGAGTCTGTTGTTGCAGCATACAGCAATATAGAAGATACGCGCTTACTCATTTTCTCGATGAAAGCTGTTGTAAGCGTAATAGTCACAAGGTTCTTGTGTGCATTTACTGAGGTAGCATCAACATAGTATTCAGATAAAGGGGATTCAGTGATACCATCATACAGCATGGATATTCTGTATCTTGTGACTGTGTCAGCAGCAATCCCACTTGAATCGTCTGACGTCTCAACAGATATCAGCCCCTGTGCAAGCATGCCAGATTCTAAGTCAGAAACATCGTCAAACGCAATTGCTGTTGTTGCGATGTCAATGTACGTTGTGCCGTATAGGTCGTAGGAGAACGAGTAGTAAGTGGTGTATGAGATGTCAGTAATCGATAAAGACTCGTAAGAGTATGAATCACTAAAGAATGCAATAGCGTCTGTGTTTGGAGATATGCTGAATATCTTCTGGGGGTACCCTGTCCCAACCTTCCACACGCCAGTATCTTCTCTGTCATAAGAAGACACCCAGTCATCGTCCATAATAAAAGCCTGTCCACCAGCATATCTGAAACAGATGGACATATCAGAGCCCCCAGTCTGAAATATTGAAGCCTCTATGTCTCCGCTCCAGAGAGCCCTGTTAAACAACCTAAAACAACTTGTATTCCATTCCCAACCATCTGAGTAGACTCTGCCAAGCTCATGATCTCTCTCTTCCCCTGCCCAGCAGTACAGAGCCCCGTCTTTGCCGCGAACCGCTGCAACGTCATTGTTATATGACATGGTAATAATGTTCGGAGCGATGCCCCACCAAGTGGGTGTGTCGTGTATAGGCATCAGCGACCTGTTAAGATAACCATCGCCTCCAGCGTCATTCGCAACAAGAGCCTCTGTACCAGTCGAAGGGAAAGAGTTCTTATCCACGCTAAACATGAAGTCATCATCGAGATTCTCGTTGTCATCAGAATCAACATCATAGGTACTTTCAAGACAGAAGAAAAGCCTGTTTTTAGTAGCTGTTATCCTGCCTATCCTCTTCCCGTGGAAAGTATTGCCCTCTGACACATTCCATATTCCAGCGGCTATCCTGTCTTCATCAGAGAATAGGTCTGGGTCAAAGTTAGTATGGTCTCTTGTCTCCCCACCATCATAGGAATCTGCTATAGAGAACTTCTTGCACTGTAGTGTTTGTGAGTCTTCTACTCTACACAATACATAGCAATCAGCTACGTCTATAACGCCAGCTGTTGGAGGTACTATATCGCAAGCAAAGTCAGAGATAGTCCCATCTACAATCTTTGCAGACTCTACTATTTCTCCAGTAGAGAGCGTCAGCATTGAGAGCTTATCGGAGTTGTGCATTAGCAGTAGCATATTATCGCTATTGATTAGCACTCCTTTCTTTGGTATCCCGTCACCGCCCTGTGCAGATGTTATAATGTCTTGCTCCGCTATAATGCCCCCTGTGTCAAACAAGCTTCCAGAGATATCAGCTTTTTTCGTAATGACTGTAGGGCGGTTACTCTTCCCAGAAGAAACAGATATAGCATTACCTACTCTGCAAATAGAAGATGTGTTCGCTGATGCAGAGCCTACATTTTCTCCATTAACAAGAAGCTCTCCCTTTCTTGTAATAGCCACTTCAACCTCTTCGCCATCTATTGTCGTTTTAACAACTTTAGCATATCTTGTAGAGAGCGCGTCTTTAGTGTCTGCGAAATCTGGCTTGCATATCGTCTTCATTGACGAGACACAAAGCCCCTTGAACATACTAGAAGATTGTCCCCCGCCATCAGCAGGGGACATCCCATTGAATTCTCGTATAACGAATGACTCTTTAGCCATTTCTTCTCCTATTAAGCGAACGCAAGGGTGACCCCCCTCTTCGCAGAATCCTTTAGTGGGGGCACAAGACTTTCAAGTATAGTGAACCCACCATAGTCAAGAACAACATTGTTTGGTGATATGGTTGCTGGCTGCGTGGTTCCGTCTTCAGTAGTATTTAGGGTGCTTCCCGTATCTACTCTAAACAAGAATATCTGATATGTCCCTTCAGAGTCAGCTACACCAGAGGGGATTCTCCAAAGCGGGAATGTTACGGTAAATGAGTTAGTCCCATCAACATGTGTACTGTATGCGTTGCTCTCGAATACCCCAACTTCAGCAGATGGGGTTAAGTCAAAGATATGCTGGGTTTCAAGCCTTGGGAGTGCATAGCATGTGTAGTTCCCAAGCTTTATAGACATGCCAATAGCGAATCTGTCGAGGTCTATCCCGACAGCATCATTAACGTTGTATGTGTAGCTTGGCGTAGTTCTGCTGAACTCTTTTATATTTCTCACGATGTCCCCATAGTTACAGTTATAGATGTGTCAGTTGTACCGCCAGTGTCAAAGTTACTAACCCACCCAAGACCTTCTGATGCGAATGTTTCAGAGTTATACGCGTTAGTCGAAGACAGCCCTATATTAACTAAGCTTGTGCCAGACACTCTTGACTGTGACTTTTCCCAATATGTTGCACTGTTGACATCCGCGATAAGCCCAATCCCAGATGGCTCACTTGCTGTTGGGGAAGCTATAGACGCCCCAACATAAGCAAACAGTTGGATTTTCATGGTAGAGCCTGGGTCAACATCTCCAAAAGACAGCCCAAATAGGGTAAATACCTTATCTGTAAAGCTATCAATAGGTGAGCATGAAACATACGCTCTCGCTACATTCGTAACTGTGGCGGTCGTGGCTGGTGTTGCTGGGTGGGCTTTGATGTTGCCAACAGGGGTAACTGCCCCAGCAATGACCCAGCTCGTTGCGGTTGTCGGGAGATCAACATACTTATACTTCGTGGTAGTGCTGACAACGTATGTGAGCTTAGCCCCTATCCTAATAGTTCCCCCAATCTGCCCAAGGTCGTTAAGCTGGTTAGCGGTAAACCCACCAGCTACCCACGAAGTTCCGTTGTGCACTGCTGGCATCCAAAAGCCTATTTCTGGAACCCCAGACGTTCCCATGAATGTTTGTAGTGTTGTGCTTGTATCTACTTGTACCCCTGTTGCAGACATGATTGTCCCAGAGAATAGCTGTTTATGAAAGTCTCTTGCAATAAATACTGCTTCTTCTTTCCCAACACCGTCTTCATCTACCCCACTAAACAATACCTTGTTTATTAGCATTGTCTTCTTTTCAGATGACGACGCAATGCACCCAGCTATGTTTAGATCAACTGATTCGCTTACTGCCCCATCAGTAACTGTGAGCGCAGTTGGTGCCCCATTGTTAAGTTTCCATGTTGCACTTGTAAGTGCTCCTGCCATTATTTCCTCCTTGCCTCTACAAATAGAGTCGTATATTCGTCTGTTATGAAATCGTATTCATCAATGTATCTTCCATCTATGTATGAGAAGAAACGTATCCCTTGCAAAGCTGGGGAATACTCAACGTATTCTCCAGTAATAAACCCATACTTTACCGTCAGTTCTAATGCGAGTTGCATTTGGGGTGTTTCTTGGGGCTCAATATTGAAAAGAGACTCAAGATACCTTTCGTAAAAGATATCGCTAACACGGGTATCAAATGCGCGTTTAATCGCAATATCCTGCTGTGTACCCACAGTACTTATTGTTGGTAGCGCAAAAGAGAATGCCATAGCTCTCATAGCATCTCCACTGCTCTTAGCTCTAACTTACAGGAGTCTTTGAACCTTGTCTTAGCGTCAAACGAGCATACGAGCATGCCAGGGACTGTTTCCATCCCACAAGCATCTTCAAAGTATGCGTCTGATTCAAACGAGCTCTTCATCAAGAAGCTACCATTTACCCCATAGTAAACTTTCTCTTTAGCGAGTGAGTTGCCCCTAACCTTATTACGGACACCAGACTTTAGCATCATGCTATGCAGGTGCCCAATTATGTAAACATCGGCAGTATCCCATTGCATCATGTCAACACACTTGTTGATTGCTGACCCCGCTGTCTTACCGCCACCGCCAGAGCCGTGAGCTACACAGAAGTCAACCATAAAGTATGGCCTGCCCCTGTTCTCATTTACTAAGCTGCCTATACTGACATAGGCTTTCTTGCCGAGAAATGTTGTCCCCATTACTCCACACATATAGCTAACTATGTCAAGCCCCATCCTCTGCCTTACTGTGTCTTCGTGGTTGCCAGTAAGTAGTCCAAGACACTTGTGTGAGATTGGGGATAGAAGCTGTATAAGCCTGTCAGCCTGCTTCTTTGGTAAATCATCTAAGTCAGACACCCTATAGTAGTCTGACACCTCTCTAACATTAAACCGCCTATCATGGTAGTTTATAGCATCGATCATGTCGCCAATCCCAATCCAGTAAGCGTCGTCTTCAGCTGCTATCATGTCTATTGCTTTTTGCAGCAAGTCTGTTCTACTGTTTACGGCCCCTTCATGGACGTCACCTATGAAGTAAACCTTAATCGTGTTGCTTGTTGGCTTAACATATACTCTTTTGTATCTCATGATTCCTCATTTTATTGGGAACTCTAACAGCTTCCCTATGTTGTTCCTAACATCGTGGTGATTCCATGTAATGCCTGTCTCAATAGCTTTTAGCCACGTAAACTTACCTGCTCTTGCATCTGATATAACCTGTGCTACAGACACACCCTTAACATCAAAGTCCATAGCTCTGCCAAAGCGATGTTGTGAGTATTTAGCTCCAGTAGTATCATAGGGCGGTCTCCACCCTCTGAACTGGAACTGTCCACCACTATGCCAGTTGTTTACAACTACTGGTTTACCATAGAACTCTCTTACCTCATCAGCGTGCATAAGCAAACGGCTATCCATGATGACAGTCCAATACCTGATAAACTCAAGCTCTTCTGCTTTGTTGCGTGGCTTTGGCATGAGCTCATACCATTGGAAATGCTTTGGTGTGTAGATCATTTACTCTCCAGTGAAATAATAAGGTGTTTGGCTGTGTTAGTCATTTTCACCATCCTCTATTTCCACATCTACGATTAGGCAATTTCTCAGCGTGTCAAATGCAGGCTCGTAAACGGGATTGTACAATACATCAGCTGGCAAATAAAATGAGTTTCCTATTTGTATTGGTATTAGCCCATAGGACATGCCGTACATGCCACGCACTTCATCTGCTTGCGCTTTGGTTAATTTTATGGCTCTCATAATGTTGCAATCTCCGAAAAATACGTAATTAGTGCTTGTCTGAAAATGGAATGCTCACCATCGATTGTTGCGCCACTTCCTCCGCCAAAATAATCGCCGATGTAAAAACAGCCAATCATCCCATCAATTTGAGGGTTTACTGCTACGCCACCCTGATTGTTTGCACATCCGAAAACATTACCATTGTATAGCTTGGTTGCACCATAGTTAGTGTTAGATGCTGTGGTTCTGGCGGTTTTGGCATACAGCGCCAGTTCTGTGTTCGTATTATTTGAGACAGCGTAATAGCCTATGTGATGGGACTCGCCGTCTGAACGTGAAATATCTCCAGTATCAGCATACATTCTTCCAACGATAACTCCTAATCCAGTCCTTAGGCTGTTTCTGGAGAGTGATGCTGTCTCAAATGAACCTAATAGCCCCCTTGCTGCACTTTGGGTAGTGAGTATTCCTTGTGTGAGAAAACAGCCAAGAGTCCCCCTCCCATTAGCAAACTTCAGATTAGGTGAAGTTAAGTTGATACCCAAATCCAACCATTTTCCGCTACCACCAGTCCACCCAAGCTTATCGGCAAATGAAACGGAGTTTTGATTTATCGCTACCATCGCAGGGTTTACAACGTTTATTCTGCTGTTTGGTTCTGTATTTGCCACAATATACAGCGCATCGAGCCTTGACAGTATGCCTCCATCATGCAGTGTTTTAATCAGCTTGTTGATTGATTTAATTTGAGGGGCAGATGGTTGCGGCGACATCGCCGCAATATACGCCTTCGTTTCAGGCAGTAGCGAACTGCCACCTCGCTGTTTGCCAAAGCCATAGCCGTAGCCAAACATTACTTCCCCTTTTTAAGGAACGGCTGTACGAGGGGGAACACAATGCTTACGACACTACCAAATGTGTCTATACCTTCTTTAAGCTTGCTCTTCTTTGGGAGAGCTTTCTTAACGATATCAAGTCCAACCTCAGCAGCCATTGTGTGCTTCTCTGCTCCATCAAGCTTTGGGTAGCTTCTTGCTGTCCTTACATTGCTCTTCTCTTCTGCATCCATGATGCCCAATGCTACAGCAGCACCTATCTTCAAGAACTTCTGTGCGTCTTTGGGTCTAATCTTTAACAGTCCAACAATAAAGCCTATAACGGCTGTTATGAGGGCTATCATAGAGTTTGTGGTGAAGGCTGGGTGAGCGATCACGTCTGTCACAATGTTTACATATAAGCTATCTGTCATTTCAGTTATCCTTTCTTGCCCTAAAGATGGCAAGCTCTATCATTTGTCCAACTTGTTGTAGAGCGTCTGCAAGCCTGTGCTCAAGGTGTTCCCTACACGCACTTGCTGGTCTCTCAATACCAGCGTTTGTGTCGAGCTTAGTCTTAATGTCATCAAGCTTCCTATTGAGCTCTGCGTACCTGTGGTCATTCTCTTGCTCAAGCTTTTCAATTCTCTTCTGTGTGCTCTTTACATAGAACCAGAACCATGTCTGAACTACAGACACGACTACTCCAAATAGCCACAGTACGACCTGCTGTGTCATCACCTGCACTACTCACCAACCTCTTCTTCAAGCGGGATATCTGCCATAAGGCACGGGGTACCGCTTGAAAGTATGCTTGATAATGGAGCTATTTTAGCTTTCAGTGCTGTTGGGTCAGCTATACACTCTCCTGTCAAGTGCAGCTTAACCTCTGTGCTTGATGTCTGCTCTATCGAGCCAACGGTCAATCCAGTTGTAGAGTGGATAAAGATATCCCAAAATAGTAGGTCTTCGCAAAGCGAGTTAATAAATGTGTCGCCATCAAGTGTTATCGTTATGTCTGGGTCTGTTGTGCCGCCTACGATAGCAGTACAAGTTATTTTATCTTCTGGCTCTGGGATAACGTCAAGCCTACCGACAACCTTATATCCCGTGTTGGGCTTCACTGCCCCGATGTACAGTTTTAGCAGCTCTTGCTCTCTGCCATAAGCTACCATTTGTATTGTAAGCTCTGTGGTGTCAACCTTGGAATAATGCCCAATGTCCGTATCCGTTCTGGGATTCCACAGCAGCACGTCAACAACGCCTCCTCCTGCTAAAACGTATCCGTCTGGAGGCGTTACGTTAGCATTTTCAAGCAATGATGTTATGTCAAGAAACTCGTTCCCCCCAGTATTTGCCATAAGTGAATATGCTATTGACCCCTGCCTAATCATGGGCACAATCCCTGTCTCTGGGTCATCTAGAACCTCTGTTCTCTTTATTAGTCCAGTGTCTTCGTCTTGGACTTCGTCTTCAAGCTGAGTTACTTTATTTTCAATGTTCTGCTTGCTGAGTTGGTAAACACCATTAGGGTACACGTTAACAGCGTTAAATGCAGGTTGGCTTGTGGAGCGTTTACGTATAGCGAAGATAAGGTATCTTCCAGGGATAGCTTGTTCTACAATCTTTGGTATGGAAACAGTGTCACCAGTAAACATGATTCTGTGTTGGTGGTTAGCTACGTCTTCCTTAACAAGGTTGTCGTAGTCATCTTCATAGTCAGTGTTGTCATTGATAAACATTGGGTCAAAGCTATAGGTCTTATCAGATAGTGTTCGTCTTGAGCCTGCTATAAAGGTTGGAGCATTGGTGTTAGTATATGCGTACCAGCACTCAAAGATAGTTTGACTGAAGTTAGTTGAGGAGTTAAGCTCATCTCCAAAGACCACCTTAAGTACGACTGATGATAGAGTCTCGTTGACTATGATAGAGCCTACTGAGTCTCCAGAGTTAAACCCTGTAAGTATGTAGTGTCTTCCGTAGTCTTCATCTTCTTCGTAAGTAGTGTCATTAAGTATAGACACACCATGAAAGCCTGATGTTGCTGGAGAGTAGGTGTATTCTTCACCAGCCTCAAGCTCTATATCTGATTCTATGAGCGTCCCTGTTGTTGCAACTCTGCTAGCGTACTTAGCTATAGCTATGGTAATGGTGTCTTCAGTTGAGTTTGTATAGGTAAAGTTTGTCATTAGTACCTCACGTGTGGTGTTAGATAGACTAGAGCTCCTGCTGTAGCAGACCTAGCTACAATGCTTTCACCAGGTCTTACAGGCATGAAGTATTCAACTCCACCTGTAATAGGCATAGAAGCTGTCTTTGTAGAGTTAGAACCTTCAGGGAAGGTTCCAATAAAGGCATCGTTATTAGCGAATACCCTAAAGATAACAGGCTGTGTATTCTTATAGTACCCTGTCATGAACATAGAGTTGTCAGATATGGCTACGGAACCATCGCCATCAACGAGGAACGCAAAGAAAAGTTTGTTTAAGGCAGGATCTGCATTGATTACGGTAACAAAACCAGCAGCAGTGCCGTATTTGGAGCTATCAATGTACAGGGTGTTTGATTCAAAATAGATGTTGCCAGTGCTAACTGCCTCAACCTCAACCTTAATCTTTCTTGCTATGTTAGGGTTATCTCCTATGTACTCAATAGCAAGCATTGAGTCCTCTTCGGCATTATTAACGTACCTATACCTTCTACCACCTAGTGGAACAAGTGGTGTAGTTGGTGCATACACTGTATTAGCTACTTCACAGGTAAGAAGTACTGTGTCTATTGTTGAAGGGTCAAAGACAGGGATAGCTTCACCTCTGTCATCGTATGGTAGTGGAGTTATATTCTCCCGTAGTACTGTAGTAACACTCATTTTAACCTCACATTGTGAACCAATTTCGTTTAGTCTTATTAGACTTGTTGTCTTTACTACCCAATATACTGAGCTTTTCATCTACGTCAAACATTTGTGGGTGATATGCTCTTTGTAATGCTAAGAATAGTCCGTCTATAGTGTCGTCATGTGACCTAATCTGCTCGTTATAGCAGACTAGTTCAACGTTAAGCATCTCCCAGTTGCGTAAGCCACTGATTCTGCTTATATCTCCAGAGTTAATTAGTGGTTCTAGCCCTAACAACCACTTATTAGCCTTTGATTTGTTGGACTTAAAGGAGTTTATAGGGAAGTAAACCCCTGTACTCCTCATATTTTCCCTACAGATGTCTTCTAGTGCGCCCTGATAGCCTTGAGTTTCGATAGTTACCTGCTTAGGAGAGTAGGTTTGAGCTAATTCAAACAGTTTGTCTCTCTGTTGCGTAGGGCTAAGCCTTCCAGCGTAGATATCTAGGAGGATATACTTCTTTGCACCAGTAGTTGGGAGTGCGCCTATGACTGTCATGATGGTGTGATCAGCAGATTCAGAGAGAGATGAGGCAGGATCAACACCTATGAAGACATAGATAGGTACTTTCTGTCCATTAGCATACTTAAGCCACGTAAGAGTGCCTTGTCTTTGGAAGGTACACTCTACTTCGTTTATCATTGATGGGTTGAATCTAGGGGTTCCAGTAAGAGATGGTATGTTATAGTACTCTTGGTAGAACAAAGACAGTTGTCTTGTCTCTTCATACCTCTTCTTAGTGAAGTTTATCCACTCCATAGAGTATCTTTCAGCCCATACAGGCTTACCTTTGATCTCTATTGGTATCTCTTGGTAGAATCCATAGGGGTGTTTGAAGAAGCTTAGGTCTTTAGCCTTAGCTAGGAAGCTTTCTGGATGTACTATAGTCCCCCAGAACTGAAACTTTGCATCTAGAACCTCTGCTGCTGGCAGTACTCTAGCGTTAATCCATGTTTGGACATCAGCTCTTTGGTCTGGAGTTGATGAGTTCTGCTCAGATTCAAAGTCATCTAGTATGATCTTAGTGGGTCTTGAGTTCTTCCACTTAGCTCCACGTACTCTAGAGCCGTAGCCAAGGCACTTAACATAGCAACCGTTAGCCATTTCCATGCTTTGTACATTCCAAACTTCTCCCTTTAGGTTTCCGTAGAGTTGGTGTATGATCTCATTGTTCATTATCTCGTCTTGTACGGAGATCATATCAGCAGAAGCTTGGTCTATGGTTTCAGACACAAGGGCTATGAATGGTTCTTTGGCATGGCAGATGTCTTTAGTTACCTGTATAGTGTGGCTAATTGTGCTTTTGGCTAGTCCTCTAGCCCACACAAAAGCCATATACTGGTAGTTCTTGTCTATTGCTGCGTATGCTTCTTTATGAAACTCAGGTAAACGAGTCACTATATGTCCAAGGACAGTCTTAGCGAACAGTGCAGAGTCACTAGACAGTGCTTGGTACAGTCTTTGTGCTTGATCTGCGTCAGTTAAGTCTATCATAGTGGAACACTTTCTATGACTTCAGCGTCAGTTATGACAGCGTTAACGGCTTTAGTTAGCTCTTTAGACTCTGGCAGTTCGATAACCTCATTACCAAGTCTTCTTTTATCTTGAATAGTTAGGGTGTTGAATTGAGCGAAGATAGCTGGAGGCTTATTGTTGACTGTATTAAGTCCACCTATTTCAACTCCACCAATACGAGCAAGGATTTTGATAGCTTCAATTCTATCTGCACCTCTGTTTTTGCTGTTATCTACTTCTTTCTTGAGCTTATCGACTATGTAGTTTTCGTCAACAGCCATAGCTTTCATTCGTTCCCGTAGCTTTGTGAGTACTAGCAAGATGCACCTCTTTGGCAGTTTCCTTTTGGTTTTACCTTCGATGAACTCTTGAGCGAGTTCACGTTCTCTTTGTGTTGGTCTTCTAACAGAGACATGCTCATGATGAGAGTATAGACCAGAGTATTGTGTATTTGATCCAGTTGGTCTGCACTTAGAGATGTAGTCGTACCTATAGAGTGTATTAGCTTTTGTGAACAGGTATTTCTTGCCTTTATGGATGAGTTTAGAGAGCATGCGAGAACCATCTGTGAAGAGAACATACTTACCGACATCCTCTGTTAGTGCTAGGTTTGGAAGGACAATTTGATCTGGAGTAACGTCCCACACATCTAGTAGCACTATTTCTTTGATAGTGTCTCTGTAGGTTAGGTTTAGAACCATCATAAGTTATACGTTTAGGTTTAGCCACGGTTCTTCTTGTACTGTAATTGCCTGAGGTGTTAGTGCTTCTTCCCAGTCTTCGCACACTACTTCACACAGTATGTGTTGAGATGGTATGAGTACTATGTCTGCTTTAGGTAGTTCGATAATGTCATAGGTAAGGAACATAACAAGCTTGTCTTTCCTTTCACCGTTAAGGCATTTACCGTAGGCGTGTTTGAAGTGTCTTTCTTCTGGGAGTATCAATCTTCTTCCGTCTTTAGCTTTGGGTACGAAGTTCACCTTCTCTATCAAGGTGTAGTGTTGGTTTACTGATTCATGTACTATCTTCATTCTATTCTCCTGTATTGGTTTGTTGTTTAGAAGCGTGATCTATGGGATCACTAGGGTATGAATAGTCTTTTGTCTTCACGAAAAGTTCTTTTTAATAGCTCAGACAAGTCTCGTAGTGATAGAGCCTGAAAGAGGAGGGGAGCGGCAGGCAGAGACAGAGCCTTAATAGGGATTACTCCACCGCTTGCAAGCACTCCTCTCACCCATGTAGCGACAGGTGCTACAGACTGCGGTGGTTTGAGGATGTATTTCTGAACTGTCCTTTGTGAAGGGTTATCTACAGTGGCAATAGAATCCTGTATAGGGGGTGTGGTGGGCTTAATGTTCTGAACTAGTGTTTGGGTACCTCTAAGCTTGTCTCTCTCACGTACAAGGGCATTAAAGTTCTTCCCTATGTTATTGAAGTACCATTCTGCAGCACCACTGTAGGTATTACCACCTTCTCTATAGGCTTTGTTAATAAGAGACTGTGCAGCCTGTAGATCAAAGTTTGTGTTAATGGGTTGTGTATTTTGTCCTTGTTGTGTAGCATCAGGACTAGTTGTAGTATTTTGGGTAGGCTGTTCTGTGGTTTGTAGCTTATTGATGATGTAGTCATTACCTTCTATGCTTACACGATTACTAGAGATGAGGTCGTTATAGGCTCTAAGCTTCTCACGGTCACCAACAACAATCTTACCGTTCTCATCAATGCTAATATTAGCATCCTTAACTAGTCCTCTAACGTAGTCAACAGTAATCTCAACTTCCGCATTAGCCTTAGGCTGTTGTGTGTGTTGATCGAGCACTACTCTACGGAGACTTTCCCTAAAAGCGTCTCTGGTGTTGTATTCCATGTCAACAGTAATTTCAGGGGTGGCAACACTGTTGGTTGGTTGGGGGTTACTAAGGGGGGCTAATGTTCCATCGCCTTGAAAGTAACTCGATGGGTCAATTATGGGATCAGGAAGCTTTATTTCGATGTTTTCAACAAGAGCTTGTTTACTTCTAATTTCATCAATAGCTTTTCTCAAGGCACCGAGTACAACACTTGGTGGTTCGATGGCTTTTGGTTTTAGGAAAGTATAGTCAGGCTTTGTTAGAAACATCGCTTCAGGAGTTTCTGGTAGTCTCCAATTAACCCCACTAAACAAGTCCATGTTTCTTTCATAGACGTCATTGTATTGCTCTACGAAGGCTTTTGATGGCACATAGACATTCCTGCCTCCTGTGTCTTTCTCAATAGAGTAAAAGTCTGGATGTATCCACTTAGGTTTATTACCTGTAGTGTTTGCTTTGTTGATTTCTTCAAGAACTTCAAGCATCCATTTAACACTGCTTTTGTCATTTAAGTGGTTATTAGTACTCATTGCTTCACCTCTCTATGTAGTATATTAGTATAAGATACAAGTGTAGTCTTCCTAAAGCAAACACTACTACAACTACTCCTAGTAACATACTCCTACCCTATAGGTACACTAATATCAAGCTTTTCATTTATGTATCTACACTACCACTACACTAAGGTACCTACACTAAGCTGCCTATAGGATGCCTATACTTCACTAAACAATACTAAGATGTACAGACACGTATTGTGTCTGTACTACACTACCCTAATAACTACACTATAGGATACCTAATACTACCCCACTCCTAGTAACATACTACTAGTA
>Ga0209835_1001069_pt1 | contig 16023 bp, 9 predicted proteins | sample LakKivwa52mmetaG_FD_184138 | JGI IMG/M metagenome (GOLD analysis project Ga0209835, IMG submission 184138) | Anoxic lake water microbial communities from Lake Kivu, Rwanda to study Microbial Dark Matter (Phase II) - Lake Kivu water 52m metaG... | ecosystem: Environmental > Aquatic > Freshwater >...
AACTGTGCAAAGTGATGCTGTTTTAAGCCCATATTGAAGAGCGAGTTCTTTGAGCGCGGACTGGCCTGAGGGCCCCTTTTCACATCGATCAACTGCCACGAGTAAACCCTCCACCAAAATCTGTGGGCGTGCCTTTAGAAGTGGCAAGGTTTCGTGTATACTGGTCCCGGCCGTTGTAACATCTTCAATTATAACGGTATGCCAGAGTTCATGCGCTTCAGTATAGGGGTTACCCAAGAGGCTTCCACCCTCACCATGGTCTTTGACCTCTTTGCGGTTAAAACTTGTAGCCACATTGAGATTGTAGCCCTTAAATAATTGTAAAGCCACAGCCGTACCGAGCGGAATACCTTTATAAGCAGGCCCAAATAGATTATTGATATGTGTACCAAAAACTTCAACCAGCGCATCTGCGTAGGCAGTAGCAAGGGTGTTGAGTTGGGCGCCCCGAAAAATTTGTCCCAGGTTTAAGAAGTATGGAGTCTTACGGCCACTTTTAGTGGTAAAATCCCCAAAAACCAGAACCTTTTCTTCAATTAAAAACTCAATAAAAATTTGCTTTTCCATATTTTGTAAATATAAAATAGCTCCCCACAATTATCCTCAGGTTTTTAGGCTCCCTCATTTTAGCGAGATTTGTAGGTATAGGGAAACCCAAAAAAATAAAGGGAAGCTCTAAAAATTGCCCGCATGCTCACATACTTCGTTACGCTCATCTTCCCATCCAAGGGGTTTTGAGGCTTCCCAAGCTTAAAATTTCATCAAAAAGAAGGAATTACCCCCCTTCCTACCGGGGGGAGAAAGGGGGGATATCATTATTATGGAAGTCTCAGTTAAAGTATCGTATGCTTGAACTATACTAGGTGTATTATTTCTTAGGTGATTTTTAATAACCCTTCTAGGACCCATGTGTACACATAACTCCTTAAAGTGCTCACCCCTCTTGCTACCCCTGACTTGTTTTTCCTTTTTAACACTTTTTATCACCCTGATTTTTGGGCAAAACAACTACAAGGAAAGTTTTACAGATCGGCAGGGTGTAGAACGCACCTACCAAAATGGAAAATTACATAGCTATAACGATAAACCAGCCGTTAACAGTCCTGATGGACTGCAAGAGTGGTATAAAAATGGCAAATTACATCGAGAGGGTGAGCGACCAGCCCTCCTCGATCCCCAAGGTCACACCGAGTATTATGTAGATGGCCTTTTACACCGCACCCAAGGACCAGCTCTTGAGTGGGATGATGGGCGCAAAGAATGGTGGGTCAATGGGAAAAAACACAGGGAAAATGGGCCTGCGGTTATACATCCCGATGGAAAAAAAATGTGGTACTGGGAGGGTAAACTGCACCGCAAGGGAAAACCCGCCATTGAGTGGCCCAATGGAAATTTTGCCTACTTTAAAAACGGACTCATTCATTCTTATGATGGAGAAGCGGCCATAAAAACTGAAAGAGGTCTGGAATGGTATTTTGAAGATAAGCTACACCGACTGGATGACTTACCTGCATTAGACTTTGTTAATGGTCACAAAGAGTGGTGGATTATGGGCAAAAAATCGCGTATTACAGGGGGCCCAGCAGTAATTATTCCCAGAGTTGTTACTGAATATTATGTCGACAATCAATTACACCGGGTGGGTGGGCCTGCTATAGATTCAGCCAGTGGCTTTAAAGCATATTATTTGGCGGGACAACTGCACCGGCGCGATGGGCCTGCCCTGATCCGGCCTGATGGCACCCAGCTTTGGTATCGAAACGGACAATTACACCGTGAAGGCGGCCCAGCCGTGGTCTCCCAAAAAGGCCCAGAAGAGTGGTGGGAAAACGGCCGACGCACCCGATAAGGTATATCTGCAATAACTCATTCCTGTTTTTTACAGCCTATTAAACACAAACCTTAACGCTCTCTATTGAGGATGCCTGGAAACTCTTTGTTTTTTATACCATTTTTTATGGCCGTGCCTTACCCTTTGCCCATTTCTGGTGCTACGACGATTTTCAGGTCAATACCTTAAATTGAAATTTCCCCAATGACCCTATTAAAGCTATTTTACCGCAATGAAATTAACAGAGAGTACCCAAACCCTTATTAATAATTTAGAGCCCTATCCCCTAACACTGGGGGATCGTTTTTTACAACTCACCAAACTCCTTCTTCCCAACGCTGAATTTAGGCATAGCCTGTTTCCTAAACTGGCACATTTACAAGCACTTAGCCCAGGAAAGAAAAAAAAATACTGGGAGCTTGAAACAACTCTCAAATTCCGTGACAAAAGCTTGCCACTGCTTTTAAGTTCCCCCTTGGTTCTGGCTGCCGGTGGGAACAAAACAGGAAAAAACTTACCCTACTTCCATGCCTTTGGATTGGGTGGAGTATGTGTAGGTACTGCAACTGCACAAGCAACTGAGGGCAATCCCTATCGTCCTCGTATACATCTTCTACCAGAGGACAAAGCCATCCTTAATGCCATGGGACTTAATAATCCAGGTGTTGAAGCAGTTGCAAAAGCCGTCGATTTACATCTAGGGCGCTCCCATGCAAAAAAAATGGCCTTGGGAATTAGTGTCGGCGAAACACCAGGTACCGAAGAGAGCGATCAAAAAATCAAAGAAGTCGTTCAAGCTTTCCGGAGGGCCTATCGCGCAGCTGATTGGGTTGAAATTAATGTAAGCTGCCCCAATACAGGCTCTCAGCGCACCGATTGGCATAAATCCTATTTAGCCACCTTACTGACCGAAATTATGCAAATCCGAAAAAACCTAGCCCCGCGCAAGGCTGTATACATCAAACTGTCCCCCGACCTAGGCCAACATGCCCTTGATCAAACACTGGATTTAGTAAATCAAGCAGGCGTAACAGGTTTGGTTTTGTTTAATACCTTTCCCTTGGAGCGTGCCCGCTTTTTAGATCTCAAAACTACTCCTTTGCCCTCCGTAAGTGCAGATGGAAAAAGAGGTGGTATTTCAGGTTCTCCCCTATACAAAAACACCTTGCCTGCGGTAAAATACATTAAAAAACAGCTTCCTCATTTGTCTATTATGGCAGCTGGAGGGGTAGACCACGGAGCAAAGGTTCTCGAACTTTTGCTCGCTGGTGCTGATTTAGTTCAGTGTTACAGTGTCTTTGCCTACCGCTGGAATGCTATACATAAAATGAATAAGGAACTTTTGGAAGCCCTTACCAAAAAAGGCTTCTCCAGCATGGAACAGCTCTATGAATCCCGTTAATTGGCCACCTCATTACTACATACATCAACCCATACATTTTGAAGGTTATATTTCACCGCCTGGTTCCAAAAGTACCGCCAACCGTGTTTTACCCTTGGCCGCGGTAGGCAAGGGTTCTATCACACTTGAAGGCCTTCCCCAGGGCGAAGATGTAAGGCTAATGATTGAAGCCTTGCACACGCTTAAGGTTGATATAGATCAACAAACACCTACTTCTTGCCACATTAGAGGACAGGGAGCAGCCTTTACCACATCCCAACCCATACATCTACATCTGGGCAATTCAGGAACCTGCATGCGCTTTTTATCAGGTTTGCTCGCTGCCTCACAAGGTCAGTATACACTGGACGGCGTCCAGCGTATGCGTGAAAGACCCCTGGGGCCCTTGGTTGAAGCCCTGGAACCCCTACTGATTCCTTTGTATAAGGACAAAAACGCCTTAAGTTTTGGATTAACCCCTGGTTTTCCTCCCCTCACCCTCAGCACCCAAGGCCTAAGGGCCGGTGTTACACAACTTGACCCTTCCTTGTCCAGTCAATTTGTGACAGGCATATTACTTGCCTTACCCTTAGCCCAGGGACCAGTGACCCTAAACCTCAATGCAGAAGTAGTATCAGCACCCTATATTGCCTTAACCCAGGCTCTTATGGAAATATGGGGTGCGCCTCTACATAAAGAAGCAACTGGCTATACATGCTTAGAACCCAAGGGCTATACAAACCCCTCGCACTACACTGTAGAACCTGATCCCAGTAGTGCCTCTTACTTTTTAGCGGCAGCAGCACTTTGTGGTGGACCAGTAACAGTTAAAGGTGTCGGGCACAATTGTTTGCAGTGGGCAGGTGAGGGTGGTTTTGCCCGCGTTCTGGAGCAAATGGGTGCACAAGTACAAATAAATAGTCACACCATTACAGTTCAGGCTGGCGTACTCAAGGGAATAACCATAAATATGGATTCCATGAGCGATACTGCTATGACACTTGCAGTGTTAGCACTTTTTGCAGAGGGCCCTACTGTCCTTACGCATATTGGCAACTGGAGGCATAAAGAAACCGACCGCTTGGCAGCTATGGCCTGTGAACTCCGCAAATGTGGTGCGCAGGTCACTGAAGGTGAAGATTGGTTATCTATACAACCCCTGTCAGTATCTCCATCAGCCCTTCACAATTCCATGACTTCTCACCCCTCCCCATCTACACATACTCAGGCAGTTTACTCCGCAACCCCCCTGCTGAACGACGATCAATACATACCCATACATACATACAACGATCACCGCATGGCTATGGCCTTTACTCTGGCCGGACTTGGGGGTTTACCCATAAAAATCCTAAACCCGTCCTGTGTCGAAAAAACTTATCCTCAGTATTTTACCGACATGCAAGGGTTATGCAAAAACTAAACTCCCACTGGCAAAAGTTTTGTTTATATCTATCCCTCCTAGGTATTCTCTGCAGTACCGGTCTTGGTTTAGATCTCGTTCGAAAAAGTGCCCAAATACAAAAGCCTCTTCCCCCTAAAGGAAGCCCCTTTAAAAAAGAGGCCGCCCATCCCCTCTGGCCTTCCTGGCACTTTGCCTCACCCTCTCTCCTCACTACAAAGCTTCTCGAATATCAAAAAAATACGGGCATGCAAGCAAGGCTGGGAGTGGCGGTGGGTTCTCTGAGATTTGGCCGGTTGGAAGTTGGCATCAACGCTGATTCATTTTTTACACCTGCATCCACCTTAAAAACTCTGGTTACAGGTAATGCTCTGTTAATGTTCCCACCCCAATCTGCTCCGCGCACACTCATTCACCTGCAAGGAATGTTAAAGGGGGGCACGCTTACCGGTCGCCTAATTCTCGAAGGTCAAGGAGACCCCAACCTATCCCGCAGGTTTTTTGAAAATTCCCTTGACCCTTTTTTACCCTTTGTAGATTCCTTGAAATCCTGGGGCATCAAGCATCTTGAGGTAGAATGTGTTGCAGTCGATACATTTTTCTCCGGGCCCCATTATCCAAGGTCTTGGCACAAACGACATGCCTGGACTACTTATGGCGCCCCACAATCAGCTCTCTCTTTTCAAGATAATTCAGCCACTATAACAGTCAAACCTGGAAGTTCGCCACGCAGTCCAGCTCTCGTTTCTGTGGATCCGCCGGTGGGATATATACAGGTTGTAAACAAGGCACTCACTGTACGAGGTAAGAAAAAAAGTATCACTCTAGTGAGACAACCGGGTACCAATAACTTCACAATTTCAGGTAACATAGGACTCCGACATTCAGGTTATGTCAAAGAGTTACCTGTTTATAATCCACCAGGATATGCACTGGCAGCCTTAAAAACTGCTTTACAATCAGCCCATATAAGTCTTGTCTCACAGGGAGATGTGATGATCTCACCTCTAGACCAATGGGGCAGTACAACCCTTTCTTTATTTTCGGAACCCCCTCCTCCCGATGAAGAACAAGAAGAGAACGCAGCAGACAGCTTAAATGCATCTCTTGAAACGGCCGCCCAAGACACCCAGGATAGCCTGGACAATCTAGCTGACAGCATCAACGCATCAAATCCCACCCCAGCTGACAGCCAAGGCTCTATAAGTGAATTGGACAGTGTTGTTTTAAACTCAAATGTGAGTTTAGAGTCTCCAACAGATACACTTATTCCCCCGGCCCCAAGTCCTAAAGTTGCAACCATTCGGCTCAAGACCCTGCCCCCTGGTAATTTCAAAAAAACCCTGTCTTTGTATACTGCACCTATACAGAGCATTGCTGATGAAGTCAATCAACGCAGTCAAAATCAGCATGCCGAAATTCTTTTGCGCCTTTTAGGTAAGCAGGTCTTGCAGGATGGATCTGATCAGGGTGGAATTAAAGCTGAAAAGAAAAATATGGCTCAGCTAGGCCTTGACACTAGTCTATACAAAATCAAAGATGGGAGTGGTTTATCCGATTCAAACAAGATAACTCCTCGGGCTATGGTGGAGTGGCTTGGTGTCATGGCTCGGCAACCACGCGGGCCCATTTTTCTCAATTCTCTGGTTGCTCCCGGCATCATTGTCCGCTCTCGCCGACTGGCACCGTGGGGATCACATTTTCGTTTCAAAACTGGATATGTGGGAACTGTAGAAGGCCTAGTTGGCTACATATTCAATCCGACTTGGAACGATACCCTGGTATTTGCAGTCTACCTCAATAATTACTCAGGATCACATGGCAGAGGATCAGCCTGGGTTGATTCCCTCACCTATCAAATTTATAAATGGTATAACCCACCCGCTGAAGCACAGTCCTTTCAAATTGCCCGGGACATGTTAGCCTCACCTCAAGCTCCTACCACTTTTCATGAACGGATTGATTATTTCTCCAAGGCTCTTATCAACACACCTTACCAACTTGGAGGAATGGGTGAAGGGCGATTTGCACAGGTTGAAGCCGGCCCTTTACTTCAGCTCAAGGAGCTGGATTGTGTAACATATATCGAACATGTATTAGCCCTAGCACTCTCGCGCACAACGCATGATGTATTGCCCCTCCTGAGCAACCTGCGCTATAACAATAAAAGATTGACATACGAAAACCGCAATCATTTTTTTGCACAGGATTGGCTTAGATCCAACCAGCCCATCCAGACGCCTCTTTCCTTACCCGGAGAAGTGCAAGAAAGCCGTACAACTGGTAAAAAGAAATTTTTTTCTGCCAAGGGCATAGACGCTCCCGATCCAGATCCCCTTACCCCGCTCACCTATTTACCCAGTGCCGCCCTGCTTAGCCTTGCGCAATCCTGGCCCTACTCTGATGAAGTTTTAGGCATCGCCTTTGTTGGAAAACTCGATTGGCTGTGGATTACCCACACTGGCTTTATTGTCGCACGCCAGGGTCAACCCCTGCTGTTACGACACGCCAGCTCTAAAGCCCAAAAAGTCACTGAAGAACCCCTGGCCGCCTACCTTCAAAAACGGGGTTCTGCCTTGTTGGGGGCACATCTTTTTGGCTGGCGGCAGCCCACACAACCCTAAAACTCTTTACCCACCAAACCATGGATTCTCTATACATATACTTGATCTGCTTTATTGCCGGCTCTTGCCTGGGTTCATTTTTTAATGTTGTCAACTATAGAGTACCACGCGGTATATCAGTTGTCAGCCCCCCTTCGGCCTGCCCTGCGTGTGCCACGCCCATACCCTTTTACACTAACCTGCCTGTTTTTGGGTACCTATTTTTAAAAGGCCGCTGTGCTCATTGTAAAACAAAGATTTCCATAGAATATATGCTTGTTGAACTTATTTCAGGATTTGTTGCCTGCGGTTTACTCTACTGCTGGATCAATAACTTATTCCCTATACATACCCAAACACGCCTAGGTCTGGTTTATTTGGGGATGCTGTTCCTGCCTATTACCCTGGTCGATTTTCGGCATACCCTAATACCAGAAATTTATACCCTAACCGGCATATTTACAGGATTTTTGGTTTGCCGCCTTTTACCTTCTGCCCCCATTCACTCATACACAAATTTTTTTAATCCCGCTAGCCACACACTCTCCAGCACAATAGATGGGATACTTCTCTTACCCTTTTGTTTCTGGTTACTTGGGTATGTGATGAAAAAAATTTTAGGTAAAGATGCTTTAGGTTTTGGTGATGTTATGCTACTGGCAGCTGCGGGCTCCTTTTTTGGTTTTGATTTACAACTTATTCGCGAACGCCTAACCAACCCGCCTCTTGTAACTTCTGACCCAAGTTATTTTTCTTTGATCCAACTCTACAAACAATTTCCTGCCCCTACTCTTTGGGGCTTATATATCTCTGCAATTTTGGGAATTGCTTTTTATCTCTGTCAGAAGCTGTATAGGAAATTTTTTCCATCGAGGCCGGTGGGAAATTATTCATTTCTGGCGCCCGGTGCCTATTGGGGTGCTCCAGCACAAGAACTCATTCCGCTTGGACCTTTTTTAGTAGCTGGATTATTTATAGCCAGTTGGTGGGGAGGACTGGTCCTTGAAGGCCGCTTGGGGTAGCAATACAACCGCTAGTAAAAAAGTGTTTTGTATAAACCTTTCCTATACATTCAACACTTTCTCTTAAATTGTCAAGATTAAATCTAAAAATCCATACAATCTTTAAAAACACAACCCGATGATTTTAAAATACTTAAATAAGCGCACATACATATTCAAATTATGTTATCGCCCTAATTTCAATCCTCATATACACTCTAGCGCGGTAACTCAATCATGCCCCAAATAGGTATGCGCTCTGTGCGTTTTCATTTTTCCGATCCTGCCTTACTTGATGGTATTTCCTTTATGGTGGAAGAAGGTGAGCGGGTCTGTTTAACAGGCCGCAATGGGGCTGGCAAAAGCACCTTTCTAAAACTTCTTTTGGGCCAACTTGTCCCTGATTCTGGTGAAATCATCAGGCCACCCCAACTGCGTATGGCCTACCTTCCACAGAACATTCCGCAAAATGTACAAGGTACCGTAGCACAGATCGTTAAGGAAGGAGCCCGTCATCTTCTTGAAGAGGGTTCCTGGAAGGTGGATGTACAGGCCGAACATTATTTAGCCTTGGCCAATCTCCCTGGTGAAACTCCTTTCAGTGCTCTTTCTGGGGGGCAAAAACGCCGTGTGCTGCTAGCTGCAGCCCTGGCTAGTGATCCCGAGATTCTATTACTTGATGAGCCTACCAATCATCTGGATATTTCTTCAATTGATTGGATGGAAGATCTTTTGCGCTCAACTGGAATCACCCTGGTATTCATTACGCATGACCGCGCCTTTTTAAGGCGGATGGCTAGCCGCATTCTGGAATTAGACCGCGGTAAACTCTATGATTGGACCTGTGATTACGATACCTTTTTAGTGCGTAAGCAAGCGCTTCTAGAAGCCCAGGAAAAAGAATGGAGCGATTTTGACAAGAAACTGGCCCAGGAAGAAGCTTGGGCAAAAAAAAGTCCCCGTGCTCGCCGCGCCCGCAATGAAGGACGCATGCGGGCACTCTATGCCTTAAGAGAAGAGCGTTCCCAGCGTCGTGAACGCCAGGGTACAGCACAGATACTAGCCCAAGAAAGCTCACGCTCGGGTAATCAGGTTCTGGTGGCTAAGAACATTTCTTTCGCCTATGATACCCGCACTATCATTAAATCTTGCACAACAACCCTAATGCGTGGCGACAAAGTCGCCCTCCTTGGACCTAATGGTTCGGGTAAGACTACCTTACTTAAACTCTTACTGGGCCAGCTCAAGCCTCTCAATGGATCTGTAGTTTTAGGTAGTTCTTTACAGATCTTGTATTTTGATCAGCTCCGGGCCCAAATTGATCTCGAACAAAGTGTGCGCTTCAATATTGCCCAAGGCCAAGAATATGTATCGATTGGGGGGAAAAGCAAACATGTGATGACCTATCTTCAAGATTTTCTTTTTGACCCCCAAAGATCACAAGTTGCAGCCCGGGTTCTCTCAGGAGGGGAACTTAACCGTCTTCTTCTGGCAAAACTTTTTACTCAGCCTGCCAATGTATGGGTACTTGATGAGCCAACAAACGACCTCGATGTGGAAACTCTAACCCTTCTCGAAGAACTCTTGGTTGAATTTACAGGAACACTTATTTTAGTCAGCCATGACCGTGAATTTTTAGACAATGTAGCCACCTCAGTTTTAGCAATTAATTCTGCAGGAGAAGTTGAAGAATTTGTAGGCGGATGGTCCGATTGGAAACGCCAGCAGGATGCCCGTTTACAAAAAGAAAAAGAGTCACTTAAAATTACCAAACCAGTTAGTTCTAACATTCTAGATACTCAAGGGATTAAGGCGAAACAAGACCTCTCTCCTCATAAAAATTCCAACAAACCCAGTCTTACCCAAAATACCCAAGCTGCCCCCGCACAAATACCACTAGCCTTGGACGAATCCCAAACAACAGCCTTAAGCAAACCAGCACAAGTAAAATCCCAAAAGCTCAGTTATAAGGAACAAAAAGAATTGCAGGAACTGCCTGTTCTAATTGACCGGCTCGAGGCAGAGCAAAAAGTTCTCCACACGCGCATATCTGACCCAGAATTTTACAAAAGTCCAGCACAGGAAATTTCTCAATTGCTCAAACTCCAAGAGGATCTCGAACAAAAAATCCTACAAGCTTATACTCGTTGGGAAGAATTGAGCTAAAGCCCCAGGACAAAACTGAATAGTAAAAAAACAAGTAATAAACCCTTAGGCTTGCGGTCTGCCAAACTAGCGGGGGAAGCATTCCACAGACCCTAAGTAATGCAAAAACTGCTCCCCAGATACCGTTCGCGGGTTTGCGCAGTGGTGTGCTTTGTAACGATTGCTAACATTGCGCGTCGCCGCTGTTGTATGATGTAGCGCGCCGTTTTTCTTTTTTTGTTTTTCCCCCGTGCCTTCCATCCGAAGCCAGGACGGCGGAGGTTGGATCTTTCATTTTTACGCAGCCCATTTATATCCTCTGGATGAATACTCATATACAAGGTCAAATGCCTTGTCGCAAGTCTTTTTAAATTCAATTCGATCATATGTTTCAGGTAAATCTTTATCCAATACCTCTTCGATGGCTGCACGGACCTGTATCTGGCTTTGACTGTCTTTATACCAGTCCTGTATAAGGACTTTGGGATGTTCTTCAATTAGTCTTTTGAGTAAATCTTTGGCAGCAAGTTTCACTCTCTTTTCTTCTTCTTTGGTCAATTTTTCTTTTTTCAAAATATCAAAGAGTTCCAGTTCATCCTTTGATAAACCTTCCTTTACATGACGTTCGTCTTCTTCTCTCATTGATTTTGTGAAATCCATGAGATCTTCGAAATAATTTTCTGTTGATGAACCACCAGAGTTGTAATTATCGACAATTGCTTGGAGTCGTTCTGCAAAATCTGTTCGTGTAATATTGTCGCGGAGCATTTTTTCGAGTTTATCTTCAATAAATGCTTTAAGATCGGATATCTCAATATTTTTGAATTTAGTTTCCTTGGATTCATGTTCAAGCTTTTCGAAATTAATTTTACTTAAATCCCAGGTTTTGCCTTTTTGAATTATTTGGAACTGGTTTTCGGGCATTTCCATAATTTCTTTTGCAACATTTGCCGAAACAAGACTTTGGTCCAGCAGAACAGAAATACGATCCTTTACTTTATCGATATCGGCTGTACCTACAATACTGTCGATGATACCCCGTAAATATTGAAACACAGGTACCATAGGTCGAAACTGCTTATCAAGTATTTCAGGCTTGCAGGCTTCATAGAGTGAGGTAATGGTATTTTCATAAACATTAAATTCTTTGCGATAATTTTCTTTTTCGAGCAACTTGTCTGCAAACTGTTTGAATGTATCGATCTTGTTAAATACACGTTCATCTTTCAATACATCTCCCAGTTCGATACCATGTGAGGCACAAAATCTCAAACCGTCTTGTATGGCACTGTCTAATAATTCAAAGAGCTTACCTTTCTCTTGTACTGGCTCATCATCATTTTCTTTTGAACCTTGGCCATAATCGCGCAGCGCCTTTTTCATATTGCGAAATACATTGTAGTAGTCAACGATCTCGCCATTCTTTTTAGTCACATTCTGGATAATAAACGAACTTACCCTGTTGGCTCGGGCAATCGTTTGCATGAGAGTATGATTTTTCATTGGTTTGTCAAGATAGAGTGTCGATACTGTGGGAGCATCAAAACCAGTTAGCCACATCGCACATACAAAAACCAGTTGCAGGGAATCTTCGGGATCTTTAAAGCGATATTCTACATCGTGGCCATTGTCATCTAGGGTGTTCAATTTGTCTCGGTGGATACTAAAATCAAGACCCACTTTTTTAAACTTTTCGACTTCGCCGGCGTCTTCACTGACAACCACTGCCATCTCAACCTTGCGCATATATTCGAGCATTTTTTTGTATTGCTCTTTTACAGTGTCGTTCTGAGTTTTTGCAATTTTCCCAACGAGATTTTTAATTTCTTCTTTCCAGTGATGTTGTACTTTGTCGTACATCTTTACTGCGGTAAATTTATCAACCGAAATTACCATGCCCTTGCCCAAATAACCGCGTCGCGGAAAATGGTAGACAATATCTTTTGCAATGGTTTCGAGCCTATCATCCCGTTTGATAACTTCAATTTCCTGTGAGAATTCTTTTTCTAATTTCTCTTGCTGTTTTTCATCGAGATTTTCATCTTCTAAAATCTCGTAAAATTCTTCACTAAGATCGTCGTTTTGTATCAGTACTTCGGGAACTCGTTTCTCGTAAAAAAGTGGCACTGTTGCACCATCATCGATAGATTGTGCAAAGTTATATTCACTCACATACTCACCAAACCAAGCTTTGGTTTTACCGTCACGATCGATGCGATTGGCCAGTAGTGGTGTTCCTGTAAAAGCAAAAAACTGTGCGTTTGGAAGTCCTTTGCGCAGGTTTTCCGCAAGCCCCTTGTATTGCGACCGATGTGCTTCATCGACAATCACAATAATGTCCTTGCGATCAGAAAGTAGGGGGTATTCTTTACCTTTGTCGTAACGGAATTTCTGAATCAGCGTGAAGACAAAACGCATATTGCGCGACAGGTAATCCCGCATTTCTCTGCTGTCTTTGGGTTGAGCGGCCTCTTTTTTCTGGACCGTTTCGGTGTTTAAAAAGTTTCGATATATCTGCCCATCTAGGTCTTCACGGTCAGTGATAATGACAAATGTATAGTTGCCAGCAAATTTTCGGAAAATTTTGCGGCTTAGGAAAATCATGGAAAAACTTTTACCCGATCCTTGGGTATGCCAAAATACACCCAATCGCCCTTCTCGGTTTTCTCTGTCCGAGAAAGAAGCGATGGCCTTGTTAACCCCAATAAACTGATGGTTCTGGGCAATAACCTTTGTGGTTTCTTTATGGTATATAATAAAGTTTTCGATGTAATCGAGCAGACGTTTTTTATCCAGAAGTCCATACAAAACCCTCTCAAGGCTGTTGCCCTCTTTTTCTATCTGTTTTTTATCAACCTTTTCTTTTTCATCTTCTACACGGAGCCAGTTGAAGAAGTACTCATAACCAGAAGTAAATGAACCGACCTTGGTTTCTATGGCGTTGGAGAGTATACACAAGGCGTTGTAATGAAACAGTTGTGGGATGTCTTTTTTGTAGTTAAGTAGGTTATCCTCAAAAGCATTTCGAACCTTTACATTGGAGTTTTTTAATTCGATAAATACAAGTGGGATCCCATTTACATAGATGATGATATCCGGTCTTCGCGGATAACGCTCCCCTTTAATCCATAGCTGAGTCACCGCGCAAAAATCGTTATTGGCGGGATTATTAAAATCTATCAGTTTTATAGAGATATGTTCTGTTGCACCTGTTTCATCTTCGTATTCAACAGGAATTCCATCTTTAATCAGATGATGTACATCCTTGTTGGCGGAAAGGGGTGACATGGCATAGCGTTTGGTGGTGAGCTGACCTAAGGAGTCACTTATAACTTTAGGGGGAATTTTTGGGTTTAGTTCTACAGCTTTTTTCTGCAGTATATCCTGGAGTACAACTTCTTGTTTGCTTAAACGTCCCGAATGGTCATTTAGATTTTCGATATCAGCAGTGAAGCAATTGATGCTGCGATAGCCAAGTTTATCCACAAAGATCTTGAGCGCTTCTTTTTCAATTTGATCTTCTGAAATGAAATTTGGCATAATTTTTCAGTCTCCATCAAACCTAAGGGAGTTAACACGACAATCTTATCATGTTAACAATTTGTTAATTCCTTAACATGACAAACACATCATGGTACTTTTTCCGTGTCTTTCAAACATTATCATAGGCGCTAATATTTTGCCTTTAAAAACAGGTTAAATAAAGGATCGTTGATATAATAGTTCTGCCGCCAAATCTGCTGTTTGCGTAAAAAGCCCTTTTCGACCAATTGATCCAGATATTTTGCGGCAGTTTGTCTGGTCTTATTTAGTTCTGTGGCCAAATATTCAATTTTGGTATAGGGATGACGAAAGAGGTTGTTTAGCAAATCCTGAGAGTAAATGCCTCCCAACTCACTGCGAATCCGCTGTTTATAATTTTGCATAAGATCCCTAATTTGAGTGATCAGTTGCGAGGTGAAAAGAGCAGTTTCCTCTACGCCAGTCAGCACAAATAAAACCCATTCTTCCCATGCTTGTTCGGTTCGGACCTTTTGAAGCAGTGAGTAATACTCTTTTTTATTTTTGATGATGTATCGACTAAGATACAGAATTGGCAGATCGAGGAGGCCTTCTTTTACCAGAAATAGGATGTTAATAATGCGACCTGTTCGACCATTGCCGTCATAAAAAGGATGTATACTTTCAAACTGATGGTGAACCACTGCCATTTTAATAAGCGGATCGATTAACCAAAAATCGGGATCGTTAATAACTTTTTCAAGGTTGGCCATGAAACGAACAATATCGGCAGGGTTCTGCGGCGGTATATAGACTGTTTCACCAGTATTCTGATTTTTTAATTCGGTTCCAGGTACTTTTCGGTATCCGGCGCGGTTTTTCTCCAGTATGGCCTGTATATCTAGAATTTGATTATTGGTCAAAAGTCCCGTTTGTTTGACTTTTTCATAGCCCGAACGCAGAGCTTCGCTGTAATTGGAGACTTCTTTAGCGGCGGGGTTTTCAATTTCCTGCCGAAAGATTTCTTGCTTATATATCTCGTCATGGGTGGTGATGATGTTTTCAATCTCCGAGCTGTCCTTGGCTTCGAGAAGCGGCAAGGTGCTAATGAGAATGCTCTGATTGGGAATTGTTTTTGAAATACCTTTGAGTTCTGCCAAGGCCCGACTAGCCTTTACCGCTTGTTTAAGCACGGCTTTAGTTTCGAGATCGAAGGATGTAGGTAACTCTTGTAAAATAAAATTAGCCATGATGATCTATTCCCTCCATTCCTGGTGGAAAGGCAATGTCGAGATTTTCTACATCGAGCTTTCCGGAAATTAGGCGTGGAAGCAAAAGGTCGCGGGTAGATTTGAGAAGGATATTTTGCGATGCATATTCAATTTTCTGAACAAGCAACTTGTTGAATATCTCAATATCAATATTTTTTGAAGGAATTAAAATATCCATCGAGTTTAAATGCTTAGCACCTAAATGCCCTACTGTTGCACCTTGCAAAATAGATTCATAAAACTTAACAGGAGCATATACCGCTTTTGCAAGGTAACCTTCGAGCCTTTTATCTTTAGCTTTTATTCGGCAACTTCGTTGGACTAAGTATGCATCTTGCGAGCACCAGTGATTAATGTGGAACTCACCATCCATTCCTACCAACAAATCGCCTTTTTTAACTATGTATTTATCTTCAGCAACTTCATCTGTATAATCAGTCGTGTTCGAATCTGGTATGTTTCTTATTCTAATTATTGGCTTACCTGTTCCTGTGGTATTGAATTTTGCACCATCAAATGGTTTCCCATAAGTTATATCTGCTATCTCGGGTATTCTCTTCACCTCCCACCCCTCAGGCACGCCCTTCACCACCTTGACCTTTTCATGCCCGGGAAAGCGCAGGCGCACAAACCACTCGCGGTAGATCTCTTCGGCCATCTTTTCGAGAATGGCGATGCGGCGGTTGTTGTTTTCGATCAGTTCGTCGTAGGCGGAGAGGATCGCGGCGATTTTGCGCTGGATAGGGAGAGGGGGGGCTAAAACAGGTGAATTTTTAATCATACCTAAACTAAGAAAACCTTGTGCAACACCGCTTTTTATTGCAGTAAGATAGTCTTGAAATGAAGATGATTGTACCCAATAAAAAAGGAATTTTGAACAAATAAAAT
>Ga0209835_1001072_pt1 | contig 15983 bp, 15 predicted proteins | sample LakKivwa52mmetaG_FD_184138 | JGI IMG/M metagenome (GOLD analysis project Ga0209835, IMG submission 184138) | Anoxic lake water microbial communities from Lake Kivu, Rwanda to study Microbial Dark Matter (Phase II) - Lake Kivu water 52m metaG... | ecosystem: Environmental > Aquatic > Freshwater >...
GGACTGAATGATACGGAAGATGCCTTCCGTATTAGCACAATCGGTTTCTCTCAGCTTCCCGTCCGGAGCAAGCAACTTCAACCCGTGACAAAGTGTCACGACTTCGCTTCCTTCCTCCTTGAGTCTCTGTTTCAACTTCCTCCAGTATGCTCCAGCATCTGCGCTTTCTGTCAGAACAGCGCATACATCCACAATTGAAAACCACCACTCATTGTTGTAAATAATCTTCCTAATTTCTTTACCTTTGAAAACCGCTATATTCGTCTCCATTGAGTGATCTCCTTAATGAATTCGATATTTTGATTTCTTTGAAGAGCCCCTGATCTGCGATTCCGGTTTTTCCATCCACCGAAGAATGCGATAGTGGGCCCAACACGTTTCAATCCACCCTCCCGCACGGGGTTTGTGCCATTGTTCGGGAGGTTTCCTTTCTTTGGAGTGGGCGTAGAATTGGTTTTTCATGGATTACGACTTTTCTAATCGTTGGCGTCTCCAGGCCGAAACCCGATGGGGCGACGTTTAGGTTCGGGTGTTGTCATCAGCTGGCGGATAGCAACCACGAGCGATCGAATCGACTCGTCATGATTTTGGAGTTTCTGTTCCAACTGAGCCAGTTTGTATGTCAATTCTTTACGTGTGGACAGCAATTTCCGGAGTTTGACAAATGCCCGAACGACAAAAACACTCATCTTTACCGCCTGAGGACTATTCAACACATTGGCTGCCATGATTGCCCCATGCTCAGTGAATGCGTATGGTAGATATTTGATATTCATCCCTCGCTTCAAGGTCGCAATTTGCGATCTTGAACGGACCCACCAATCCGCCTCTTCTCTTGTAAGCTGAAACATAAAATCTTCCGGGAATCTTTCAAGGTTACGCTTTACCTGCTCATTAAGTCGACGTGTTTCTACCCCATAAATCTCTGCTAAATCACGATCAATAATGACTTTATGATTTCGCATGGTGATAATCAGCGGCTCTATATCTCTTGTAATCAAAGCTTCGTCTCTCTTGATTCGTTCAGATGACATGTTCTCACCTCTAAACGGCCTTAATAATATGGCCTCATAATGTTCTGCAAAAACAATTTGGCAGCATCATCTTTAAGTTCCCTTGAGGTTCCCAATTGGTACCCCAAGATGAAGAATCGGGTAGAGGGTTTGTTTTTTCTCTATGGATAAGAGGAAATGCACTTCGCATTTCCTTTATTGCGGGGGGTGATTGTGCCCCAATGTATCAAAAAGGGGCTGAAAAATCAAACGGATTTTGAAATTCGTTTATTCCTGTTATTCCGCATTCCACGTTCCGAAATCTACACTCCACATTCTGAAGAAGGGCCTCCCCCAAAGAGTGTCCTACGTCCAAAATATTTTAGAAGTGATGGAGGGACTGAAATTGGGGGTTAAACCTGTGATTTTGCGATGGAGTGGCGGGTGTATATGACAGGGATAGGGTTCAGTTATCTTGCCAGAACCTGGGCCATCTTCCAGAGCGAGAGATCGAGCGGTTTCTTTTTCGAGACGACCTCGCTTAGGGGGGTGACAGCGATTTTTCCCTGAAGAAGGCCGATCAATACGCCATGCTCACCTCTAGCCAAGCAGTCCGTGGCTGCAGATCCCAAACGCGTTCCGAGGAGACGGTCAAAAGCGGTTGGAGTTCCTCCCCGCTGAACATAACCCAGAATGGTAACCCGCAGCTCAAAACCGAGCTCTCGATGTTCCTGAAAGTATTGCTCCAGTCTCCGGGCGTTGTAATAGGCGCCCTCTGCTACCACGACGAGGGCGTGGGTTTTTCCCCGCTGGTAGGCTTCGCGAAGTTCTTTGGCAAGCTCCTCCGGATTCGTCTCCGTTTCCGGAAGGATAATGGCTTCGGCCCCGCCGGCAATCCCCGTCATCAGAGCCAAATAACCGCATTCCCTGCCCATGACCTCAACGAGGATCGCCCGCTGGTGTGAGGAGGCGGTCACTTTCAGCCGGTCAATGGCTTCGAGGGCAATATTGAGGGCCGTGTCCACACCGAGGGTGATCTCTGATCCATAGAGGTCGTTGTCAATGGTGGAGGCCACACCCACGACCGGGAAACCTTTCATGGAGAGGGCATGGGTACCTGTCTGGGATCCGTTGCCTCCGATCACCACCAGTCCTTCGATGCCCTGCTGGTTAAGGAAGTTCAGGGCCTTCTGCAATCCCTCATCGGTTCTAAATTCAGGGGAGCGGGAGCTTCCCAGAAGGGTGCCTCCCTGCTGAATGATACCGCTGACATCCCGGAGTCCAAGGCTTTTTGCACTGCCGGTGATCAACCCCGCATAACCCCGATCAATGCCGTAAACCTTCCAGCCCTTCTCTATTCCGGTTCTAACCACAGCCCGGATCGCCGCATTCATTCCCGGCGCGTCCCCTCCGCTCGTTAATACAGCAATTCGTTTCATTTTTTCTCCTTAAGTCTCATTCGGTCAAGGCGTTTTTTAAAAATATGGAAGTGGTGGAGTAACGATGGCAGGGTTCTTTTTAAAAAGTGTCGTTTAATGAGTTATGATTTTTTCTAACTCTTTTACTCGACGGTCGAGATCATCCACACGTTTGTTGAGGTCAAGATAGGAAACTCATATGACAGCCGAAAGGTCAGCCCCGACAGAATCTATCTTTTCAGTTAATCCCTTTTCCACTCGCCCCATCTTTTCATGAACATTGCTTACCCCTTCGGCTACCAGTTCAATTTTCTGCATCAGTTCTTCAGATACGGTTTTGAATTCATGGACAATCCTTTCTTCTAACTCTGCAAGGTCTTTCTTGGTTGTAAATTTTTCTTCGTTTCTTTGAGACATAATTAAATACCTCGTTGTCTAAAATTTTAATATCAGAATTTCAATAAAAAATCAAAACTTTTTTATGTTCATCCGGCCTTTTGGGAGGTGCCTGCCTTTTGTTGTAACCCCCCTCTATTCCCCCCTTAACCTAAGGGGGGATGAATGAGTGAAGAGAGAAAGAAAAAATAACTTACTTATGTGAAGAACCGGAATTTTATCAGATTATCTTTTAAGTCCTGGCAAGAAGTAAAATGGATACCCCGCATTCCTAATGAAATGGCGACCTCTATATGGGTTTTCATGTCGTCGATGAATAGAATCTTTTCGGATTCGACAGAAGCCCACTCGATGGCTTTTTGAAAGATTTCCAAAGCCGGTTTCTTGAATCCCACCTCGTGAGATAGAATCCATTTGTCAAAGACCTCAACCACAGGAAATTTCGAGAGGATGTAATCGAAATGGAGAGGATTGGTGTTGGAAAGAAGGCCGAGTCTCTTCTTTCCTTTCAATGAACGGATGATTTCGGAGACTTCCAGGTTTTCCCAGAAGATATCGTTCCAGATAGGGATGAATTCCTCGAAGGAGAGGGTGAGCTGAAGATGCTCTTTTAGAGACTGGAAAAAATCGAGGGAGGAAACCTTTCCGACTTCGTAGCCATTAATCGCTCCGTTTTCAAAGTTAAAAAGATAAGAGAATATCCTCTTGGGGTCCTGAAAATCTGCATTTTTAGTAAATCGGGAGAGTTTTTCGGCAATCTGGTAATGATTAAATGGAAGGATGACATTGCCGAGGTCGAACAAGATGACGTCAATAGATTTTCTATCCATTGTCAAACATTGCTGGTTATCAATATAACACCAGAAATTAAATTCCAATCAACAATAACTCCCCCCAACCCCCTCTTATTTTAAGAGGGGGTTGGGGGGAGTTACTCTTTTTAACATTGGTTATTTTTTAAAGTATTCAACGATCACTTGAGTCAGCCCAGGGATAGTATATTCCTTGGGCTGGATATGAACCTTCAAGCCAGCTTCCCTTACGGTTTGGGCAGTGATCGGCCCGATGCAGGCAATGGTTACCCCTTTCAAAAGGTTTTTCAAGGCCTCTTTTTTCAGGAGATCGAGGAAATGGGTGACCGTTGAAGAGGAGGTGAAGGTGATGACATCGACTTCCTTTTTCTTTAGAAGTCGCTTCAATCTCATTGCCCCTCCTTTTGGTTTGATCGTCCGGTAGGCTTCGACGACATCGACCCTTGCCCCCATCCTTCTCAGACCTTCTGGCAGGACATCTCTCGCTTTTTTCGCCCTGGCCAGAAGAATTTGTTTTCCCTCAATGCCGATCCTCTCAAATCCCCTGAGAATCGATTCGGCAACAAATTCTTTCGGGATATAGTCGACCCGGGCCCCTCTCTTTTTCAACTGTTCCGCCGTTGCAGGGCCGATCGCACAAATTTTTGAGCCTGAGAGAGGGCGTCGATTCTTACTTCTCTCTTTCAACCTCTGATAGAAGAAGTTGACTCCATTGGCGCTGGTGAAGATGATCCAGTCATAGAATTTGAGTTGGGAGATGGCGCGGTCCATCCCCTTCCAATTGGAAGGTGGGACAATCTCAATGGTGGGGAATTCAATGACCTCTGCTCCGAATTTCTTGAGTCGTGTTGCAAATTCTACAGACTGCTCCCGGGCACGGGTGATGAGAATTATTTTTTCGCTAAGAGGCATTTTAATCAAAACGACCTCCGTACCAATACAAACTGAAAATAACCAATAATGCCCACCTCCCCCCTCTTGTATTAAGAGGGGGAGAGGGGGAGTTATTCTTTGGGACATTGGTCATTGAGTTTTTGGTCATTATTGGGTTGTTGGGTATTTTATTTAGCTGTCCCTGATCTCAGATAAACTTCTTCCAGAATTTCCCCCGCTCCTTTTTTGAGGAGGATCTCTGCCAATTCAACTCCGAGGGCTTCTGCTCGCTCAATCGGTCCTTCGATACGATGTCTGACGAGTCTCTTCCCGTCGATCGTTCCAACCAATCCATCGATTTGAAGAACGGAATCCACGATCCGGCCGAAGGCGGCAATGGGAACCTGGCAGCCTCCTCCCAGCCTTTTTAGAAATTCCCTTTCCGCGGTAATGGCTATGGATGACTCCGGGTCATTCAGGAATCGTATTTTTTCTTCGACTTCCTCGTCACCTACTCTGGTCTCAATTCCTAAGGCTCCCTGTCCGATGGCCGGGAGGGAGATATCAATCGGAAGGATCTCCGTGATCTTCTCATCAAGACCGAGTCTTTTCAGCCCTGCGCAGGCCAGGACAATTCCATCAATGCCCAATGTATTTAGCTTTTTCAGGCGTGTGTCCAGATTCCCCCTGAGGGGGATCAGTTCAAGATCGCCCCTGGAATGGAGAAGTTGTGCCTGCCGCCTGAGACTGCTTGTCCCGATCTTTGCTCCCTGAGGCAACTCTTTCAAAGAGATTCCTTCTCTGGAGATGAAGGCATCGCGGGGGTCTTCTCTTTTTGTGATGACTGAAAGGTGAAGGTCTTCCGGAAATTCCGTGGGGACATCCTTGATGCTGTGGACGGCGAGATCGATTTTCTTCGCAAGGAGGGCTTCCTCGATCTCCTTGACAAAGAGGCCCTTTCCTCCGATCTTTGCCAGCGGCACATCCTGAATTTTATCGCCTGTCGTTTTTATTTTTACCAGAGTTACCCTGAGGGGAGAGTGAGCCTGTTCCAGTTTCTCCTTCACCCAGTTGGCCTGAAAGAGGGCGAGCTGGCTTGCCCGGGTTCCGATTCTCAGTTCGCGCAGGGTCATTGGATTGCAACCCCTCTCAGGAATTCTGCACACTGTTCGGGGAGGGTGGTATTGATGTAAATTCCTGTCCCGATCTCGAATCCGGCAGGCGTGGTCAGTTTGGGAACGATCACGGCATACCAGTGGTGGTATTTGACTTCGCAATCCTCAACGGGGGCGGAGCGGATAATATAGTTGTAATCAGGATCGTTCAATCCGGCAGAGAGTCTCTTAAGGGTGTCCTGAAGCACAGAGGCGAACTCCTTCAGCTCCTCATCCGATATCGAAATGAAGGAAGAATGATGAATTTTCGGATAGATCCGAGTTTCAAAGGGGGAGCGTGAGGCAAAAGGGCAGAGGACGAGGAAGTATTTGGTCTCTTTTACCACTCTCACCTGCTGGCGCCGTTCCTCCTCCATCATTCCACAGTAGATGCAATCTCCGAAGGTATCGCAGGCTAACTGAGATTGATAGAGCGGATTTCTCACATGGGGAGGGACGATGGGCGTGGCGATGATCTGGGAGTGGGGATGTTCGAGAGAAGTTCCGGCCCTCTCTCCGTAGTTTCGGAAGATGGTGATAAGGTCGATCCGGCCTGTCTTTGAAAGGGCAATGTATCGTTCCTTGTAAGCCATTACCGTATTTCTGACCTCCTCCAGATCCATGGTGGCGATCGTCCGGTTATGAAGGGGCGTCTCAATGACCACTTCTGCGATTCCAAACCCATCCGCCTTAAGGAATCGGCCCTCATGCTTTCTTTCCGTCGTCAGATGGCTTTGAAGGGCGGCGAATTTGTTCGGGACAACCCGGAGCGACCAGGCTCCGTTCTTTTCAATAGAGAAGAGGGAAGCGGGGGTCTTTGATTCGTTGCCCGGACAGAAGGGGCAGTCTTCTCTGTAAGGAGGAACCAATTTTTTCTCCTCCTTTTTCTGTAGGAACTGGTCAGGCCTTTTTGCCCTCTCGGTGGCAATGATGACCCATTCCTTTGAAACCATGTTCTGTCTGAATTCCGGCATTTTAATCCTCCTCCCTTCGTTCTTCCGCAGTCAGGTCAGGAAGTTGAAAGAGCGCTCTGATGGCATCGACATAGAAATTCGACATCGTCTCCTCATCTTTCTGCTTGAGCCGGGTCAAGGGGTCATGGAGAATCTTATTGACAATGGCCGAGGTGAGAGCCTCCAGGGATTGTCGCTCCTTTTCAGAAAGATGAGGATGCAACGAAAACATTTTTTCCAACTCTTTTTTTCGAATCTCCTCAAATTTTTTCTTCAACGCGATGATGGCGGGAGTGATCTCCAGAGATTGGTACCAGTGGACGAACTTCGTCACTTCTTCCTGAACGATCGCTTCTGCCTTGCGGGCTTCTTTTTCGCGATCTTTCATGTTTTCATGGGCGACTTTCTGGAGGTCATCGATATTATAGAGATAGACATTCTCAATGTCGCCAACGCCGGGCTCCACATCACGAGGGTCGGCAATATCGATAAAGAAGATGGGTTTTTGTTTCCGGTCCTTCATCACCTTAACCGTCTGCTCACGATTGATCAGATAGTGTGAGGCGTCTGTTGCGCTGATTACAATATCAGCCCTTTTCAAGCCCTGTCCCATTTCCTCGAAACGGATGGCCTCTCCATTGAATTGCCCGGCCAGAGAGACCGCCCGGTCGTAGGTTCGATTGGTCACCAGAATTTTTTCAACCCCTCCGGCCATTAGGTGGCGGGCGGCCAGCTCAATCATTTCGCCGGCACCGATCAGAAGAACGCCCCGTTGCTCCAGGCCTCCGAAGATTCTTTCCGCCAGATCAACCGCTACGGAGCTGACGGAGACAGCGCTATCGCCGATCCGGGTTTCAGTCCTTACCCTCTTGGCGACATGAAAAGCCCGGTGAAGAAGCCGATGGAGAATGAGGCCGGAGGTTCCCGATTCGGCTGCCAGGGTATAGGCGGACTTGAGCTGACCCAGAATCTGAGGCTCGCCTACCACCATCGAATCGAGACTGGAGGCAACACGGAAGATGTGTTTCACCACCTCTTCTCCGACGAGGAGGTAGAGGCTCTTCTCAAATTCTTTCAAGGGGAGTTCGTGATATCGGGAAAGAAAATCTTTTAGATCCCGGACGGTCTTTTCGGTCTCTTGCGAGATGGCGTAGATTTCCACCCTGTTGCAGGTGGAGAGGATCATATTTTCCTTCAATGAAGGGAGGGAGTGGGCCTGGGCGAGCGCCTTTTCCATCTCCGATTCCTGGAAGGTCAGTTTCTCCCGAACCTCAATGGGGGCTGTTTTGTGATTTAAACCGATGATGATCAGTTGCATATAAAACAAAGGTTGAGGTTAAGGTTTAGGTTAAGCAAAAAGGTCCGGACTCCATGGCCCTTTTCCATACCACCATTTTTTCAAATGAATTATATTTCATCACTCCTCAACCTCAACCTTAGCCTTAACCTGTTTTTTATTACCAGTTGGAATAGGCATGAAGTCCGGGAAGGAGTAGATTGACGCCCAAAAAAGTAAACATCACGGACAGAAATCCGACAATCGCCATGATGGCGGCTTTCCGCCCCCTCCATCCCACGGTGAGGCGCTGATGCAGCATGGCGGCATAGAGGAACCAGGTGATCAGGGACCATGTCTCTTTGGGATCCCATCCCCAGTATCGTCCCCAGGCATATTCCGCCCAGACGGCTCCGGTGATGATCCCAAGGGTCAGCAATGGAAATCCAAAGGTCAAGGCCCGGTAGTTGAGGTCGTCCAGAACCTTGAGAGAAGGAAGCCTCTTTGCAATGGCTCCCATCTTCTTCGATTTGAGTTGATGTTCCTGAATGAGATAGATGATCCCGCTGCAGAAAGCGAGGGTGAAGACGGCATTGCCAAGAAAGGCGAAGAAGACATGAAAGGGATGCCAGAAGCTTCTGAGCACGGGCGCAAGAGGCAGAATCTCTTTGGGAAGGGCTAGCGCAAAGAGCATGAGGATGAGGGCGATGCAAGTGAGAAAGGCCCCGAGTACCTTGATCTTATATTTCAAATTCGCAATCAGGAGAATGCCAACGATCATCCAGGCAAAGAAGGAGAGGGACTCATGGAGATTGGTCACCGGTGTGTAACCCGCTTCCACATATCTTGTCAGGATGGCGAGGCTGTGCGAGGTGAATCCGACCGAGACGATCAGGGTTGCCATTCTGGAGAGAAGGTCTTTAAGGAAGATGATATGAGAGAGGTAAGCCAGCGTGGCCAATAAATAAAAAAGAGAACTCAGGTTAAAGAAATGGGTGTTCATATCGCCTCATCTTTCCATTCTTTTCATCCCATTCTACCATTTTTTTGTCAATTGGTGAAACTGTAAATTCATGACGAGGTAGAAGAGGGGATGGACCCAGGGCCTTTTCAGGATTCTCTTGTAGATGGAGGAGAGGGAGAAGACTTCCTTCCATATCCTCCTCATCCCTTTTTCCAGATCCTCCGCTGACATCAGGAGGGGTTGATAGACGACGTTGAGGGAATCATATTTTTCCCAATCCCTGCAAAATATCCTTCCCTCCTTTTCCAATCGCAAAAATGATTCGGTCCCGGGATAGGGCGCCATGATGAAGGTGAGCGCCCAGTCGAGCCTGGCATTGATACAGAAGTCGATGATCCGCTGAAAAACTCCCGGATCATCATCATCCATGCCCACCATAAAGGTTCCCATGATGCCGATTCCGTGATCATGTATCCTTTTGACGGCTTCGGCATAGCGGGGGGGTTGATTGAACCCCTTGCCCATAGCCTTGAGGTTTTTTATTGAGAAGGATTCAAAGCCGAGGTTGACGGCGATGCATCCGCTTTGTGAAAACCCTTCGAGGAGTTTCTGGTCGAAGGCGATAGAGACCGGGGCGTGGCCATACCAGAGGAGGTCGTACTCTTTCAGAAGGGAGACAAGATCAAGGGCAAAGCGTCTGTCGCCTGCAATATTGGAGTCGATGATGTAGAGAAGCCTCCTTTTGAGAAAGTAGGGCAGGTCCTTATTGAAAAGAGAGAGGGCCTTTTTGAGAAAAGGGTTCATCGCAGGGCCCTTTTCGAACAGGGTTGCCAGCTCCCGGTCGATCTCACCGAGAGGCCGGTTCCGGTATCGATAACCGAAGAATTTTGAGACCCCGCAAAAGTCGCAGTGATGGGGGCATCCTCTCGTCGTCTCCAGGAGTTTAAGAGGAAAATAGAATTTATGGTTAAGCAGATCTCTTCTCGGGAGGGGCAGGCCGGCGGGGTTGACAAATCCATCGGCCTGATAGATCCGTTTCATCTGCCCTTTTCTGAAATCATCAATCAGTTGAGGCCAGACCTCTTCTGCCTCGCCGATGACCACGGCATCGACATGGTGAAGGGCCTCCTCGGGCAGCATGCTCGCATGGACTCCTCCCATGACGACAGGAATCCCTCTTTTTCTGAATTCTCCTGCGATCTGGTAAGCCCGCGGGGCCACGGGGGTCTGGGCGGTGACGCCGACCAGGTCGGCCTTTTCCTCGAAATTGACCTTTTCAAAGGCTTCGTCCACAACCTTGACCTCCGCATCAGGAGGGGTGACTGCCGCCACATAGGGAAGGTTCAGGAAACCAAGCCTGAAGAGGAAGGCTTCCTCCTTTTTTCTCTCTCTTTCCGGTGAGATGAGAAGGATTTTCATCATCCCTTATTTAACCGATTCTAAGTCCTTAACACAACCCTCCCCTCACCCTATCCCTCTCCCCACTGAGACTGTGTCGTAATTCCGTTCATGGTTCGAGAACCTCACCACGAACGGAATATGGTATGTTAAAAATCAATCACTTAGCCGTTCGTCCTGAGCGTGTCGAAGGGCGAATGGCTAAGTACGACACAGTCTCAGTGGGGAGAGGGGAGGGTGAGGGGCCTCATGTCAAAGAAATAAATTCATTTGTATTAATCAGGCCGAATCATTTCTATTCATCCTATTCGTTTTCGTTCGCGATATTCGGGTTAAAAAGCTCTCTTGATTCTTTAAGGCTTTTCGTCGAGAATCTAAAGCCAGTGAATTGAAAGGGGGATGAAAAGATGATGCTCAAAGGGAAAGTTGCGTTGGTCACCGGAGGTGCGGGAGAGGTTGATCAAACGGACCGCTTTCAGAAGGCCCGGAGAGCCTGGAGACGTGGCTTATGCGATTGTCTTTTTAGCCTCGGACAAAGCCAGCTACATCACCGGCATCGTGCTCAATGTTTCAGGCGGAATCGAACTCTTCACTTTTTAACGGTTTCACCCTTCGATCCCGCCTGGGCGGGACTCAGGGTGACCGGTATCGTCTTGCCCACGCTAATGCCGGAAGAACCTTTTTAAAAAGGAAGATTATTTTTTAAAACACTCCAGGCACATCAGTGTTTTGCCTTCGGGCGGAGCCACTTGAAGGACCACTTCTTTTCCGCAACCCGCACATGCGGTTCTGTAGAATTTTGGACGGCTTGGGCGGCTGGTCCTTGAACTTCGCATCCTTGTGTGTCTTCTTCTCTGCATCCTGTTCCCTTCTTTCCTGAGGCTGATCGAAATCGAAAAAATGTCTATGGGCAAAACACTTCTTTGTGAAGTGAAACGGACGCAGACATTTTATTATCCCGACATGTTTAGCCGATCTTAATAACGGCCTCTTCCGCCGAAATTGGATCTTCCCCCACGGTCTCCCCCACGGGCCCCGCCACGGCCTCCTGAGCCTCCCCGGTCTGCCCGGGGCCGCGCCTCATTCACATTCATCTGCCGGCCATTGAGTTCTTTCCCGTTGAGGTTTGCAATCGCCGTCCTGGCCTCATTTGCATCAGGCATTTCGACGAAGCCGAAACCCCGGGGTTGGCCGCTATACTTATCTTTCACGATGGTGGCTGAGCTGACCTGCCCGAAGGCTGAAAAGGCTGTCTGAAGGTTTTCCTCTGTAACGTCAAATGACAAATTTCCCACATAAATGTTCATCGTCTCTCTCCTTTTATAATGAAATTTCTGAAAAAACTCGAATCTCTTTTTGAAATCCCTGCTTGCGCCTGCCTGCCGGTAGGCAGGGCAGGCAGGTGTGTAATCAAGAGAGCCTGTAATCATTTTCCAGAGCTCTCTTAATATTCGGTAAAACTTTTCAATTTCTCTGCCCGGCTGGGATGTCTTAATTTCTTCAGCGCCTTTTCCTCAATCTGCCGGATTCGTTCCCGTGTGACGTTAAACTCCTGCCCGACCTCCTCGAGGGTATGATCGTGTTTCTCTCCAATCCCGAACCGCATCCTCAGAATCTTTTCCTCCCGCTTATCCAGAGTGGAAAAAACGCTTTGAATCTGTTTCACCAGATTGGAACTGATGGTGGCATCCTGGGGAGAAATGGATTCCTTATCTTCAATAAAATCTTCCAGTCGGCTCTCCTCCTCCTCGCCGATGGGGGTTTCGAGCGAGATGGTTTTTTTGCTCGCTTTCAAAATCTTCTGAATATGGGGAAGAGACACCCCCATTTTTTCAGCGACTTCCTCGAGGGTCGGTTCCCTTCCCATTTCCTGCACGAGGTTCCGAGAGGTCCGGTTCAATTTGTTGATCACTTCGATCATATGGACGGGGATGCGAATGGTGCGGGCCTGATCGGCAATGGCACGGGTGATGGCCTGGCGAACCCACCACGTGGCATAGGTGCCGAACTTATAGCCCCTCTGGTATTCGAACTTCTCCACGGCCCTCATTAACCCGATATTCCCTTCTTGAATCAAATCGAGAAACTGAAGCCCCCGATTCATATATCTCTTGGCAATGGAGATGACCAATCTCAGGTTGGCCTTGATCAATTCGGCCTTCGCCTCATTCACCCGGGCCTCCTCTTTCGCGATCGCCCTGAGAGCCTCTTTAAGCTGGCTTGAAGAGAGGCCGCACTCCGCCTCTATCCTGCTTATTTTACGCTTGATATTCCGGACGAGCCTGTTCCTCTCCTCCCCATCTGTTCGTTTCAAGTTCCCCCGATGGAGCTTCGGTTTTTTCATTCCCCGTATTGAACTTCCCGAAGGTCCTCCATATTTTTTTAACTCCTGCTGGGCCTTTTCCATTTGGATATTCAACTGCTTGAGTCCCCGTAGGATCCTGTCAATCTGCTCTCCCCTTAGGTTGATCCGTTTAAATGCCAGGAGTATTTCAGCCTGTTTTCTGCAGATCTCCTCCTCTATCTTCTTTTTAGAAGATTTCTTTTTCAAGGCCTTCCATTTCTTATGAAGAAGTTGAATGTTGTTTGTTTCCTTCCTAATTTTATCAATGAGATAAAGCACCCTTCTTTTTTGAAACTTCTCTTCTTTAACATTGATCACTTCATCATCAATTTCATTCGTGATCTCACCGACCTTGGCCTTGCCGGCCCGGAGGGTCTTCCCAAGAGTGATGATTTCCTTGATCGCAATGGGACAGTTGAGAACCACACGAAGGATTTCTTGCTGTCCGTTTTCAATCCTTTTGGCCACCTCCACTTCTCCCTCGCGGGTCAATAAAGGGAAGGATCCCATCTCCTTCAAATAAATCCGGACAGGATCGACCATCTTCCCCTGGAGGCCGACATAGCCCGCTCCAGCCGCATCGTCCTCTTCCGATAGACGAAGGCTTTCATTCTCCAATGCGATTACCGGAAACTCGCCCAGTAGGTCGATATCCAGCTCCTCGGACAGAAGGATGGGATCTTCATTTGGCTCAAATAGGAAAGTTTTTTCTGAATCCCGATCTTCCAAGCTTCTCTCCTCTTTCAATCTCTTTGTGTAAATTCGTTTTTATTGATAGTAGAGCGAGGGATTTCATCGGGCCAGGAGGGGTTTGGTCACTTTATAAAAAAACCGCAAAGGAGTTGTTTAGAGTTCTTTGCGGTTTTTTCACCTTAAAAAGACCATAGGCTCTTTGCAACCTGATATGGGGCAACTATAATCTATTCCAATTCAGATAGCAAGAGAATTCGTATCTCATTGATAATATTAGTTTTTTGTCGGACCCGCAAGGCCTCCAGAACAGTGCCGGGTGCAGTTGTCGCAGTGGTAATGGATGAAGAATTGAAGATACTGCAGGTGGCGGAAAAAACGCGGCGACTTCATCATCTCCAGCCGTTCATCCATTGAAGGTTTCCCTGCCATCTCAGTTAAAAACCGCATGAAGTTTCCTACATCATCGGGCTGACTTACCTTTACGCAGCGGTGGCTCAGGACACGGCCGTCCTCTGTGAAGGCTCTTCCCGGGCAGGTGGATCGACAGTCATATTGACAGGCGGAGCAGGGATCATAGCCTTCCAGGGGAGGGTCGGATTCCAGGTCCAGACTATTGAGAAGACCGAGATACATGACGCGGGGCCCATATTGAGGAGTCAATGCAAGAGTGTTTTTGCCCCAGACCGCCAACCCGCTCTGAACAGCGGCATGACGGAGCGAGATGCTGCCGATGGGAGAACGGAAAGTCTCCTCATTGATTTCAAAAGGCCGGTGGGCCTGGACGAGAAAGGATTCGGCGCCCAGTTCCCTTTCCATAAACTTTCCTAAATGGTAGGCGGCGGTATTGCCGGCTGATTCCACACTGTATAGAAAAGAGGGCATCTTGCTCCAGGTGTTCTCCCGATATCTGTAAGCGCCTGCAAGGGGTGTAAAGGCCAAAACGACGATGGACCTGGCCGTTGGCAGGTAACGAAGAGGATCCGGCGAACGGGGACTCTTGTAGTCTCCCAGGTTCAAAACACTGACGAGATCCGCTCCCAGCTCCTTCGCCTTCTTCTTGATCAACTCTTTCATTCTGTGCCTCCTTGAGAAATCCAAATTTACTATGAAAATAAGGGTTTCGTCTAACGGGAACGGTCACGATGCCCGTTTCGGTTATCGGTAACGGTTAGGTCCAACAATTAAAAGACGATCAACCTTTTATTAACGATACGGGCTTCGTCACCCTAACCCTAACCTCTTCACCTTGCCCCAAATTATTCAATGTATCTCTCCTCTCTGTCAATAAAAAACTCTTGATTCTTTTTGGGTTTTGGGTGAAGAATTCATATCAATAGTGCATTCTATCAGACGATTTCATACAAGGAGGGGGTTATGTTCGATATTTTATTGACGCAGGAAGAGCGGAAACTGAAACAGGAGGTGCGACGGTTTGCCAAAGAGAAGGTTCCGAGTTCCCTTGTCCGGGCCATGGATGCGGAGGAGGTGAGGTATCCGAAAGGGTATATGGAGAGCCTGGCATCGGAGAATCTCCTCGGGCTGCGGTTTTCAAAGGAGTGGGGAGGAAGGGGGATGAATTGGACAGGGGAGGTGACCGCCATTGAAGAGATCGGCGTTCTCGGATCGGGGATGAGCTGTCTCTACTCCCTGGTGAGCATTGTGGGCGAGGCTATTCACCAGTTTGGCACACCGGAACAGAAGGAAAAATATTTAAAGCCCACCCTGAAAGGAAAGCTCTGCTGTGCGGAGGCTCTCACCGAGCCACGAGGAGGATCGGACTTTTTCGGCGCAACCACGATTGCGAGAAAGGATGGAGACCATTATCTCCTCGATGGCCAAAAACGGTTTGTAGTAGGCGCGGAAGGCGCGGACTATTTTCTGGTCTATGCGAAGACCGCACCCGAAGCAGAGCCTCACAAATCGATTTCATGCTTTATCGTTGAAAGGGAGATGGGCGTTGAGGTGAAGCATGTCTATGGGCTTCTGGGTTCACGCGGAGGGGGAACAGGCCGGCTCTATTTTAAAGATACAAGGGTACCGGCAAAAAATCTTGTGGGGCGATTAAACGGAGGCTTCCTGGTCTTCAACCGGATGATGATCCCCGAGCGGTTGACTACGGCGGCAGGCGCCCTTGGCATGGCCCGGTGCTGCCTCGAGATTGCCACACGATACAGCAACCGGAGAAAGGCCTTTGGCGAAACGATACGTAAATTTGAGGCGGTCAGTTTTAAAATAGCGGATTCCATTGCAAAGCTGGATGCGGCTCGCAGTCTTGTCTATGTCACGGCAAAGCATGTGGACGAAGGCCTCGATTCGAGGAGGATGGTCTCCGAGGCTAAAAAGATATCCACGGAGATGCTCTGGGAGGTCGTCAACCATTCGATGCAGGTGATGGGAGGGATTGGATATACGAATGTCTATCCCATTGAGCGTTTCTTCCGTGATGCGAGGCTACAGATGATCTGGACCGGAACGAACGAAATCATGAATCTTCTTATTCAGCATGAGTTCTATAAAGAGGTCTTGGAGAAAACCGGCCAGTCGAGAGATGTGGAGGCAGATGCAGGAGACCTCGAAGGAGAAGAAGAGAAGGTCTATGAATAGAAAGCACCAAATTCCAAACTCCAATACCCAGATAATGACCCATATCTCAATAACCAATATTCCAAAGAATAACTCCCCCTTTCCCCCTCTTAACCCCCCTCTATTC
>Ga0209835_1001073_pt1 | contig 15976 bp, 9 predicted proteins | sample LakKivwa52mmetaG_FD_184138 | JGI IMG/M metagenome (GOLD analysis project Ga0209835, IMG submission 184138) | Anoxic lake water microbial communities from Lake Kivu, Rwanda to study Microbial Dark Matter (Phase II) - Lake Kivu water 52m metaG... | ecosystem: Environmental > Aquatic > Freshwater >...
ACCCGCTTCCATAGTTCTTGCTGGTCTTGCTTTGAAAGATTTCTAATAGCTGCAATAATTGGTGTCAAACTATCCATGTGATCTTGTATTATTACGCAAAGGTAATCTATTTTTTGAATAACAACATTTATTTATATCAGAGCCATCGCATTTAACCGGGATAAAATTTATGGCAATATCATCCGGTTCATCATTCGCTGGAAATGGGTGATGCTTGTAGCTCCGGTAGCCTTGATTCTGATTACGGTTGGCCTGTTCCGGGGTGGCTTTATTCAGGCGACCTTCTTCCCATCCATACCATTCGATCAGTTCAATATTAATCTTGCCTTCACGCCAGGAACCGGTGAGGAGAAGACCATGCAGTACCTCAGACAATTTGAGGATGCAATCTGGGAGGTAAATGAGGAGTTAATGGATGAATTCAACGATACCGAACCTTTTGTGGTTTATAGCTTTATCAATCTGGGTAATGCTTTTTCAGGGAAAGAGGTGGGTGCTCATTCAGGCAATATCTTTGTTAATCTCCGGAACATGGAAGGTGCGCCGGTTTCGAGTTTTGAAATTGTAAACCGGGTACGGGATAAAATTGGCATGGTGAATGAAGCCGAAAAATTTGTGGTTGGCGGCCGCAATACCTTTGGAAATCCCATTTCGATTGCACTTCTTGGCCAGAATTTCAGCCAGTTGGAAGCAGCCAGAGATTTTCTCGTAAGCAGAATGAAAGAGTTCCCCGAACTCAGGGATCTGATTGATAACAATGCCATCGGTAAGCGGGAGGTTCAGCTCCAGCCCAGGCCTGATGCTTATTTTCTCGGCTTAAACCGCGCTGAGATAGCCAACCAGGTGCGTAACGGTTTTTTCGGCAGCCAGGCGCAAAGGCTTCAGGTGGGTAAAGATGAGGTAAGGGTATGGGTTCGTTATCCTGCAGAGGATCGCTATAACATCGGTCAGCTTGAAACCATGAAAATCAGAACCGCCAAAGGTGAGTACGCCCTGAGCGAGGTTGCTGATTACAACATCGCGCGTGGCCCGGTGAGCATCAACCGTTACAACGGGCAGAAAGAGATCAGGGTGGATGCCGAGCTGGTAAACCCGTACGAACCGGTTCCGCCAATTCTTGAAAGAGTCAGAAACGAAATTTTACCGGAAATGACGCAGCTTTTCCCTGGCGTAGAGGTTGATTTTCAGGGGCAAAGCCGCGATAGCGCCGAGTCGTCCAGCGACCTTGCCAGGAGTTATCTGGTAGCATTTATCATCATTTTGGCGCTTATTATGATCCATTTTCGCTCCATCATGCAGGCTTTGATTGTAGTATTGATGATTCCCCTTTCGATCCTGGGAGCCATATGGGGTCATGGTATTGAAGGTATTCCGGTTTCGATGCTCAGCGTTTGGGGAATGGTGGCGCTATCAGGTGTAATCATCAACGATGCCATAGTTTACCTGGCCAAATATAACAGCCTTCTCCAGGAGGGTCTTTCGGTGACGAACGCGGCATATCGTGCCGGACTTACCCGTTTTCGCCCAATTCTCCTCACCACCATCACAACCACCGTCGGCCTTTATCCAATTATTCTCGAAACCAGCTTCCAGGCGCAGTTTCTCAGGCCTATGGCGGTTACCCTTGCGTATGGCGTGATGATCGGAACGGGGTTTATTCTCTTGTTCTTTCCGGTACTCATCATCCTGCTCAACGACCTGCGATTTGCATCCATAAGTCTTTGGCGGAAATTTATTTTCTGGTACAACGGTAGTTTGCCCGAAGGTAAAACCCTTGTGCCTGTGCGTGAAGAGCTTGAACCAGCCGTCAGGCAACAAAAAATAACCATGGATTGAGATGATGAAAATCTTTAAATATCAACCAACCCCTTCGTTTATGCGTTTAGCTTTGGTTTCCATATTGGCATTTATCGTGCAGGCTATGCCGGGGCAGGATACGCTGAGATTAACCCTTAATGATGCCATCAGTCTGGGGTTAAAGCAAAACTACAATATCACCATCAGCGAACAGGAACTCAACATCGCCCGGAACAACAATACTCCTGGCGCTGCAGGACGGTACCCGTCTTTTGATTTCAGAGCCACTCAGGGCAATAGCTTCCTCAACTCCGAAAGCCGCACCCAGGAGGGCGTCAGGGATCAGATGTACACCAATTACGTTTCGCCGGTTCTCACGCTCAACTGGACTATTTTTGACGGCTTCAGGGTAAACATCACCAAAAAAAATCTTGAAGACCTCGAAAGCCTGTCCGAAGGATTTTCGGCGCTGGTGGTGCAAAATACTATCCAGGCAATTATCCTGGCCTACAACAACTTGCTTCTGCAACAGGAAAAACTCGCAGTTTTCGATGAGCTGAAATCGCTCTCCCGCGATCGCCTGCTTTATATGAAGACCCGGCAGGAATTCGGCAGCGCCGTTACTTTTGATGTGCTTTTGGCCAACGATAATTACCTCACCGATTCTGTAAATTACCTTCAGCAGGAATCCTCCATCCGCAATGCCGCACTGTTGCTAAAACTTCTGCTTGCCCTTGATGACACTACGGAAGTGGCATTGACCGATAGCTTTTCGGTTAAATTAGAAACCTATGATTTTGAGGACTTAAAGCATAAAATGTTTAGCAACAACCGGACGTTGCTCAATCAATACCTGAATCAAAAGATTTACGAAAATTCAACCGAGCTGGCGCAAAGCAGCAAATACCCGGAACTTTTTCTGACCAGCGGCGCCGTTTATGCCACCACGCGGCAGAGAGTTGTCAACGATGAGGCCTCAACAGCCTACTCATTTGGCTATTACGCTAATTTTACCCTTCGGTTCAATATTTACAACGGCGGTGCCACCCGCAGAGCTTTTCAGAATGCGGTTATCAACGAAAATATCGGCCTGATCGAAATAGAGCAGATGCGCAAAAACCTTGGCAATCAGTTACATAATCAATACGACCAGTTCCTGATCCGTAAAAAACTGCTCACCGTGGCAGAATCGTCGCAGCAAAGCGCCGGCCTGAACCTGCAAATTGCCGAGGAGCGTTTCAAATCCGGAGCCATCAACTCATTCAATTACAGAGATGTACAGCTTAGCTATCTCAACGCCTCCATTCGCAGGCTCGAAGCCATTTTCAACCTTATCAGCACCGAAACCGACATTTTGAGACTTACTGGCGGTATTGTTTCTGAAAACGATTGACCCTGATACCGGTCTTCTTTACATTCGTTCTGACCGGAAGCCAACTTTGCTGATAACGGAGATTTAAAAACCAGTCTCTTTCAGCGAGTATCAACAAAATGGATTGATAATAAGACTGAAGATGGAATGAATGGAAGGAAAATTCACACCGGGGAAAAGTATTCTTGATTTAATCTCCTGAGATCAATAAGTCGGCGGGTTCACATCGTCTTCGTCAAAGTAAAGATTGACGTTGATGGTGAGTCTGGAAGCGGTGAGTTCGCTGAGGAGCAACGAATTTTTCTTTTCCTCTTTGAGCGAAACATGATAAAATGCTTCGAGGACTTCATCGGAACCCACATTTTTCAGGTTCACCAGCTTGATTTTCCGGCAGTGTTTTTTTAGGATTTTTTCGATCTGGTTTTCGGTGTCAGGGCTCCCCGGGTAAGTAATCTGCAGGAGATATTCCCGCTTTTTGGATCTTCCGAAATTGGTGATGCTGAGCACTATAATGGCCAGGTTGATAAGCAGCGTTGAGGTGATTGCCACCGAATAGAGTCCTACACCCGCTGCCATGCCAATTCCAAGGGAGAAGAATATAAAAACGATGTCCTGCACATCGCGCACGGCAGTTCTGAACCTGATGATGGACATGGCGCCCACCAGACCGAAGGCCCGTGCAAGGTTGTTACCAATGACAAGGATCACCACAGAAGTAATCATCGAAAGAATGACCAGCGAATTAACAAAAGTTACCGAGTAGCTCGGCCCTTTGTACACAAACCGGTAAACCTGCGAAATGACCATGCCACATAAAAAAGAGACCAGCAAGTTGCCAATAACCGTGTAGATAGTTACGGGAAAAAGATCGAAATTCTGAAAATCCTCAAACATTGCGCAGGTAGTGTTTATTTTTAAAAATCCGGGAATGTGAATAGACGGATGGAAGTTTTTTGGGCTTGATAAAGTTGTGGGAATCTATCGAAATCACGTACTTGGATGCCGACTGACGCTTCAGGCCGAGTGTGGCAATGATGGGTTTCATCCAGGCCGGGTAATGGTCGTTGAACTTCACTTCGAGGATAAAACTATCCTTTAACGCCCGGCGCACCCGGGTTTCGTTGTAAAGTTCATCCAAGGCCGGAAAAGCTACACTACGCAGATTTTTATCAAAAGTAACCCTGATTCCATCATCATGAATACCAAGAAATGCCTCTCTTTCATAGATTACCAGAACTACCGGGCGCAACCGGTCGGCATGATAATGATAAAAGAAGCGTTTGAGATTGTCCTCGGCTAAAGGATATTTTGCCATGTTCGGCAGATTATCTCTGAACTGCCCGCCATTAAAGAGACTAAGAGCCTTGTCAAATTCGGATGGAGCTCTGTTTTTGAAAATCGGGTCTTCGTACTTACGCTTGATCTCGAAAAAAACTTTGCTGTTTTCTTCATCTGGCAGGTTGTATCCCCGCAACCTGTATTTTTTTCGATGCTTTATGCCTTCAACTTTTTCAAAATAGGAAGTGAATTCAGGGGTGTCGAAATAAATGCTGCGAACGGTGTAATGGTGCTCCGCCATTTTTTCCGAAAATTTATCGTACTTCACAAATGGGGCAACCATGCTGCGAAGCATATCCAACTGGTGGTTGGGCACAAAATATTTGTATTCGTATCGCAGCGGCATGATTTAACTGAAGTAAATGTTGATTGTCCGGGCAATGTATTCTCTCAACGTTATTTTCTCACCTTTAAATATACTCTGCACGGATAATCCCGGCACAATAAGCGGCGAGTTGTTGAGGATTTCGGCCTTCACAAAAACTACCTGGTAGGCCACCATGTTGGTCAGGATGTTGTCAACTTTGTCCGAAATGTCGGTAATTCTTGCCTGCAAGCGCTCTGACGAACCGGGGATAATCACCTCGATCTCCATATTTTTTCTCAGGTAGAGCCGGTATTGAATCTTTACCGGAACGTAAAGCATGTAACCGGATGTGTCGGATACAGCAACGTACTCCATCTGCTCAGGCAGGTGATGATTAAACACCAATTTGCCATTGATCGGTGAAGTAAGCAGGTATGTCTTCCTGGTTTCATTTAAAAATTCCAGCTCATTTTCGTAAGCAAGTATCTGTTGTTCAATAAGTTTGATTTCTTCTGGTTTCACACCGGTAACGGCAATTTCGTAATCACTTTTGGCAATGTCTACATTGGTTTTGGCGGTTTGAAAGGCGGTTTCATCAATATCAAATTCAAAAGCTGTTATCACGCTGTCGCGGAAAAGCGCTTCGGAGCGCAGGTAATTTTTGCGGGCATAGTCGTATTGCTGTTCGGCCAGCAGTTTTTTTTGCCGCAGGTTTTCGATTATTTCCGATTTTTCTCCGGCAACGTTGCTTTCCAGTAGTTTTTTCTGAACCTCGAGGAGGTTTTCGAGTTGTGAGATTCTTTCTTCAACCAGTCGTGAGTAGAGCCAACCAACGGTATCGCCTGCGCCGACTCCGGCGTTGTTGGCCATTCCGTCGCTAAGTTTGAGGGTTGCAATATCACTCCGGTCGAAGCGGTAACTGGTGGATTTTTCGATGGCGCCTGTGCTGAAATTCTGAAGTTCGCTGTAAAAATTGCCTTCAAGGTCTGAGCGCAGGCTCCACTTTTTCACCGGATTAATCCACGAGTTGGATCTAAAGTTGAATTGAACTTTCAGGGGGAAGAATAGGATTATCCCGATTATTGAAAGGACGATCAGTAAAGCTAAGTACTTTCGATATCTGTACCTCATCAAATCACTTTTTGTTCTTGAAGCAGCTTACGAGCTATAATTCAGTGTTTTACAGTAATGATTTTCAAATCAATGAAAAAAGGAAAATGAACTCATTTGCAAAAGTAGGCAAATCAACCGATTTACGTGTTTTGACAAGCAGAAAACGTGAATGATTTCAGGATTTAATAATTAAATAATCAAAAAATTGTAGCATGATGGATTAATCCATTACTTTTGCAGCCAGTTGTTTTTTTAGTTCTCATTATTTATTTAAATCTATTATGAACATTTTCGTAGGAAGTTTGCCCTTTAGTTTAGAAGAGAGCGAGCTGCAAGAGTTTTTTGAAGAGTATGGTGAAGTAACGTCAGCAAAAATCATTACTGACAAATTCTCCGGAAGAAGCAAAGGTTTCGGTTTTGTTGAAATGCCCAATGACGAAGAGGCCAAAAAAGCTATCGAAGAGTTGAATGGTGCAGAAGTCAGCGGTAGAACTATCGTTGTCAACGAATCAGAAAAACGTGAAGGCGGCCCCAGAAGAAGTGGTCCCCCAAGAGGTGGCAATTTCAGAGGTGGCGGCAGTGGCGGATATAACAGGGGTGGCGGCGACCGTAGAGGCGGTGGCGACAGGCGCTCCTCCTATTAATCAGGAGTATTGACGCACGAAAACCTTGTAAAAAATTCTTGAATGCAGGTCTTACCTGCTTGCCCTGAAAAACCGGAACAGACCATAGAGTTTGTTCCGGTTTTGTTTTTTAATCCAATGGAATCGTGAAACTGACCGTGCTTCCTTTTCCCAATACGCTTTAGATAGTGAGCCTAACTCCTCCTGTTTTCAGAGGTAATCTTTAGCCTTTATTATTCACAAATTTACAGATAACGGGCTGAAGCCCGCGGTCTCTCTGTTTCTTCCTATTTCCCCGACCTGAAGGTCGGGGTAAAGCAAATTGTTGTTTTTCAAATTTGTGATAATGTATATGAATTTTTCTGGTTAGCCCTGCTGTCATTTATTTTGTGAAGTTTTTTGTTCGACCCGAATACCATACTTGTTGAGTTTTTCCACCAGCGCTCTTATGCCAATTGGTTTCGGCAGATAATCGTCGCAGCCGGCTTCGCGGGCAAGGTACTCGTCACCGCTGAGGGCAAAAGAGGTTTGTGCAATCACCGTTAGCCCGGGGTTGATTTTTTTTATTTGCCGCGTAGCTTCCAGTCCGTCCATTACCGGCATTTTCAAATCCATCAGCACCAGCGAAACAGCGGTATTTGTCCTGCATATCTGAACAGCTTCTTTTCCGTTCCAGGCATGCAGCACAGTGAAAGCGTATTTTTTCAGCAGGGTTTCGAAATATTTGAAGCTGTCGGGGTCATCGTCGGCAACCAGAATAACAATTTGTTTGCCTGGTGGCGGTGGATCGGTTTTGGGTTTGACCGGAATCTGTTTCGCAGCATTGCTGTCGTAGGGTAAAGTGAAGGAGATGGTGGTTCCGTGGGCCATAGTGGTTTTTACGTGGATCTTTCCGCCAAGCAATTCGATCATTCCACGGATAATTGAAAGGCCGAGGCCGCTGCCTTCATGGCCACGTGTGTCGCGCGTGTCTTCCTGTTGAAACGGTTTAAAAATGTCATTCAGAAACTCTTTGCTCATCCCTTTTCCGGTGTCCTTCACATAGCACTCGATTTTGTCGGGTTTTGGGTCGAAGCCAAAGCTAATCGTTCCGGTATCGGTGAATTTTATAGCATTGATAATCATATGATTAAGTGCTTTCCGGAAAAGCTCAGGGTCGGAGGTTAAAGCGATTGCCTTGCCCGATTCGGGGATAGTGCAATTGAACTCCAGGTTCTTTTGCCTGGCTGCCATTGCATGTTTGTTGTAGAGCGATTGGAAAAGAGGCGCAACCCCAAAGGTATTTACGTGTGTTTCCATGGTTCCAGACGATAGCAGCGAAATGTCCATGATATCTCCGATAGTGTCGAGAAACCTTCTGCTACTTTTTCGGAACTTCTCCAGATAGTCCTTTTTTTCTTCTGCGGTCAGGTCAGGATCGTCCAGTAGTTCGGCAAAGCCCAGAATTCCGTTGAGTGGTGTTCGGAATTCATGAGAGATATTCTTCAGGAAAGAGGTTTTCAGCCGGTCGGCGGCTTCAGCTTTTTCTTTGGCTTTGATTATTTGAAGCTCAGCTTGTTTTTTTAGGGTTGCATCTGAAAAAACTCCGGCAAATTTGCCTTTCACCGGCGAAAAAACATTCACCTCGTAATATCTGCCTGTGTTGGCATTGAACCCTTCGTAATTGCCGGGTATTCCTGTAAGAGCCACCTGGCCATAGAAATCAATCCAGTGTTGTTCAATATCCGGAAATATCTCTTTAATCCTCTTTCCTACTATCTCTTCTGCCTTAAGCCCGCTGTGGGTTTCGTGAGCCTTGTTCACCTGCAGGAATCTCCAGTCAACAGGATTTCCCTTTTCGTCTGTAATAATCTCGTTGAGCGAAAATCCTTCGATCATATTGTTGAAGAGAATCCGGAACATTTCGTTGCTTTGTCTGAGTTCCTCTCTTGCTTTTTTCTGTTCTGTTACGTCAGTAGAAATTCCGCAAAGTCCGATGATCTCTCCGGAAATGTTCCGCAACAGGCTGGTGCGAACATTCAGGGTAATTGGATTCCCGTTTGCGTCGTAGTTGATTTTTTCGCCCTGCCAAACACCATTTACAGCGGTGGATTCGATAATTTCTCTCTGCGAAGCTGTATCGCCGGGATCATTACCATAGAAAATCACATTTTTCCCGATTATCTCCTCCTTTTTCATCCCTAACATTTTTTCTTCGGCAGTATTTACATAGGTGATGTTACCTTCCATGTCAGTAACCGTTACCAGATCCTGTATCTGATCGAGGATCAGTGACTGGTAAAGAAGCTGGCTTTCGGCATTTTTGCGGTCGGTAATGTCTCTCGAAACGGTGATGATCATTGAAACAACGCCATCAATCATTACGGTATTGCTCTTGGTTTCAACCCATAAGTAGTGGCCATTTTTGTGCTTGTATCTGTACTGATAGGTCGCTCCGGCATTTCCTCTGTCAATGTCTTCTTTGATGGAAGCAAGCAGTCTTGGTCTGTCTTCGGGATGAACCAGGTCGAAAATATTGATTTGAGTAATTTCGCCGATGGTGTATCCTGATATCTTTTCGGCGGCGGGACTCACAAAGATTGGGCGATAGTCAGGTGAATATAAGGTGATAGCGTCGGGGATAGTTTCGGCAACCAGGCGATAACGCTCCTCGCTCTCTTTAAGCTTTTCTTCAGAGATTTTTTTATCGGTAATGTCCTGCACCGTTCCAATCAAACTTACCACCCTGCCGTTTTCACGCTGAAACTCTTTTTCATTACCCTTAAACCACTTCCATTGGCCACTTTTGGTTTTTATCCGGTATTCATAGCCGAACACAAATCCCTCCTCCCAATCTTTGATCTTTTTGTAAAACTCTTCAAACTGGATCAGGTCGTCGGGATGGATGGTGGAAAGCAGAAACCCGAATGAATATTCATCTACCTCCCCATCTGCATAACCGAGCATTTTGGCGATGCTGCGGTTGGTGTAGATGTTCCGGTTTTCCTTTACTGAGAACACATAAATGATATCGGGGCTGTTCTGGGTGATAGATTCGATCCACTTCTCGTTTTCTTTGTTTCTTTTTTCTTCCAGCTTTTTTTGGGTCAGATCGTTGGTAACTCCCACCATACCAATTAGTTCGCCTTCTTCACTATACACCGGTGATGCCGAAACGAAAACCGGAAACTCACTCCCATCCTTCTTGCAGTTAATCAGTTCTCCCTGCCATCCCCCTTTGATGGTTTCCTGTGTAATTTGCCCTATATCGGTTTGTTCTTTGTGCTGGGTTTTGAGGATTGAAATGTGTTTGCCAATAAGTTCTTCATTTTCATAACCGTAGGTTTTTCGGAATGCTTCATTTACATAGATAATCACATTATTTACGTCAGTTATGCTTACACATTCGTTAATGCTCCTGAGCGTCTGAGCCATTATGTTGATCTGATTCTCAGCTTCAATTCTTTTGTTGATTTTCACACTCGATCCTATCAAATGGGTGCAATTACCACTTTCATCAAAAAAGGGAGTGAGGGTGGTCTCAACAATGTCAATTCCAAATCCAAAATCTACTCTTTCCTGGTAAATAACAGAGCTTTTGGTGCTGATGGCTTTTTGGTAACCGGCGCATGCTACCTTGTAAGCCTCCGGGGGCAGAATTTCATCTGCTCTTTTGCCAATGATCTGGGTAGGTTTTAACTTTGTTTCTTCCAGATATTTCTGGTTTACCGACAGGCACCTGAATTGTTCACCAGGTTCGACAGAAAGCACGAACATAGCTAAGGCGCAACCATTGTATATGAAGTTGGTGAAACGCTCATTACTAAATATTTCTGACTCCGGATTTTTCATAAGATGTAAATGTGATTTGAGTGGTGGTGATTTATTTTCTCAGATTAAGTGTGAAATAAAATGTGCTGCCTTTTCCCGGCTCGCTTTCAACCCAGATCTTTTGCCCGTGTTTTTCGATAAACTCTTTGGAAAGGATCAAACCCAGCCCTGTGCCGGTTTCGTTGTGGGTTCCTTTAGTAGTCTGATTTTGACTGATATCGAAAAGTGCTTCAATTTGCTTCTGATTCATTCCGACACCTGAGTCCTTCACCGAAATCTCTGCAACTCCATTTTTTCCCTTTGCGGCAATAGTAATTTCGCCGCCAAAACCGGTGAATTTGATACTATTGGAAATCAGGTTGCGCATTACGGTGTCTATCATCGAGGCATCGCAAAAAACATTGGTTTGCCCGTCAATCTCTGTTTTCAGGCTTATTCCTTTTTGTTCTGCGGCGTTTTTCAGCATGGCTGTCACCTCGCTCACCATCTGTTGCAGGTTATGCTCCATTGGGGCGAAAGAGATGCGTCCTGTTTTTGAGCGGCTCCACTCCAACAGGTTGTCAAGCAGGTTGTGAGCACTTACCGAGGATTGCATAACGAGGTCTGCATACTCTTCCAATTCTTTGATTTTGCGTTCCCTGACCTCTTCCAGCAGCAGCTGGCTGAAACCCAGAATGGCGTTGAACGGGGTTTTCAGGTCGTGGGCAATGATGGAGAAGAATTTGTCCTTTTCAGCATTCGAAATAAACAACTCCTCGTTTTGCCGGGATATCACCAGGTTTTTTTCGTTTAAAGCCTTCAACAGTACTCTTTTCTTTCTTAGCTGTCCGATGAGTATCAGGCTGAAGACGACAAGAAGCAGGATAATTACAACAGAGACGATTACGGAATATTGGAAATTTAATTTCTGAAGATTTAGTTCTGATTCTCTCTGCGCCGATTTTTGTTCAAGCTGGGCCACCTGAAGTCTCAGCTCAAAATCAGCCTTCAGAATATTCTCTCTGGCTTTGTTGAAGACCTGTAATGAGCTGTAGGCTTTGTAATAATCGCCCTTTTCTGCGTAGAGACTTTCCAGTAACTCGTTGGCCATCATCACATACCTTAAGATTTTATTCTTTTGAGCCATCAACATGGCTTTTTCTCCGCATTCGATGGCTAAATCGGCCTGGTCGGAATAGCGGTAGAGCCAGCCCGTATTGATCAGTACCAGCGGTAAATCAGGATGGTAGGATTGCTCGCCCAGCGTAACCAGCAGCTCTTTATAAATGTGAAGCGCTTCAGAACGTCGTCCGATGCTGTTGAGCCAGGCTGCGTAAATGGTTTTATTTGAAATACTTATGTCTGTTAATTCCAATTTTGAAGCGAGCGCATCCGACAGGTTGAGCGAAATGGTCAGGGAATCGCTAAGGTTTTTCAAATACTCCTCACCCGCCAAAAGTCTGTTCAATGTATCCTCATTCAACTGGTTACTTTTGAAAAGCGTGTTAAAAGCCGGATAATTGAAAAAGCGCTCAAAGTAGTTGGCCGACAGTCGGTTGTAAACTACGGCCAAACCCGCAGAATCATTCAGAACGGATAGCAGCGAAAGTGCCCGGTAAAAGTTTTCATTGGCCAGTAAATGACTTCCCATTGCCCGGTAAGCTTCGCCAATTTCGAGATAAACCATTGCCACTTCATCCTGATTGTTGGTTTCGTTGCCTATGGTCAGCGCTTTGCTTAATTTTTCAATAGCCTTGTAGGGATCTCCCCACTTTTTCCATGCCGATGCATTGATGCGCAGCGCTTTGCAACAGAGAGATTTTACATTTATCGAATCCGCAAGAAAAAGCGCCTCTTCGGAATACTGTAATGCTTTTTGTATGTCGTACTCCCGCTCTGATTTCATAAGAAGCTCAAGGATTTCGTTTTCAACAGATAACTGACCGTCATTAAGAATTGGAGTCCTCTTTTGCGCGTCCAGTTCCACCGGCATGATGAACAGGCAAACTATAAAAATCAATCTGAGAAATACTTCGTATAGTCTTGATTTCATGATTGTTGTATCAATTTGATTTCGGGAGTGTAAATGTAAACACACTTCCTTTGCCCTGCTCACTTTCTACCCAGATCTTACCTTTGTGTTTCTCCACAAATTCCTTGCACAGAATCAGCCCGAGACCCGTTCCTTTTTCCCTGTTGGTACCGTAAGTGGTGAAGTTTTGATCAATTCTGAATAGTTTCGGAATATCCTTCGGATCAATTCCCACCCCGTTGTCCTGTACAGCGATGTGTATGTTTTCCGGCAGCGAACGGCAGGTAATCAATATCTCTCCGCCAGATGGTGTGAACTTGATGGCATTGGAAATCAGGTTTCGGAGAATGGTGCTGATCATCGCTTTATCCGCAAGAACCGGGGCAACATTGGGCATTTGGGTGCTGATACGGATGTTTTTATGTCCTGCTGCACTTTTCAATAATTCAATGTTCTCGTTGATCAACCCGATGATTTCAATAAATGCAGGTTCAAAGTGCAGTCTTCCGGTCTGAGCCCGCGACCATTCGAGAAGGTTAGTGAGCAAATCCATGGCAAATGTGGAAGATTTTAAAACTACCTCTGCCATTTCATCCAGCCCTTCATAGTCTTTTTGCTTTATCTGATCGAGGATTAAATCGCTGAAACCCATGATGGCATTGAACGGGCTGCGGAGGTCGTGAGCAATGATAGAAAAGAATTTGTCTTTGGAGGCATTCAGATCTCTTAAACGCTGTTCATTGTCTGCGATCGACATTTCAGCCATTTTACGAGAGGTGATGTCCTGCATGGTTGCAAAAACCTGAAAAGGTGTCACCTCTCCGGGCATGAATTGCGGGATGGCCTCCAGGATAACCCAGTTGTAAGTATCTTTTTCGGGTATATAAATTCCTATTGTATGGTTCATCACTGGTTTTCCGGTACGAAGTGCAATCATGGAGGGATGTTGATCGGGAGAGAGCATCTCATAATCTTCATTAATCACTTTCCACCGCTCATCATAGGAATCCTTTCCCAGAATCTGTTCGCGGTTTAATCCAAGAATTTTTAATGCAGCATCGTTTGCGTCAACTATTTTGCCGTTGGCAGACTGATAAAAGATTCCCTGCGCAAGATTCTCAAAAAGGGTTTGGTATTTGGTTTCGGCTTGCCGGATAATTTCCTCATTTCTCTTTCTGTTGGTAACATCACGCGAAAAAACTGCTACCCTGTCGGTAACTGATCCATCCTGGAAAATGGGATAAATGGTGTATTCATTCCAGTAGCCACCTCTGAAGTCTTCACCAACGGCGGGTTTACCTGTTGTGGTTACTTCATGGATAATTTCCTTACGCCTTTTGGCAATATCGGGGGGTAAAAGGCTGAAAACATTTCTTCCCAGCAGTTCCTTCCTGGTCAATCCCAACCTTCTGGCATGAGCATCGTTGGAATCAATCACTATTCCTTCCTTATCCAGAAGTATCAGAACGTCGTTGGTGGATTCCATGATAGCCCGGGCATTCAGTTCTGATTCGGCCAGTTTTTTTTGAATAAGTTTTCGATCGGTGATATTCCTTACGATGGTTATCACCTCTTCTTCAGTGGCAGGAACCATTCTTGCCTCATAGTCCTGGATTCCCTTGCCTGGCATATCCAATTGATACTCAAATTCCTGCATTGTACCGGTTTTGAGGGTCAGTTGGATTTTTTCATCTACCATGGCAGAAAAATCTGCAGGGGTGATGTCGTGGTTGTTTTTACCGATGATGTCTTCCTTTTGATAGAATAGCTCACTGGTTGCTGCTTTGTAATCAAGATAAACGCCGTTTTTGTCCATCCGGAACATTAAGTCAGGGATAGCGGTGAGCAGTGCTCTCGACCTTTCCTCGCTTGTTCTCAGCTCCTCATGGAATTGCTTTTTTTCGGTAATGTCTTCCACCATTCCCTCGTAATAGAGGATTTCCCCTTTATCATCTTTGACCATCCGTGCATTTTCACTGACAATGATTTCCTCTCCGTTCTTTTTGGTCCAGACAGTCTCAAACCCATGCAATTCATTATCTTTTTCGATGAGTTTCAAAAAACTTTCTCTCGATTTTTCACTCCCATAACCTTCGTTGAGCAGGTTACGGCTGGCCAGTTCCTCAAAACTATCGAATCCAAGCATTTTGACCAGGGCAGGGTTTGCCAGTAAAATCCGGCCGTCAGGAGTTGACCGGTAAATTCCAATTGGCGCATTCTGCACAAGGTTCCGGAGTTCCTCTTCACTTTTGCTGAGCCTTTCTTCGGCCCGCCGCCGCTCAGTTATGTCCTCACCCGAACTCAGAGATCCCGTAATGTTTCCTTCCTTGTCATAAAGTAGCACGTTGTGCCAGGCAATCAGGCGTTCCCCGTTTTCTTTTGTGAAAAGTGGGTTTTCATAAAACTCAACATTTTCAACCTTTCCTGTCATCAATTGCCGGAAAACCTTTTTAACCTGCTCTCTGATGTTTGCCGGGATAAAGTTGTCGAACCAGTTTTTTCCCAAGAGCTCCTCTTCCCGCTCACCAAGTAGTTCGCAGCCTTTTCTATTGACCAGGATGATATTTCCTTCTTTGTTGATTCCCAGATAAATAAATCCGGCAAGGTTGAGATAGAGTTTTGCCCTGTCACGTTCGACGATCAGTTTTTGCTCTGCTTCCTGATGTTCGGTAATGTCGCGCGCCAGCGACAGTAGGAATCCTTCGCCGCTGATAGTGACTTTGCCAATAGTTACCTCTGCAGGATAATAGCTTCCATCTTTCCGTAAGTGCCTGACCTTAATGGTTTTCACCTCTTCATTATTGAGAGATTCCCAAATCGCTTCCTTGTCCAGTCTTTTGGCTGCATCCGGGTCCAGATCAAAAACAGTCATTTGCAGCAGCTCTTCTCTGCTGTATCTCGTCAGGAGCGTGGAGGCATGGTTAACATCGAGTATTTTTCCATGCATGTCGTGCAAAAAAAGGGCTTCGCCGGATTGCTCCACCAGGCTCCTGTATTTTATTTCGCTTCTGCTTAATGCATCAAGGGTTTGGGTAAATTTGGTAACATCCTTGCCTGTAATGGAAACACCGCATACATTGCCATCAGGCAACTTACAAGGACGGAAATGATACTCGATCACTTTTTTTTCGGGCAGGGTTTTGGTGGTTATCTCTATTAAGAATTCCTCGCCCTTTTTGATTGCGCGGTCATAATAGCCTTTCCATTCCTTTACAACCTCCTCAGATACTTTATCGGTAAATACAGATTCTCCATTTTGAATTGCTCTGCCCAGGTAAATCTTTATGTGTTCATGAAAGATCCGATTTCCCCAGATTAGCTCATAATGCTGATTCACAGCCCACATTCTGTCTTGCGACATTTCTAAAAACACCGCCTGGGCAAACCCGGCACAGGTACCCGGATCGTTAGGGTCAACTTGATGCGTTTTCATTGCTTCAGGATATTTGGAGGTTTTTTTACTCTTTTTTTCTTGTTGCCAAATTTATTTAACTAATGTTTCGCACAAGGATTAACTCATTCGATGCGAAATGGTTGGTTATTTGAGTTTGTTATTAATATATTGTTTTTCAATTAGATACGATTTTCCATTTTCGTCATGCCGC
>Ga0209835_1001074_pt1 | contig 15973 bp, 15 predicted proteins | sample LakKivwa52mmetaG_FD_184138 | JGI IMG/M metagenome (GOLD analysis project Ga0209835, IMG submission 184138) | Anoxic lake water microbial communities from Lake Kivu, Rwanda to study Microbial Dark Matter (Phase II) - Lake Kivu water 52m metaG... | ecosystem: Environmental > Aquatic > Freshwater >...
TGCCCCGCTCGACAAGGCCGCATAGATAGAGCAGCGGGGAAAACTCCTGGATTAAACATCCAACGCTGGAGAGGTGTTACTTTGGAATGTGAAAAAGGGAGGCAACTGGGGTCTACTGTATTTGTAACCCCGGCGAATGGTCTTCTGGCTAAAATTTCAGGTTGGGTACGCCAACCGACACCCCCTTTTTTTCTGAAAACGTGCAACATCGCAAATAGCTCGATTAAAAATGGATTGGAAATAAATGTTAATCTGTGCAATAATTTTTTTGAAGGTGTGTCATCAAAATGGCAGAGGAAGGTTTTTTTCAGAGTTCTCTTAATCACTACCCAAGCTATGGTTTAAAATGGTTATGACGAAATTTCTATTGATCCCGTTAGGCCTTTTTTTGGTCTTCGCTCAAATCCCTTTCTTTGGTTCTCCTCAGGAAAAACCCGAAGAGCCTGAATCACCGGTTAAGGGCTGGTGGGAGGTGAAATATTTTTCCGTCTCTCCCACCCAATACTCAAGGGCTGGCAAAGGGATCATCAAGGCGGAGAGTGTGGGCAGTCGTTCTTCTCTCTATAAAGCTGCAGGAGAGAAGGAGAGGAACCTTCCTGTCCTTGCCTGGGGATGGAAGGTTTCCAATGTGGTCCACTCTTCCATTGAAACCAGGAAAGACCGCTTTGATGCGGCGGCCCGGGTGATGATTGTCTTCGGGAAAAAGGGGCCTTTCAAGAGGGTTGGAAAGGGGGAGCCTTCAGGGGTTAAAATCGAATATATCTGGGCAACCCGTCTGCCCAAGGGACATCTCTTTGATCATCCCGGAGAGGCGAACTGCAAAATTTTTGTCCTGGAGTCAGGCGAGGGCAAGGCCGGGCAATGGGTTTATATCAAACGTAATATCCATAAAGATTTTAAATCGGCTTTCGGGACGGACCCTCCGCCGATCCTGGCCATTGGCATCCAGACCGACACTGACCAGAGCAACGAAATGGTGACCGCCTTTTATTCGGAACCAATGTTGAGGAAAAAGTGAATGTGAAATCACTTGAAGAAGGTTTTAAATCCAACTGTGATAAAGATCAGACCTAAAACGGAGATGAGGATTACACGTAGGTATTTGATTTGGATTTTTCTACTAATATGAGCGCCCAAAAGGGCCCCGACGACCGAGCCTGAAATAACGAAAAGGGTAATCGGGAGATGAATTTGTCCTACTTTGAATTTTGCTCCGATGGTTCCTATAGAAGAAATCAATATAAACAATAGGGAAGTTCCGATTGTTACTCGTAGTGGAATCTCAAGAAGGTGGATAGATAGGGGAATAATAATAAACCCCCCTCCTATGCCCAATAGACCTGTCAAAGAGCCGACCCCAATACCAATAGTAACCCCGAGGGCCTTGTTGAAATTTCCCATCTTGTAGTCTTTGTTCTCTGATTTAAGTGGAATCAAAAGAATCGTAATGGCTAGGGCAACCACCAAAAGGTAAATAGACTGTAGGTTACGCGCAGATAATTGAACAGACAGGAAAGATCCCGCGAATCCCCCTACAATGCCTGCTATCCCTAATAGAACGCCCGCTTTTAAATCGACAATCCCATTTCGATAATGAAAAAACATGCCCGTTGCTGAAGCGATAAACACATGGACAAGATCCGTTCCCGTGGCAAGCTTGAGAGGAACCCCACCGATAAAGGTGAGGAGGGGGAGCATGATCACTCCTCCTCCCAGACCGAGCAATCCCGAAAGGAACCCACCTATCAGGCCGAGCAATGGTAGAACAGGCAGGGAAACATTTTCCATATCTTCTTAGAGATGACGATAATAATCGGTCAGGATATGGAGGACTTCAGGCCGGCTGAATTCCTCTGGTATCAAATTCCCCTCGGTGAGTTTCTTTCTTAATAGCGTCCCGCTCAACGAGAGATGGTCTTGCTCAGGATGCGGACAGGTTTTATAAGAAGCCATCCCCTTGCAACGGTAACAATAGAAGGTCCAGTCAATCTTCAGGGGCTTTATCAAGAGTCCATCCGAGGGGATCTGATCGAAGATCTCCTGTGCTTCAAAGGGACCATAATAGTTACCAACACCCGCATGATCGCGTCCCACAATCAAATGGGTGGCACCATAGTTCTGTCGAAAGATCGCATGAAGCAATGCTTCCCGCGGTCCTGCATAACGCATTTCTAAGGGGTAACCTTTCTGGATAACTCGATCTTTCGGGAAATAGTTTTCGACTAGGGCATCAACGCATCTGACTCTTATTTCAGCCGGAATATCCCCGTCTTTCAACTTTCCAATGAGCTGATGGATGAAAAGCCCGTCGCAAATTTCCAGAGCAATCTTGGCAATATATTCATGGGACCGATGCATGGGGTTTCTGAGCTGGAGGGCGGCAATGGTTTTCCATCCCCGTTCCTCGAAGAGTTCCCGGGTTTCTTCCGGTGTGGCATAGAGGCCCTTGAATTTTTCAGGATAGTCACTCTCGCTGAAAACGGTAACCGGACCTCCAAAATTCACGTCTCCCTGTGCCATGACCTTGGATGCTCCCGGATGGTTGATGTCGTCGGTCTTGAACACCTGCTTGCACTCAAAGACTTTGTCAACGGAATATTTTTCTTGGACGATCATGGCACCCATGAGTTCATCGTTTTCATCGTCAACAAGCGCTATCTCTTGGCCTTCTTTTGAGCCTTTGGCAATCTCTTTTGTCACTGACAGAGTGATGGGGATGGGCCAGAAAGTCCCATCCGCCATCTTCATGTCATTGCATACCCCTTTCCAGTCGGCCCTTCCCATAAATCCTTCAAGAGGGCTGAAGGCTCCGATTCCCATCATGATCAGGTCATCCCTCTCCCGGGTGGTCATTCTGACCTGTGGAAGGGATCTGGCTTTCTGCGTGGCCTCCTGTAACTTTTCTCCCCGTAAGAGTAATGGTTTAAGCCTCCCCCCGTGAGGGGGAATCAAGTGTGACATTCGTTAACTCCCATCAATCCATGAAATTTTTCGTCTCCTCTTTCAAATATTATTCTTCGATTTCGAATTCCGGATTTCTATTATGGAGATTTACATATATCCTAATTGACGCATCCTCTCCATTGCCTTCTCTTTGTCTTGCCGCCTTCCGGCCCGCTCTTCCGTATTTTCCAAATCCTGTTTCCACGCGGGAACACCTTCCTCAGAGATTAGACTTGTCGTCTTCGCTCCAAGGGAACGATAGCCCCGCTCGTAAAGCTGACAATAAGGAATCTTAAATGCAGCATAGGTGTCCCATAGATCCTTCTCCGTAAAATGAAGGATCGGACGGATCCGCGTATGCTCCGGCGCTAAATGTCCTGCCTCCTTGTGCTCAAAATAGGGATCGTCAAATCGGGCCGGATGCTCATCCCAACGGAGCCCCTGAAAAATCCCCTTGATTTTATTTCGCTCCAGAAACTGATTGAAGACCACCGTCTTCATCAGATGATTCCCCGTATAAGACTCTGCCTCAAAGGGAAACTCGTCCTCATCGAATCCAATCCGTTTAAGTTCTTCACGGTTGCGTTCACTCAAATCCTTCACCTTCACTATTACATTCAGTGTATGATTGGCCGCCTTCAGAACATCCTCATTCCGGCAGACCTCTAAAGGGACCTTCCATTCCTTTTTCATCCTATCAACAAACCCTTCAATCTCCTCAAATTCATCCCCTTCACCAATAATCATTGCCTTGGGGAGGGGAATTCCTTTTTCCTGGCAGACCTGACGGATGATCCAAAGTCCTAATCCGCTGTCCTTTCCCCCCGTCCAGGTGATTCCCAGTTCCTCAGGCTTAAATTTATCGAAGGCCTGCCTCACAATATCTTTGGAAATCTCAATCAGTTTCGCACACTGTCTCTTTCTCTTCTCACTGATCACTCTGTCAAGTGCCATCATTTATCCTCCTTTTTATTTTTTGTGATGTTGAACGCTATATGAGATTCATCATGATATTTTTTACAAAGACTTTGCCACTGTGGTTGATGGCAAGTCGCAATTGGGCAAAAGTGGCTTTAGGGGGAACTTTGATTTCAAATGAATCGTGAGTCCAATCATTCGTCCCGGTAAAGTATTCGCCCGATGGCATGTCAGTGATATCGCGATAAAGACTTCCTACGAGATGATCATAAAAATCGATGAGAAGGCAGGCGGTTCCCTTGACATCGATTGTCTTGACTTCAGCCCCCACCCGATAGGTTGCCCCCGGTTTGACGGCGATATTCTGTTGCAGGAAAAGGCCACCGGGTCTGTCATATTCCAACCCGGGGCAAGGAGAAGGTTTATGATTGTTATCCCAGATAAACTTACCGCCTCCTTCGGAGAGTCTCGTCGCAAGCACCCAATGTCTTGGCATCCCATCTTCTCCCACTTCTTTGAAGAATCCATTGGTCAAACGGGCATGAATGGGGGAAGGTCTTCGATAGTTCCGAAAAAGCCAGACGATATTGCCAGTCCGGTCCACCTCAATTACCTGGTGATGTCCATCCGTACAGGCAATCAAAAAAGTGCCCTCTTTCGTTGCATGGGTAATATAAAATTTATCCACATGTTCGGTCTGAAATTTCCAGAGGGCTTTTCCTGCAGGAGAGACTTCAATGATCCTGTGATTTTTACTATCGGTGATCACTGTATTTCCATCCTCCAGTCGGATCGCACCTCTTGGCCACCAGAGAGTCTCTGTCTTTCCGTCCCCGTAAGACCACACGATCTCTTTTTTCTTATTAAGTTCAACAATTCGGTTTCCATCTGAATCTGCGATCAAAATATTACCATTGGGAAGGGGATTTCCATTGTGAGGGTGGTGAAGCTCTTTTTCAAAGGCCCAGATCACATGCCCCTTCCGGTCCACTTGGATACACCGATCATTGTTCCGATCCGTGACCAAAAAGGTTCCGTCCCCGAGTTCAAAGGCTTCATTGGGATAATGAAGATGGGAGCCGTCTGAAAGTTTGCCTGTGCCTCCACCCCATTCATCTGAACTCATCGCAATCCTTTTGTCCGGAGTGACTTCGATCAGCCGGTTATTGGTTGTATCGGTGATCAATGTGTTCCCATTTTTCAATCGGCGACCGCTGTGGGCAAACTTGAGTCCTTGGTTGTAATTCCAGACGATACTGCCAACAGGGTCTACTTCGATGATTTCACTTCCGAACCCTGCTTCATCTCCAGCGTCTGCGATGAGCGTATTCCCATTTGGCAAACGTTCCACCGCTAAAGGCATCTCCACATTTCCAGGGATTCCCCTTGGACACCCTGGACCAACAATTTCTGCCATGACTTCCTACTCCTTTCTTGATGTGGTGCTTTTATTCCTCAATAGACCACCCATTTCATCTCTTTCTCTTTCTTCTCCCGGCCCAGATGGACTGAAAATTTGAAATGCTCAGCACGTGTAAAGGTGATTTGGAAGAGGATGGGAAGACCAGATTCTTCGAAAAAAGTCCGTTCCGTGTAGAACAACGGAGAGCCCATTTCGATTTGAAGCAGAGAGGCAATTCGCTGATCTGCCGTGGAAGACTCGATGGTCTGGATCGCCTCCTTCAGAACCACTCCCTTTTTCTCGGTCAGAATGGAATATAAAGAGGGCATTGATTTTTTGTTTCTAAAAAACGGTCCGATCAGTGACTGAGGTGCATATTCTTCGACCACCATCATGGGAATCGTCTTCCAATGCCTCACTTTTTCGACAAAACAGATCGGGTCTTTCAGATTCAGCTTGAGATAACGGACCGGCTTGTCAGACCCTTGAATGACCTCTGAGCGGAGAACCTTTGTTTCAGTCTCCAAACCGAGCGAAAGAAGCTCATCAATTTTTCCCGAGAGGCTCAGGGTAATCTTTTCATCAGGACTCTTTTTCACCGTCGTCCCTATTCCGGGCCTCCGATCCAGCAAACCCTCTCCCACAAGAAAGGAGAGAGCTTGCCGGACGGTTAATGGACTCACTCCAAATTGTTTCGAGAGTTCATTCTCCGGGGGGAGACGATCCCCTTCCTTCAATTCACCTGTGAGGATTTTCGATTTGAGAATCGATTCAATTTGGAGGTAGAGAGGTAATTTCTTCCGTTGCACCATTTTGATCTCCATTGACCCTGTTAGAAAGCCCCGTTGTTTGCCCTCCACCAGAACGGGTACTGGGCTTATCCTGTGTGAACATTCCGTTAGAAGGGCAAAATCCTTCTAACGGGTTTTACATTTTCTACCCTTCCTCGTGGAAGGCGTCCTCTCTTTTCCGGCGGATGGCTGGAAGGGCAATAACGATGAGCATGGCAAAAGCCATCAGCAGGAATGCGAGAGACAATGGACGGGTGAAAAAGACCGAAGGATCGCCTCGCGAGAGCAGCATTCCCCGTCGCAAGTTCTCTTCCATCATCGGTCCTAAAACAAATCCCAGAATCAAAGGCGCCGGCTCACATTCAAGTTTTGCGAAAGTGTAACCCAGAAGCCCGAAGAACGCTGTTAGCCCGATGTCAAAGGTATTATTGTTGACGCTGTAGATCCCGATACAGCAAAAAAGCAGGATGGCGGGGTAGAGGAGGCGGTAGGGAACGGAGAGGAGTTTGACCCATACTCCGATCAACGGCAAGTTCAGAATGACCAGCATCAGGTTGCCCACCCACATGGATACAATAACACCCCAGAAGAGTTCGGGGTTGCTGCTGATGACCCTGGGCCCCGGTTGAATGCCATGGATGATCATGGCGCCGGCCATCATGGCCAAGATGACATTGGACGGAATGCCGAGCGTGAGCAGAGGGACGAAGCAAGTTTGCGAAGCCGCATTATTTGCCGACTCCGGAGCTGCAACGCCTCGGATGTTTCCTTTGCCAAAGCTCTGAGGATCCCGGGAGATCCTCTTTTCCAGCATGTAGGAGATAAACGAAGCCAGAATGACACCTCCGCCTGGCAGAATTCCCAACAGGGATCCAGTGAGTGTTCCACGAGCCACAGCGGGTGCAGCCGCCCTGATCTCCTTTTTGGACATCCAAAACCCCATTATTTTACTTTTGAGAACCTCACGTTTTTCTTTCCGCTCAAGACTTTTAATGATTTCGGAGATGCCGAAGAGGCCCATGGCAAGAGGGACAAATCCAATGCCGTCTGCCAGCTCGGGGATGCCGAAAGAGAAGCGATGTGTGCCGCTTGTAATATCCGTCCCAACCATCCCAAGGATCAGGCCAAGCACGACCATTCCCACGGCTTTAATCACTGACCCCGATGCAAACACAATGGAACCGATCAATCCGAAGACCATCAGCGAGAAGTACTCCGCCGGTCCGAATTTGAAAGCGACTTCCGACAGAGGGATGGCTAAAACGGCAAGAAGGAGTGTGGCGAAGCAACCTGCAACAAATGAGCCGAGCGCCGCGATCGTCAGGGCCGCTCCGGCTCGACCCTGAAGGGCCATCTGATAGCCATCCATGCAGGTCACGACCGACGAGGCCTCTCCCGGCACATTCACCAAAATGGAGGTCGTAGACCCACCATATTGGGCCCCGTAGTAGATACCAGCGAGCATAATCAAAGCTGTAACAGGAGGTAAAGCAAAGGTTGCGGGAAGCAGGATGGCAATGGTCTGAACAGGCCCAATCCCCGGCAGCACGCCGATGAGCGTTCCTATCAACACCCCGAGGAAGCAGTAAAAAAGATTCAGTGGAGAGATCGCTGTCTGAAAACCGAGCGCCAGATTGGAAAGAAGTTCCATGTCATCTCTCCCTGTATGAGGTCAGATTCGTCCGGTCAGAAAGGATGGCCATACCGGTATCTGGAACTTGAGGAAATAGACAAAGATGATCAAAACGATGGCAAGCAATACAAAGGCATTCAGAATGGCTTCCTTCTTTTTGAATTCGTCACTCGCCATGCTTGATACAATGATGAGAATCACAGTGGAAAAGATCAGGCCAAGCGGCCGAAGGAGCAGCCCGAAGAGGACGACGGAGGAAAGCACGAGGACCACCGGTTTTGCCCGGAAGGATCGTGCCTTCCTCATCCCCTCTCCCCTGGAGAGGCTTCTAAGTACAATCACGAGGCCTAACCCTGCGAGCACTCCGCCGAGGACAAAAGGGAAATATCCTGGTCCCATCCTTGCAGACGTCCCAATCTGGTAAGTTCCGGAAAAAGCCGCGGATCCAATACCAAAAAATATGAATATCAAACCGGCCTTGAAGTCCTTAGCTCTTTTGATGTGCATCAAAGTCCTTATGCTTTGCGTGATGAGATCAATCTGCCTTGAATCCTGAAGCCTTGATGATGGGGCCCCATTTTTCACGATCATGCTTAAGGATATTGGCAAATTCCTCTGCGGTCGTGCCGGTCACATCAGACCCCATCTGCTGGATCTTCTGTGTCACATCCGGCATTTTGATGGCTTTGACAACCGCCTGATTCAATTTGTCAATGACCGGTTTGGGTGTTTTGAAAGGGACCACGATCCCATTCCAACCCACACCCTCAATGTCCTTATATCCCAAATCCTTGAAGGTTGGGATGTCAGGGTGTTTACGGGAACCGCCTGCTGTGGCCAGAATCCGTATTTTATCCGGATGATGCGGGAAATAATTATCAAATACATCCACCGCCATGGGAATTTGCGCCCCGATCAGTGCGGTCAGAAGAGGGGCAGAGCCGCTGTATGGGGCATGGACCATCTCGACCCCTGCATATTTGCTGATCATCAGACCGAAGAAATGGGGAAGGCTGCCGGCTGCAGGGGAGCCGTAGTTGGCCTGCTTCGGATTTTTCTTCATCCACTCAATCAAACCTTTTACATCCTTGATAGGGGAACTTGAAGGAACAGCGAGGACGAACTCATAGGTATTGATTTGGGATAAGGGTTTGAAATCCTTGTCGGGGTCATATGACAGCTTGGAGTAGACCATAGGACTCACGACAAAAAGAGCAGGATTTACAAAAAGCATTGAACTCCCGTCTGCCGGCTGACCCTTGGCATATTCGGTGCCGATCCTGCCGCCGGCGCCTGGTTTATTCTCCACAATAACCGTCTGGCCCAGAGAATCCTTCAACTTGTCTGCGATCAGACGGGCTAACACATCGGAGCCACCCCCGGCTGGATAAGGCACAATGATCTTGATGGGCCCTTTAATCTCCTGGGCGGATCCCAACGAGACACTTAAAATAACAGTCATTACCGCAATAACAAAGACACCAACCGACTTTGAAATAATTGACCGCATAATCGCACCTCCTTTGAGTTTCTATGTTTCTATAGTTATACATAGAAATAAATAAATGTCAAGGAAAAAAGAAGGTCTGTTTTGATTTGCTCGCAATTCAAGATTTTCACAAAGGAAGGTGGATGTAGTGAGCGCTCTGAAGGAACCTGAGGTGATTGAGACGGCCCCGGGTAGTCTTCAATCCCCTTCTGAAAGCCTCCTTTTTTCAGTTCCCAATTTGATTTCTGCTCAGGGTTTTGCAAAGTCTGTCGGAAATTTTTTCAGGATCCGTTTATATCTCTCCTTCTGTAAGGAATTTTTTAAGGTTATTCACATCTAATCCTTTTATCCCCAACTTTTGGACGGACCTTCCGGTCTCCCAATAATTTTCCCCGTTTATGGTGGAGCATAATTCTATAACGGAATCATGGACAGGCGTCGGGATGTTAAGCATATCTCCTAAATTAGAAATAAGAACCATTCCATAAGGAACATCCTCTGTGATGAAACGATCTTTCATGTTCTCCGGTCCCTTCATCTTCATCCCGGCCTGGATGCTATCCTTTCCAAAAGCACAGTCCATGCTGGCATTGAGAATCTTCTTATTACATTCCTCAACCGTATTCCCTAAATTGTATCCCCTCGGATCCAAATTATCCCAATGATAAAGCGTCCATCCCATCGCATCACAAATAGCGATCTTCTCCCTTGTTAATGCTTCAAAGGTCCTCGCTACGGAAGGAGTCATTCCTTCCACATAGAGATAGAAATTCCCTTTAGAGTATTCAATTCGGGTCGCGCTTAGGAGGGTGGCGACCGGATGAACCACAGGATTTGGATTATTAATTGCTGCCTCCAGAACATCCCTGGCTGGCTGGATCGTTTTATAAAGAGATTTCAGTTGGGAGATTGTATCATCTGTTCGAGAAGCGGGAAATACTCCGGTTGGGAGAATCACCGCTTCAGTAAAGACCATCACTTTCCCCGGCCCTATCATCCGTGCGCCATAGGGAAGTGTTACCCCTTCACAAAGGGTGATATCTTTTTTTATTCCTTTCTCTTTTAAAACCTGGTGAATCTCAAGAGCCCCTCCTGACCCCGGGAAAAGAGCAATGATCTGACCATTCTCCAGATAAGGAGCCATGGTCATCGCCACCATTCTTTGTCCAAAGGCAGGCATGATCACCAAAATGATAGAGACACCTTTGATCGCTTCTGCAATATCTGTTGTGGCCAAGTGAATTTTTGCTACTCCAGTAGGGCTTACACCTTCTTTGACGATTTCTCGTGTCTCTAAAACTTTTTGGATATTTGACTTGAATTGAGGAAACTCAAACATGTTTACTTCATATCCTGCAAAGGTTAAGTCAGCCACAACCGCATGGGCTCCATTGCCACCACCCAGTACAGCCACTTTAGGTTTCATTTCATCCCCTCTTCCTTAAAAATTTAGTTCTTTCTCAGAACCCGGCCTTTTTGCGTGTCTACCAACTCGCCTCTTTCAATAACCAGCGAACCCCCTATCAATAAATACTCGATTCCTTCAGGTCTCTCATGAGGATTCAGATAGGTCGACTTCTCTTTGACCGTAGAGGAGTTGAAAATCACGATATCGGCTATCTTTCCCTCTGCAATCACACCCCTATCGGTCAGACGCAGCTTCTGTGCAGGCAGGCTTGTCATCTTTCGAATCGCTTCCTCGAGAGATAACGTCTTTTCCTCCCTCACATATTTCCCCAAGATCCTCGGATAAGTCGCGAAGGCTCGCGGGTGAGGTCTTCCTGAAGTTGGTATTCCATCCGTACCGACCATGACCAGAGGATGTTTCATCACTGTTCTCACATCCTCCTCAGACATGGCATGGACGACCATGATCACCTCTCCTTTTTCTTCCACCAGGAGATCAAAAACGGTTTCGGCCGGGTCTTGTCTTCTTTCATTGGCTATTTCTCTAATCGATTTCCCTTCAAGCTCTTTCTGACTTTTGCAGAAAGCCAAAACAATCCCTTCCCATCCGGCAAAGTCGACGAAGTTCTCCCAACCTTTTATTCCCTGGTCAAACTCTTTCTGAATTCTTGCCCGCACCTGAGGATCTTTCAGCCTTTCGATGGCCCGCTCAATTCCTCCGTCGTGCATCCATGGAGGGAGAATGGAGGCGAGCATTGTAGAGCCTGCGGTATAGGGATATTGATCCAGATGGATATCAACCCCCTGGTCTCGTGCTCTTTCTACTAATTCAAGGGATACGCTAACCTTCCCCCAATTCTTTTTTCCTCCCGCTTTGTGATGGGAGATCAACACCGAGACGCCGCTTTCCTGGCCAACCTGAATGGCCTCCTTAATCGCTTCCAAAAGGGTGTTGCTTTCCCCACGGATATGAGTGGCGTAGAATCCTCCCCTTTTAGCCACAGCCTTGCATAGCTCAATGAGTTCATCCGTTTCAGTGAAAACCCCCGGAGGATAGATCAGCCCGGAGGATAAACCAAAGGCTCCCTGATCGATCGATTCCGAAACGAGATCTCTCATTTTATCCATTTCGTAAGAAGTCGGCTTCCTGTTCTCAGGTCCCATGACAGCAATTCGAACTGTTCCGTGTCCCACCAGGGCAGCGATGTTACGTGAGGGGTCCTTGATCTGATCCAGGTACTGCCCCATCGTCTCCCAGTCCCAACTCAAAGGAGCTCCACCCAGAAAAGGAGCAACATACTTTTGTAGAGGGGAAAGATGCTCTTTATTCAAAGGGGCCAACGAAAGGCCACAATTCCCAATGCACTCTGTTGTTACTCCCTGCCGGATTTTACTGTCTTCCTTTGGATCGATCAAGGCAATCGCATCGGCGTGGCTGTGAATATCGATGAATCCAGGAGCGATTACCAATCCTCTTGCGTCGATCACTCTCTGGTTTGGCAGGCTAATCCCACACCCGATGAGATTGATCCGGTCACCCAGTATTCCCACATCTCCAAGGAATCCTGGTTTGCCTGATCCGTCAATGATTAAACCGTCCTTTATGACAAAATCAAACGTACTGTGATCCAACAAGATCATTACCCCTTTCTCGGGACAAGCTGACATCAGGGTGGATCTGAGGTGCTTCGTTTATTGTTCTCAGGAAGACTAATCCGGGCAATAAGATGGATGAAGATGACAGCCACTGCAACAGGGACGGCTACGGTCACCCAGAAGGTGGAGATGCCCAATGCGTCGGATGTCCTTTGCCAATGGCGTAAAAGAAAGCGGTCACTATAATAGAGTACGGGCCCAAGGAAGAGGACAACGGCCAGGGCCCGCAGAAAACTTGCCAGCCCTAACCAAAGGCGTGGCCCTTTCTTTGGGGGTTGCAGAAGCCTTGGGTCCTCGTCTCGATAGAAGGCAATGGTGGCTCCTAACATTCCACCCCACACCATACAGTAACGTGCCGCCTCTTCCGTCCAAACCGGGACGGCCCTGAGGATGTAGCGGGCCACCACCTGTACCACAACCAGGCTCAACATGGCTGCGAAGAAGGCAATCGCGCCTTGTTCGCACCAGCGGTTGAGCACAGCGCTGAATTGAAAAATAGATCGTCGCACGGTCATGGGCTACCGGTTTGCATCTGCCGCAGCGATGAAGGCTTTGACAGTCTCTTCTGAAACAACCTTAGAATAGACAGGCCTTACCAGTTTTGCGAATTGTGATCGTTCCTCGGGAGTTGACATATGAGCCTTCATCCCTGTGGCCTTGAGTTGTTCCATGCCGGTTTTCTCGATATTGGCCTGCCAGGTCCGGTTAGCCGTGTTCGCTTTTGCCACAGCCTCATTGACAATAGCACGATCCTTCTGATTCAATCCCCGATACCAGGTTTCGGAGCAGATCGTTATCCGGAGAGGGGCGCTGAAACGAAGGTCAGAATAGAACTTAAGCACTTCCGTATGTTTGAAGAGAACCGGCACAATGGCTGGATTGAGATAACCGTCAGCAACACCGGTCTGGAGGGCACTATAAATCTCCGCCCATGGAACGACGACCGTACTTGCTCCCCAAGCCTGGAGGTATTCGGTCTGTGCTTTATCCATAGCCCGTATGCGCAACCCTTTTAAATCATCCGGAATCTTGATGGGCTTTTTTGCGTTGGCCAAGCCACTAAAACCGCCTACCGGAACCAGAGCGAGGACGCGGACGCCCTTCCTCGTGGTTCCAGCATTGACCTTGGAGAGGAGATCTGTCTTGGCAAGCACCCTGTCCAAGTGAGCGAGGGAGTCGAACATAAAGGGAAGATTGAACCCGAAGATGGTAGGGTCTAACTGACCGGCCTTGGCCAGATCGGACATACTCACCTCAAGGAGGCCCTGACTGACCTGGTCCAGTTTCTCCTCTTCACCACCCAGAGCATCTCTGGGGAACTCCTTAACCTTCAAACCATTGGCCTGAAGAAAATCTCCAAACGTTTTGGCCCAGACATAGGTGCCACTTTTTTCAAGATCGGGCGGTGAGTCCATGGCGATCTTGATTTCCGCTGCCGAGGCTGCTTGTGCTAAAAAAATACACAACACCAATAAACCGAAGAGCCTTAAAACCTTTTCTGTCTTTTTCATTATAAACCTCCTTTTGATTTGGATTAACGTTAAGCAAAACCAAACATACGGGGCAAGAACAATGATAGTTCGGGAATGAAGGTAATGAGCATCAGTATAGCGACCTCAACAAAGATGAAAGGCAATAAAGCCCTGGAAAGGGACCAGTAATCTTCTTTCGTGATCGCACTGACGGTAATCAGACAGGCACCGTAAGGTGGCGTCGTCATACCTATTGTCAGGTTCAGGCAGATCACAATGCCGAGATGGATGGGATGGATTCCCTGAGCCGTAGCTACCGGTCCAAATATAGGCACAATGAGCGCTAAGGATAAAGGTATATCTGTGAACATCCCGCACAACAGGAAGAGGGCATTGGTCATTAGAAGAAATGAGGCTCCGCTTAAACCTAATCCAGTGACGAAGGTTGCTAATTGTTGAGGCCAGTGTTCAAGAGCAGCAATCCATCCAAAACATGCTGCAGCGATCATAATAACGAAAATAAACCCTGTCAGCGACGCCGTCCGTTTGAAACTTGCAACGAGGTTGGAAAGACTGACACCGCGGTAAAACATCCCAGCTCCTAAAGCAGCAATTACTGCCAGAGCTGCCGCCTCTGTAGGGGTAACGATGCCAAACGCAATGCCACCGAGGATAATAACTGGCAGAGCCAATGCAGGAAGGGCTTTGACAAAACTGGGTAGAAATGAAGGCATTTTTTCGCCTCGGCCCCCTGGATGATCATGCCGATGGGCAAAATAGGTATTGATAGCCATGAGGGCGCCGCCAAGCAGGAAACCCGGAACGAGACCTGAGATGAGCAATCCGCCAATGGAGACCTGCATCAGAACACCATAAAAGACCAAAATGATGCTTGGAGGAATGATCGGACCTATGATCGAGGAAGCGGCCGTGATAGCAGCAGCATAGGTATTCGTATAGCCTCTTTCACGCATGGCGGGTACCAGGACATTGCTCGTAGTAGCGGCATCCGCAACTGCCGAACCAGAGATACCTGCAAAAAAAATGCTCGTCATCACATTAACATGCCCAAGGCCACCCTTAAAGCGTCCCATGACGCTCATAGAGAAATTGACCAGATATCGTGTGACTCCAGTATGATTCATGATCTCGCCTACCAGAATAAAAAGAGGCATTGCCATCAAGGAGAATATATCAATCTGGCTGAAGATTCGCTGGGGAAGGACGGCCAGGTAGCGAACATTACCTGTGATGATAAAAGTCAAGACAGTCGCCGCTCCGACGATATAGGCTACAGGCGTTCCTGCTCTGAGAAAAAGGATCAACGCAATGATAACGATCCAGTACATTTTAGCTTCTTCCAGTCAGATTGAGAGCATCAAAGAAACAGTCCCGGCGTCTCTCTATGTTTTTTTTCCAAATCCTGAATCGCCGATTCCCAATGGGCATGGATCAAGTTCTTTCCAAGGGAAATATCTCCTGTCATTAGGACTTCTAATATCTTCTTATGTTCTTCAACGGATAATTTAATTCTTTCAATGTTCTGCAAGCAAAGGAATCTAAACATTTGAAAAAGGGGGTCGAGATCTTTGATCATCCGGAGAAGCCGTCGACTATTAGAAACCATTATTAAATTTTCGTGGAATTGTTGATCCAATTCAGGATACTTTGTCAAGCCTTCAGGAGTCCCAATCCAACTAATGTCTGGAATTGATTTTTCGAGAGATAGAAAGGTATTGCTATCTCTAAAATATTCTTTTCCCATTTCCAAAGATAATGACTCCAAAGTCATTCTGATCCTTAAAATCTCTATAACATCCCGGAAGTGTAAATGAGACTTAAAGGCTCCCTTATTGGGTTGGATGACCACAAGCCCTTCTTTTTCTAATAGGGTTAAGGCCATTTTAACAGGAGTTCGGCTTACCCCAATTTCCTTCGCCAGTCTATCCTCATAAAGGTGGGTCCCGGGAGGCACATCGGGTCGAATAAGGTATTTTTTGATGATTTCATACACCCGATTCTGTAAATTTCTTTCAATATTTATTTTTTCAATCATGAGAATTCTTGAATTTCCATTGGATTGTATTTGAATTTGGATTCGAACACAAATTCAAATAGTTGTCAAGAAGAAAATTAGGGGTTTTAATACTTCGTGAGGAGAGGCGTAGGACTATAATGAGGGTGATTCGAGTCTGAGAAGAGGTTACCTCTTTGGAATATAAGCCTGCGGGACTGTGCCGCCCCATTGCCATTGAATGGAAC
>Ga0209835_1001077_pt1 | contig 15947 bp, 11 predicted proteins | sample LakKivwa52mmetaG_FD_184138 | JGI IMG/M metagenome (GOLD analysis project Ga0209835, IMG submission 184138) | Anoxic lake water microbial communities from Lake Kivu, Rwanda to study Microbial Dark Matter (Phase II) - Lake Kivu water 52m metaG... | ecosystem: Environmental > Aquatic > Freshwater >...
CCGTCTATGTATAGAATCACTAATCAAAAATACTCGACAAAATTACGAACTTATTTTGATTGATAACGGCAGTCAGGATGAAACTAGAGAGTTTTTTGAAAGTGTGAAGCAAGCAAAAGTAGTCATCAACAAAGAAAATTTAGGAGTCGCCAGAGGCTGGAATCAGGGCTTGCGCATGGCAAGTGGGGATTACATATGTATACTGAATAACGATACTGTGCTCAGCGAGGGTTGGCTTGAAAACATGGTCCGTCTTTGTGAAAGCGACCCCTCTATTGGCCTCGTTGGTCCACGGTCAAACAATATCAGTGGCCCGCAAAAATTGGATAATTTAGAAATACCCACTCTTGATGCTATTGCGCCAATGGCCGCTAAAATACATGCAGAAAATGCTCTGGCCGCTACTGAATTTGAAAGGATTACTGGGTTCTGTCTTGTTTTCTCTAAGAAAGTCTTCAAAGATATTGGGTATTTTGACGAAAGGTTTGGGAAAGGAAATTTTGAAGATGATGATTATTGCCTGCGTGCTCGCTATCTGGGTTACCGCTTACTCTTTGCTCATGACTCCTTTGTCTATCACTTTGGCAGCGTAAGTTTCGCACATGCCAGCGTCGATTGGCGCAATCTAATGGAGGAAAATCGCAAAAAATTTGAAGCAAAATGGGCTAGAGGCCGGGTTGCCTTGACCGAAACCTATACTGATTTTCAGTCTGAATCAAAAAATTCCCATGCAGAGAATTGGGGCAGCGCGAATTCTACCGAAGTGCCCCTTACTGATCAAGTATCTGCACTGCTCAAAGCTGCCTTTCATTCCTATGAAAAAGGAGATGCAAATCAGGCTCGTCTGCTTTTTTTAAAAGTGCTTGATAAAACACCCCATGAAGCTTCTGCATATAATGGACTGGGTATACTCGCATTCCATGAAAAATCCTGGCAGGAAGGCTTGAGTTTCTTTAGGAAAGCCTTAGAATTACAACCTGATGATCTTGATAGCGCAGAAAATTTGGTGGAACTCTTACAAGAAGCTCTTGAGGGGCCCAAGGTCTCTGATTGTCTTTCTGCTTTGCTCGCAGATTTTCCGCATAATCCAGTGTTCTTGCGTGAATCAGGTTTGCGCAGTGGCCCCAGCCTCGAAAAACGGGAGCACTGGAAAAGAGAAGTGGAAAAGTGGGTCGCCGCCCGACAATGGGACACTGCACTTGATTTTATTGAGAAGCTGATCCGTGAGGGCAGGGAACTGGCCTTTGCCTATAATGCCCTGGGCATTATCGCCTATCAATGTAATGATAAGGCCGAGGCGTATCAGCACTTTGAAAAAAGCCTGGAGTATTTTTTACTCGATGAAGATGTATTGCTGAACTATTTTGATGTGGGAATTTTATTGGGCAAAAATTCAGAAGTTCTGGCCTGCCTAGAAAAAGCCTTAAGTATGGGTGCTGGGCAAAAGATGAAAGAAATCAGCCATCAATACCAGAATCTTCTTGAGCTTTCACATGGAGGAAGCTGGAATCCACAAAGACTTATTGAATCGCGCGAAAAAAATATTGCGGCTGAAAATCTGATACGAGAAGGCTTACCCTTGCGAGCCTTGCCTATCCTGCAAGAATTATTGATTGGTGAGCCTCAAAACTTCAGGGCACAAAACAATATGGGATTGATTTGTTGGTACCAAGGCCAGCAAAGGGATGCCTGGAAACACTTCGAATTGGCCCTGGATGGCCACCCAGGATATTTTGATGCCCTTGTCAATTTATTCGACGCTTCTTTAGCCCTTAAAAAAATAGAGGAATTTTTACCTAGACTCAACCGCTTTTTGGAGAGGTATCCCGAGCATGAAGAAGCTTTGCATATGCAGGAACAAATTACAAGTCTGGGCCAAAAAATCTATGAAGTGGCCAATTTTGATTATATCGACACCACCCGTGCTCGATTAATTGAGGGACATGATTTTTTAGTATCTGGTAATTTAGATCAAGCCACCTTGGCCTATCTAGATGTTATCGAAAAAGATCCAGATAAATCTTCAGCATACAATGGATTGGGCCTAATTGCCTACTACCGCCATATGTATAGCGAGTCTTATAAACTCTTTGTTAAAGCAGTGGATTTGAGCCCCCTGGATGAAGATGCTTTGGTCAACCTCTACGAATCAGCGCAGGTTTTACAGATTACAGACGAAGTCCTCCCACGACTGCAATCAGCCTTGGAAGTTGATCCCTGTATGCGGTCGGTTGCCGAAATCGTAGCTAAGGAACCTCTAACCTAGCAGAGACCCATGGAAGGGGAAAAATCAAAGGATGCGCTAGCACAGCTCTCTATCTCCCTCATTGTTCGGGATGAAGAGGAAAATCTATCGGTTTTGTTTTCTTCCTTGGAAATGCTAAAGGATGTATTGGGGCCGGCACTTGAAGTTGTTGTACTAGATACAGGAAGCAAAGATAATACATGTAAAAATGCCAAAGACTGGGGTTGTCAGGTTTTTGATTTTGTCTGGATAAATGACTTTGCAGCCGCCCGTAACAAGTGCTTGGAAAAATGTACAGGTAAGTGGATAATGTGGCTTGATGCAGATGATTTTTTGCCTCCTGAAACCGTGAGAAACCTTATTGAACTGATCCAAAACCCGGTATCCTATATGCAGGGAGGGGTTTTGATGCCAATTGCCTTCGTGATCCGGTCTGGGCATGAAGATGGCAGTGCCAGTGAATTTTTACAGACCCGTCTTTTTCCCAATTTTAAAGGAATACAATTTTCATATCCTATACATGAATCTCTAGGGCCCGCGCTCAATAAATTAGGCCTGACAGTAATCCCAACAAAATGGCTAATCCAGCACCGCGGCTATGAAAAAGAAGAAACACTCAACCACAAGAATAAACGAAATCTTGAAATATTAGAACAACTCAGGAAAACAGGCGCTGCTTCCAAAAGTCATCTCTATACATTGGCGCGCATTTACCATGTCAGTGGGCAGTATCAAGACGCTCTCCCACTCTATCAGGAACTTGCCCAAGAGGGTTGGAAAGAAGGGCAAACCGGAAAAGCCCTAAGTGATTTGGCCCTGGCAGCTATTATTTATGGGGGTCAGGCTCTGGGTATGATGAATTTTCTTGAGCAGGCTCAGCGCTGGTTTGAGGCTTTTTGGAAAGCAGGCAGTAACAATAAGCAATTCGTATTTGAATACGCCAAAGCGCAAATTGCTTGGTCTAGACCCCAGGCAAAGGGGGTAATTAAACCTAGTCCAGATCAATCTGAAGCGGTGCAGAAAGTAAAAAGTTGCAAAGAGCTGCTTGTGCGTGCGCGTGAACTTCCTCGCTGTAACTGGAGCATACCTACCCAATGGGAGGAAATAGAAAAAGGAATTCAGTATTTAATAGAAGAATTGGACGGGCCGGAAAAAAGCAGGCAAGCAGCCAGTGGCCTTCCAGAACCACTGTATGAAAGCGCAGGGCCTCTCGCACCTTCACAGCCTAATGGGCTATGGGCCAATCTCACTATACTGACGGTGGTGAAAAATGGGGGGCAGGATATTTTAAATCTGGCCGCAGACCTTCATACTGTGCAACCAGAATGGATAGTCCTCGATACTGGGAGCCAGGATGATACACCCCAATCTTTAAAAGCTTTGGGTTGGCCGGTATATACATACAAATGGACCAATGATTTTTCCCAGGCCCGGAATTATGCTTTAAGCCTTGCTACACGGCCCTGGGTTTTATGGCTGGATGCTGATGACAGGCTTGAGGAAAAATCCCGTACCCAAATAACGCAATTACTGACTAGGATAGCTTCACCAGAGTATAAGGGGCCCCGGGCCTTTCGCTTTGTTGTCGAAAGTCCTCGAGAAAATGGAAGTAAAGAAAAGGCTTTGCAAATCAGATTGTTTGAGCGGTTACCGGGAGTGTTTTGGACAGGAATGGTTCATGAGAGTCTGGCCCCCCAATTGCGAGCATTGGGCAAGGGTATAGTAGATACAGATATACATATTAAGCATACCGGATACTATTGGGAGAAAGACCGCAAGGAAAAAGCACGGCGTAATTTAGAAATGCTGCGTATAGAATGGTTGAGTCATCAGGCCTCTGCAGATACAGCTCTCCATTTAGGAAACAGCTTATATCAATTGGGCCAATACCAAGAAGCGCAAGAGATATACAGGAAAGGCAGGGAAAAACAGCTCAGTAACCAAGTTCCTGAAGCTTGCTATTCCTTTTTACGCAGACAAGCGCAATGTTTGTATGCCCAAGGTTTTAAACAGGAAGCCCAGGCACTTTATAAGGATGCAGTTGTACTTGATCCCACTGATGTCGAGGGTTGGTATTGGTTGGGAAAATGTCAATTGGATGCCGCTGACTACACCTCAGCTTTGCAGAGTTTTTTGCAGGGCGGGAAAACCCATGGCCAGGTAGAATATCAATCTGGCGACAGTTTAACTTTTAGAATAAATTGTTGGGGCTATTATATCGTCTTAGGCCTCAAATCAAATTATCCTGCAGCAAATGAAGAAAGCTTGCGGGAAGGAGCCTTATACCTGCTTGAAAGGCCCTGGCCTCCGCCTTTTGAACCAAGTGTCTTAGCTGAATACTTCGAATCTCGGCGTCTTATGAAATATCTTGATGTATACATGGAAAAGTGGAAAGAAGCAGAACCAGATGGTGCCGAGTTAAGGCGATGGAAAAACCTTCAAAGGAAGCCCGTGTAAAATGGAGTTCGATCTCAAGGAAATAGATCTTAACAAAATGTTGGGAACCATCAAGAAACCCTTAGAGCCCCTGGGCAAGCCGGGAACACTCTCTATCATTATGATCGTTAAGAACGAAATAGCTAATATAGAGAAAGCTATAAAGAGTTTCCTTCCCATCGCAGATGAAATAATTGTGCACGATACGGGCAGTACAGATGGAACACAGGAAGTGTTGCAAAAACTTGGAGTCAAATGGTTTCAGGGGCACTGGGAAGGTGATTTTTCAGCAGCCCGCAATGCCAGCCTGGACAAAGCAACAAGCTCCTGGGTTTTGTGGATGGACGCAGATGACCGTATACCTGAAGATCAATATGACAATTTCCGGAAACTTAAAACCGCTCCTTTAGACCGAATTTTTGGTTTTCAGGTCATCAATACTCAGGCGGGCAGGCCTTTGGGCACGCGCTTTATGCAGTTGCGCATGTTTCCCAGACATCAAAAAATGCGATTTGAAAGGAAAATTCATGAGCAGATAGTCTTTAATGCCGCACGCTTAGGTTTGCATGCTATCTATACTGAAACTACAATATGGCATACCGGATATGAATCGCAAGAAATAAAAAAACAGAAGGCCCAACGGAATCTGGACCTTTCGCTAAAAGAGCCTGAGCTCATCGGCCTAGACCCTGCCTTTACCAGTTGCATGGGGGATTCTTATTTCATTCTTGAAGAGTGGGAAAAGGGGCTTGCGGCTTATAAATCAGCCTATGCTATTCCCCGTCTCAAAGAAATCAATCGTGATATTTGGGCCCTTTTACCCCAACACATCGGTCAGGGGTATTTAAGGTTGGGACAGTATGTGCAAGCACAGGAATGGCTTCATAAGGCTTGTGAGCAAGCGCCTGAGGCGCTCGAGCCCACTTATCATTTGGCCGATTGCCTGCGCGCGCAGGGCAAAAAGCAGGAAGCCCTTCAGCTTTATCTCCAGGTTTTGAAAATGCCTTTAAAACATTCATCTACAGGTGTACAGTGGGATGCCTTGCGTATGTATAGCTACCATGCCGCAGCACTCCTACTGCTGGCTGAAGGTGATCTAGAAGAAGCACAACCTTTGCTTAAAAGTATGACACAAGATTACCCACAGGTAATTGAAGGTTGGGTGTTTTTAAGTCGTTGCCTCGATGCTTTGGGATTGCATGAAGAAGCTGCCAAGGCTCTCCAAGAAGCCCGTCTTTTGGGCGTGGAAAAAATGCCCGAAATGCTCAGGCCCGAATTTGTAACCCTTGGAATAAAAAAGAGAAAAATCCTCAATACAAAAAATGCAATTCTTCCAGGCCTCTCCTTGTGCATGATTGTACGGAATGAAGAAAAAAACTTGGCAGCTTGTTTGCAGGAAGTCAGGGTTATATGTAACGAAGTAAATATTGTAGATACAGGTTCAACCGATGGTACAGTAGCTTTGGCGAGGCAAATGGGGGCGCGCATGGAGCATTTCCCCTGGGTTGAGGACTTTTCGGCTGCCCGCAATGTATCGCTTGATATGGCCCGCTATTCTTGGGTTTTGTGGTTAGATGCAGATGACCGGGTAACGCCCGAAGTTTGTAAAAAGATTCAAACCCTTATCTCAGGCCCGGCAGAAAGGGCCTATGGGTTTGTAGTTAAAAGCAGTTCAGATGAAGGAAAGACTGGTTCTGCTTTTCGTCAAATCAGACTATTTCCCAATCGCCCGGAACACCGCTTTGTTTTTCCTGTACATGAACAGATTTTGCCGAGTTTGGAAAAATCGGGAACTCCTATTTACTATGAAAATATTGAAATTATCCATACTGGTTATGCTGAGGCTGATATAGCAAGGAATAAACAGATTAGAAACCGGGATATACTGCAAAAAATAGTGGCTGGAGACTTGTTTAATGGCCAAAAAGTTAAAACAACTCCAGTAATTCTATACACCTTGGCCCATGCGCATTTCGATCTCGGCAATTGTTCAAAAGCAGTAGAATTTTTTGTTAAAGCTGCGGAACTGGCCGAAGCAACTCATACAGATCCGCATGTACTTGAAATTGCACCAGTAAAGGTTGCGGCCGCTTTGGCTAATGGGGGTGATCTTGTTGGGGCTGAGGGTGCCATCCAGATAGCGTTTACAAAGACATCTATACATCCAGAAGCGTGGTTGGTAGGGGGACAGGTTTTTGCTGCCTTAGGTAAAGTAGATCAGGCTATGTATGCTTATGAAAGTCTTTTGATGTTAGAGGAACATGTCACCTTTATTCCTGTTAATTATGCACATTTGCGCCTAAAAGCACTTGAGTTTTTAGGTAAGTACTGGAACAAACAGGGGAAAGCAGACTTGGCGCTGGAACTCCTCAAGAAAGCTCTGGAACAGTATAAAGGTGGGGCCTTTAGCACTCACTGGATTAAAGAAGTCTACACAAAATATGGTCTTTCGCTTGCAAGAAAGGCAATGCCTATTTTCACCTCTGATCCTCATTCTATTACTGTAGCGTATAAAAATGGCGCATTGTGATAAAACAATCTTTCAAAATGCCCTTTTTTCGGGTTGAATATTGAGCTTTTAACTTTGTATACGCCATCTTTAACTACCGGAATAATAATAGAGAAAAGATCTTTAATGTCATACAGTCGAATCTGTCCTGATGATTTATGAGTTACTTTAAAAACGAATAGCCGCCCATGACACTTCCCCTCACAGCCCTTTTGATAGTACGAAATGAAAGAGAAAATATAGAGCAGGCACTTGTATCGGCACGGCAAATTGCAGATCAAATTGTCATTAACGATACAGGGAGTACGGATGGTACTCTGGAATTTTTGAGGGCACAGCGCGATGTCCTGCTCCTGCAAAATAGTTGGCAAGACAGTTTTGCACGGGCGCGTAACCAGGCCCTTGAACAAGCCCTTGGTCAGTGGATTTTTTGGCTGGATGCTGATGACAGACTCCCCCAGGAAACTATAGACCTGGTAAATCAGCTTAAAACTACGACCCCGGACAGGCTCATCGGATTTGAAGTGGTCAATCGTTTGCGTGATTCGGTAGAGGGTGGGCCTCGTTTTTTGCAAATCAGGATGTTTCCTAGACTTCAAGGTTTGTGTTGGGAAGGAACGGTTCATGAGCAAATTGAGAGCAGTGCCCAAAAGTTAGGACTAGAAAGTATACATTATACGGTTTGTATAGAGCACCATGGTTATAGTAATCCAGAACTTAACAAAAAAAAGGCGCTGCGGAACTTGCCGCTTATACTTGCCGATCAGGAACGCTTACTTTCAGATCCAGCCTTTGCCGCTAGTCTTGGAGATGCTTATTATATATTGGAAGAATGGGCTAGGGGTATAGAATCTTATGAGCAAATTAAATACATACCTGAGGGTCTAAAAAAGAACGCTGATGTATATAAAGAAGTTCCCTTCTGGGTGGGTCTGGGGTATTTTCATTTAAAGGATTACAAAAAGGCTGTATTAGCATTTACTGCAGCAATTGCTGAAAAACCAGAAAAACTTGAAGCCTACTACCACAAGGCGCAATGTTTAGAATATCTGGCTCAACTCGAAGAGGCTCTGGTGGTTTGGGAAAAGTGTCTTGATCTCAAGCGGCCCCTGACGGGTACTCTAAATCGCTTTGACATTTTGCGCCCGCAGGCACTTAGGCAAGCAGCTCTCTTAGCTATCCGATTATCAGGCCCTTGTTTGGAGAAGGCCGCCTGGTGGGCAGAGCAATTGCTCAAGGAACAGCCTTTAGCGGTTGAAGCCCGTCATGTGATGGGTAAGGTGCAAAAGGCCAGAGGACGAAACGATTTGGCGATTAAAACCTGGATTGAGGGTTTGGGATTAAACCCAGGGGCTTCTGTTGAACTTTTAACGGACTTACTGCTAGAGTTAGCTGCTCGGCCCGATTTGGAGCCTCTGTTAAGGTCGGTAATGCCCTTGGCACACAAGTATTTTCCTGACCATTTTAAATAAAAGGCTTTCACATATTTGCTTTATTGGCCTGTTACTGCTTGACACACTTTTTTGCCCTAAATCCCCAGGCAGGAACGCTGGTTTTTGCTGAGGCAAAGGTAAAAGCCCAGAAAGAATTCTTTGCAATATGGGCGCCCCGTGAACTGGAACCAGGGGTTCAATTTAGGGCACCTCTATAAATTGCCCTCGCGACCCCCCTCCTATTTTTTTGTTTGGCTGACCCCAAGTCCAAAGTTTTATAATCATCCTGTTGTTTTGAAGAAAAAACCTAGGACTTGTGACAAGGGAAAACCAATCTTACCCCTATGAATATTGGGGATTTCCCTTGTTCAGCAAGCCCCAATTAGTTCTGGATGATTTTAGTCCAACTAAAATGAGAAATTTTTGGGTGTCCAATGGCCCAGAGCAAGCCAATTTCCTAATTTGTGCGAGTCTTATTTGTAGTCAGCGTTTTACTAGCCGAGGTTTATAATGGGTTTTTATTCCAAGTTCGTTTTCTTGTGCGGGGTCTACTTGTGTGGGCACCTTTTTGCTCAAGAAACATTAACAGGATTGCAAAATGAAATTGCTCGTGTTGAACGAGAAATCCAGCGAGAAAAAGATTTACATCAAAAAGAAATAGAGAAATACAACGAGTTTGAAAAGCGCAAAAAAGAAAAACTCGCGCAGCTGGAAGAGCAAAATAAAAGCCTGGCACAAGCCTCCCAAGAAATCAAAGCTAGTGTTTTAACCCTGCGCCAAGAAAAGGCAAGCGCGCAAGCACAGCTTGAAAAACTACGCCAGCAGCGCAAAACCCTGTCTCAGCGTCTCATAAGCGATATTCAAAAATTTCTCAATCAAGTACAAGTGGATTTTCCCGCTGGAAAAGAACAGAGGATTGCCTTATTAAACAAGTTGCGGGATGATTTGTCCTCCGGACAAGTTTCAGCTGAAGAAGGGATGCAAAGGTTTTTGGCTCTTCTTAATGGTGCCTTAGAATTGGGCTGGACTACTGAAATATACTCGGGCACCTACCGCACCCAGCAAGGGCCTATTGTAGATGGCAAATATTTGCGCTTGGGAGCTATTCTTTTGGCCTTCAACAGTCTCGACGGCAATACAACTGCCTTTCTTGTACCACAGTCTGCGCTCACTGATACATCAAAAAATAAGGCCAGCGGAAATGATCCCTATATATGGATTGAAAATACCTTGAGTATACAACAAAAGCAGGCCATCAAAAGATCCTTTGAAGTCATGGAAGGAAAGGCGGCACCTGAACTTGCCAAATTCCCCCTTTATGCACCGGCTGAAAAAGGAGGGCTTCCCTAATGAACACTTACAGACATAATCTTAAATATCAGGCGCAAGCACTTTTCCTTAATTTCTTCTTCACACAGCCCAAAAAAGCTGTGCTCCTGCTTTCTGTAGGGGTTTTATCCCTTTCCCTCTGTGCTGCCCAACAGGTACAAGAACAAGATTTTACCGATAAAATCAATGCACTCAAGCGAGAACTCGAAGAAACAAGACAGCTCAGAGACCGCGTACTGGCAAAACGCTGGGAAGACAAAAGAAAGCATGCTGATTCCCGGGAGGTTTTCAATGGACAGTATGAAGAGCATCGCATCCAGCTTGAAAATGCAAATATCGATCGTGAAAGACTTGAAGATCAAAGACAAGTTTTACAAACTGAAGTTGAGGCGCTTAAAGCCAGTCTAGAAACTGAAAAGGCGCAATACCAGGGACTTGGCTTTCAACTCAAGAGCCATGTACGCGAATGGGCAGATATATCTTTGGCTAAAAACCCCTTACTTGTTCCCCAGCGTCAAAAACAATACAACCAGCTCCTCGAAATACTTGACCAGCAAGTTTCACAACCTCTCATGGGATGGGAAAAGACCTTAGGTGTCTATCAGTCTGAAATAAACCTTACCCGTGAAGTTGTTGCTAGCCAGCAAGAAATCCTTCTTTCAGAAGGAGCAACGGCCCAAGGCTGGTTTTTACGCTTAGGGGCAGTGGGCGCCGCTTATGCTGATCAGGCAAGCGGTCGAACGGGTGTCCTTTTGCGAGGGGGCAGTAATCAAGCTGGCCGCTGGGTTTGGCGTGAAGATTTGTCTCCCGATACCAAAAAATCTCTTGAAGAATTATTCAATACAATCAAGGCTGCGCGCTCTGGGCAAGCTAACTGGAATTTCCCCTTGGTCCCCATCGATATATTGCAATCACAATTGGCCGGGGCTGGATACGCCTCATCTAATAAAAGTATTATCGAATCTGTTAAAAGCGAAATTTTGTCAGGGGGTATATGGATGATCCCCCTGATAGGGGTGGGTTTAATTGCTTTTTTACTTTCCCTTGAAAGATTTTTTACCTGGTGGCTGGTGCAAAGAGGTACAAAATCCCTAAGTTCTATACTGACTTCAATAGCCGAGGAAAAATGGGAAGCTGCATCAAAGCTGCTCAGTGTCTATCCAAAACATCCGGCCTACCGTGGTCTTGCAGCCATCCTGGAACAGAGGGAATCAAATCGACAAGCAGCGGAAAAGGCCTGGAAAGAAGCTCTTTTAGCAGTTCAGCATAAGCTCGAGAAACATTTAACCACTCTATCGGTTTTAGGGGCTACAGCCCCTCTGCTTGGTCTTTTAGGAACCGTGGTGGGAATGATTGAACTTTTTGATATCATCACACTTTACGGCACTAATGATCCTAAGCTTATGGCTCATGGTATTTCTGTAGCTCTAGTAACTACCGAGGCTGGGCTTATCATTGCTATTCCTACTCTTTTGGCGCATAATTTTATCAGTAACCGTGTAGAAGGCCTGCTGGCAATTATGGAAGAAAGCGGTTTCAAGGCCCTCAACCGCATCTGGCCACAGGGATAAAATGTATCTTGATGTATATGCCTTGCTTGTAAAGGGGGGATGGGTTCTGATACCCATTTTCCTTTTATCCCTTTTTGGCTGGTATATTGTTGTAGAACGCTGGTTCTATCTAAAGAGTAAAAACTTTAAAATCTTTCCTGCGCAAAATAATCTACGGGGACTCGCGGATCATTTACATAAAAGCCTTGTCCAGGTTTACGAAAAACAGGGTAACCACGAAGAAGCTCTCCGTTTGACTGTAAGAGAGATTTTGCAACCAGAATTCCAAAACCTAAATCGACACATGTCTACTCTCTCTGTAATTACTTCGGTAGCGCCTTTACTGGGTCTTTTGGGTACGCTCACCGGAATGGTACGCACTTTTCAAATCATAACACTCTATGGAACCGGGAATCCTGCCATGTTGGCCCAAGGAATTTCAGAAGCCTTGCTTACGACCCAAGCAGGTCTAATGGTAGCCTTTCCGCTCATTTTGTGTTTTAACAGTTTGCAAAATCGCATCAATTCCCTTGAGCTTAACTCTTTGAGTTTTGCTAGCCAGTGGATTAGCACTAAAACAAAAACCAGAAATTAATAAACTACATCCACCTATCATGCTTAAGTAAAAAGTAAACCAGCAAACTTAAACAAGACCCCAACGAGCAAAGACTGAACCCTTATGGATAATTTTGGAATCACCCGCAAGGCACCGCGCAAAGAAGAATTAAATATAGCGCCCATGATGGATATGATTTTTATTCTCCTGATTTTCTTTATTGTAACGACATCCTTTACCCGGGAAACCGGTCTTGATATCAGTAAACCACAAGCAGCCAGCGCTAAAGAACTCCCCAAAGAAAACATCCTCATTGGAGTCACAAGGGAAGGTGTTATACATATACAAGAGTCACAGGTTGCCTTAACTCAACTTAAATCTATTTTGACCCGCCTTACTTCAGAAAACCCGGATCGGCAGGTTATCATTGTTGCCGATAGAGGAGCAGCTGTAGCCACCCTTGTTGATATTATGGATGAGTGTAACAAGGCCCAGGTAAGAAAAGTATCACTGGCATCTGAACGAGAATGAATTTTTTAAGAAAATTAGGACTGGGCCTCTTGGCCTTGCTTATCAGTGCAGCTTTGTTTCTGGTCTTACCTGTTACCCAAGTTCTTTTCTCTGGACTTCCCGAGAAAAGAAACAAAAACAAAACCATTGAGAGAGAAATTGAAATGAGCAGGGCTCAAGAAGAGCAAAAGCAGATTATAGAACCATTAAAAGAAGTGAAAACTTTTCGCACAGCTTTTCGACCTGTCGCTCCTGTAAGCAGAACTCTTAAATTGAATTTGGCAGCAGCAGGCGGTGAAGGTGTAAGCATGAGTGGAAATGGAGAGGGTAAGGGTCGCAGTCTGGGGGGGGGCTCTGGACTGGGAGCTGTTACTTACGAACCAGGACAAACAGATACTGATGCACAAAGTTTATTCGGCGGAAAACGGCCTGAGATGCCTTTGAAGGCGGAGCGGGAGGGTGTAGCAGGACTAGTTGAAGTAGTTTTTGTGGTGAATGAATCAGGATTAGCGACTGAACTTGAGATTGTGAGAGAAGAGCCTATGGGCTATGGTTTTGGTGCAGCAAGCATAAACTTTTTACAAAAAGCCAAGTTTAAACCAGCGACTTTACAGGGAGTTGCCGTCCGGCAAAAAGTTCGCCAACCCTTTCGCTTTGTACCAGAAGAATAAGTTATGAAGAAACCCTCCTTTTTGTTAAGTATTCTTCAGAGATGTTCAAAATCACTAGCGATTTTGAACATCGGTCGGCGGTTCCCGCTGATGTACGAAGTCGCGAAGCGACAAGTGCATCAGTGGTTATATCCCATCGCTAGACAGGTTTCGCATGTGTCGCGACGGTACATAGCCGCCGACCGTTACTGGTTGCTCCCCTTACCTTTCCAGAGTGTATACATCTATACAAAATTCAAATTAAAAAAAACTCCTAGGAGAAGTATAGATGTGGTGGCCTGGAGTTTAACCTTTTTCTCTTTTATCTTTTTGGTTTCTGTTCAGGTTCAAAGTGCACCCAATTCAGCAACACCGGTGCAACGAGATTGGTTGGCCTTGGGCAATGCTTTTTACGATTCCGCTCAATATGAAAAAGCGGCGGAATATTATCAGAATGCTTTAAAAGCAGGGCAAAATATTCCCTTCGCCTGGTTTAATCTTGGAAATTGTCAGGCACAAAAACAAGAGTATACTCAGGCATTGGTCTCCTATCGGCGGGCAGCAGAACTTGCTCCCCAATGGAGCCGCCCCTGGATGCTCTTGGGCGACTTGTATTTTATGTATGGTGATTATCCGCAAGCAATTGTGGCCTATACTAGATTCATTGAACTAGAACCTGACGATCATTATGCCTTGCGTTGGAAGGGTGAAGCCGCACTAAAACTAGATGGACAAATGGAGGCCCAGCGTTCTTTAGAAGAATCTCTCAAAAAAGATCCAGACCAAATAGATGCCTATTTTGCCCTAGCCGAATCCCATGTGCGCTTACGAGACTTTGAAGCTGCTGCCAAAACACTAGAGGATGCAATTTTGTTGAGTCCTAAGGTGAACGCCCCTGTATACTTTTATTTGGGGTATATATACGAACAAAGTGAGCAGATAAAAAAAGCAATCCGATCCTATGAGGATGGGCTTTTGCTTGAACCTTCCCGTCATCAACTTGTTCTAAAGGTAAGCGACTTGTACCTTTCTCTAGGAGAAAGCTTTATGGCTCTCTTGACTCTAGAAACAGCACTTAAATATTCAAGCTCCCCAGAAGAAATTCTGCTGGAAATAGGTAATCTATACTTTAAGCAATCCCGCTATGCGAAGGCTTTGGAAACCTACACCCTTGCCTACCAAAAAGGCGCCCTTTCTGCGCAGGCTGGAATTGAAAATAGTCTTGCCAAATTACCGAAAACGAACCTTCAGAATAGGGACTAATTGTCCCCACTAAATAAAGGGAACCTCTAAAAATTGCCCTCATGCTCACATACTTCGTTACGCTCATCTTCAAATCCTCATTTATTTCCATATCAACTCCGGTGTTGTGCTGCGCTTCCTGCTTCGCACCCTGCGGGCTTGCATTTGCAAGCCTTTTCCGCCCATCCATGGGCTCCAAATCGTCTTCACGATGCCTCGTCTGTGACCACGATCATAAATCTTAGAGATTCCCTAAATTCTCAATACACCCGAATATATGGCTTTAATACCCTATTTAAGGCTATCAGAATCTAAAACGATTACCAAGTGAAAAGTTTAAAGGAGAGAAGGTGTCTTAACCCCAACAAATGCCAATATTCCAGGGCATAATCCAAGTTAAAGGCCTCTGGATGTATAGAGGCACCCAAGGAGAACTTTTGCGCTTGTGCAACTTGAATAGGTGATACGGACTTTCTTAAAATATGTTCTTCATAAAAAACTTCAATTTCATTGAAGGATAGTTTTAAACCCGTGCGGAGACTAAAAGAACTGTAGACTTTCCAATCTATTGAGGCTGCAGCAAAGGTTCCTAAATTATAGTGGTAATGTATATCCCCATTAAAGCGAGTGTTTTTAAAATGGGGATGGGTATAGCTAAAACCACTGCGCAATTGCGTGGGAAGGCTGTATGTAGACGAACCGGTCAAGGGCGAACGGATTTCGTGCCCTAGACTGAGCAAGGCTATACCCCATTGGAGATTCGGCAAGAGTGGATAGGCTAGTCCAATATCGCCACCCAATCCATACGACCATTGCGATTCAAGGAAATCGCCCAAATACTGATTAGGTAAGTGTAGAGTAAGTCCGGCATCAAGGGGGCCCAGCTTTTGGCCGTAAGAGATGCCAAGGTTGAAAGACACCGGTTGTACAGAAGATCCAGTGGGAAGGGCTTCCTCATCCAAGGCCTCTAAAGAGGGGTAGTGTAGGGTTAAAAAATTAAAGGCGATGGGTCCAGGTAAAGCGGCAAGCTTATACGAAGCCACAAAATGAGCCATCCTGTTACCATAACCGGAATAAGCAAGTCCACCTACCCAATCGAGTTTGGACCCTTGTTCTGCGAGAAAGGCAGGATTGGAGCCTAAGCTCTGTAAACCCAAGTCCATTCCTGAAGCAGCCCCACTAAGACCCCCTAACCTGGCCTGTGAGTTTAAAGAAAGGAAATCAAAGCGCGTATTTTGCCCAAAAACAGAACTTTGGTAGAGTAAACTTACAAAACAAACAAGTAAAATGACCTTCAAAAAATAGGCAATTATATTTTTGCGAAGTAAGCTGGGTAGTATTTGGGAATATCTGTTGGCGGTTAACATTTTCATCTGGATTTATAAACTACAAATTGCTAATTAAGGGTAGCAAGATGGGAAGGGGTAGAGTTTTGAATTGAGTGGGGAAAGAAATTCGACTGGGGTTTCTAACAGGTTAACTTCAGC
>Ga0209835_1001079_pt1 | contig 15921 bp, 8 predicted proteins | sample LakKivwa52mmetaG_FD_184138 | JGI IMG/M metagenome (GOLD analysis project Ga0209835, IMG submission 184138) | Anoxic lake water microbial communities from Lake Kivu, Rwanda to study Microbial Dark Matter (Phase II) - Lake Kivu water 52m metaG... | ecosystem: Environmental > Aquatic > Freshwater >...
TGAAAGATTGCATACCAGTTTAGGATACAAAACCCCAGACAAAACCTATGAACTTTCAAAGAAAAACCTCAAGGCATCGGCTTGAGAATACTACCATAAATTAGTCAACCTAATTCAGGACTTGACAGGTAGTGCCAAAATGATCATGCTGAGTCGAATCAAAAAGCCGTAGAGGGAGCAAAATCCCCGTAGGTTCTGGTTCTCAATACCAGCATATTCTTATGCTATTATGATCATGTTTCAATAGCGGTATCTGATGCTAAGCGGTCCAGTCCAAAAGCTCTGCCAGGTTTTGAGGATGCTAATAGAGCCATCTTTGTTGATGACATTGAGAGTAGTGGGTTCCTTTTCGGATGAGGATGATCCCTGATTGAGGTAGAGAAAGCGTTGATCCTTGAGCCAATAGGGGATAAGTTCATTGCCCATCCACTGAGCTTTGGCAAGAGTGATCAGGTTTTTACCTTCTTTGTTCATGCAAAAAGTATCTCCCAATCCGGCATAATCTTCGCATTGGCAACTAAAGATGATGAGGCTGCTATCCGGTGAAACGCAATAGAGGAGCGGTTCTTTTGCAGCCGAATAGCTCAATGACCGGATATCTGTCAATCTGGTTTCGGTGCCATCTATCATAGTATAGAGGTTGTAGTAATTGTCAAAAGTCTCCGTGCCTTGTTTGTTGTAGTATTTGCCGGCTTTGTTGGTAATGGGTCTATGGCGTTTGTAAGTATAGCGGTCTTGGTAGGGTTTGAGTTGATACTGTTTCATGTTGGTAAATTGTTTGGTAGCCAGATTCAATACCCGATACCAGATATCGTACCTCGGGTAGTGTAATCATTGTAGTCAAAATTGATGATGATGCTGAGGTTGCCTTCCTTGTTCAAGTACATACTGGGGAAGGTATAACGGTGGTATTGACTGGGTTTATTGATGTTAAAAGAGGAAATTTGCGTTGCTTTGAAGGCGGGAGGGGCAAATTCTAATATTTTGATTACTTGGGTATCGGGGTCTTCATAGCGTTTTCCGGGGATGGACTCAGTCTTGAGCACAAAGATTTTTTGGGAGCTTTTATCAAAGCAAAGGTCCAAGAAGCCATTCCCGCTAATGAGTTCGGCTTCCTCTTTGCTATCTAGATCCAGCAAAGTAACCTTTTCCAAGTACTTACATGCAGCTATTTCATTGCTTTTCCATATTTCGGCGAGGGTGCTAGCCCATGCTGGGGCAAGTATTATGATCCATAAAAGAATTATCAGGTAGCGTTTCATATTGCATTACTCCTTTATTGTATAGCACTTATCAGGAATGATAGTTATGATGTAGTAAAAAACCTTGCTGAGTTTGAAATGTCAAGCTGTATATGCTCGGTGAAAGGGTTTGGAGCATCATCTGGGCAGAGAAAATCACATCGCCAAAGCTCTGGAAAAATGCATAAGCGCATCGCAATTTTGGGCGGATTGGGGAACTATGCAAAAAAATGTATTGACTACATTACGAGCCCAAAAAGAAGGTGAAAATCCAAGGGAAATATCATGAAAAATTGGATTATCGCCATAGACGGACCCGCCTCATCGGGAAAAAGTACTACAGCAAAGCTACTTGCCCAGCGTTTGGCTTATGCCTATATCGATACTGGAGCTATGTATCGGTGTTGCGCTCTTTTTGCAATGCGCCGCGGTCTTGATGTATCTGATATAGGGCAAATTGAACCCATTATGGGAGAGATCGATATCCGTATATGTTTTTCTGAGCATGGTAATAGCATCTGTCTAAATGGAGAGGACGTGAGCGAAGCGATACGGGGCAAAGAGATTTCCAAGCTTGCTTCCGATATATCTGCTTTGGCTTGTGTAAGAACCAGGATGGTAGAGCTTCAAAGGCAAATGGGGATCAGGGGAGCTGTCGTACTCGATGGGCGCGATATTGGAACGGTGGTCTTTCCCGAGGCTGAGATCAAGTTTTTTATGACGGCAAAACCAGAGGTGAGGGCGCAACGGCGCTGGCAGGAACTATTGGCAAAAGGAATTTCCTGCACTTTTGCAGAAGTTTTGGCAGAACTATTACAACGAGACCAGAATGACAGCAGCAGATCTCTGGCTCCGCTCATCGCTGCTGAGGATGCAATTTTAATCGATACTACCGATCTGGATATAGATCAACAGGTGGAGCTGATGTATGCTATGGTGCAAAAGGGGATGAGCCAATCATGATCATCCGTTTGGCAAGACATTCCGGTTATTGCTTTGGTGTAAAGCGTGCAATTAATATTGCCTTGGATGCTATCAAAGCCGGGAAACAGGTTTATACCATCGGTCCTTTGATCCATAATCCGCAAATTGTAAAAAAACTTGAGGAGCAGGGAATAAAAGTTGCATACGAAAGCGGACACTTAGTGGACAGCACGGTGATAATCCGTTCGCACGGAATCGGAAAAACCGAATTGGGACAGCTAAAGCATAATGGCAACCAGGTAATTGATGCCACTTGTCCCTATGTTTCCCGGACGCATGAGATAGTATCCACGCTGGTGGAAGAATCGTATCCGGTCTTTATTTTTGGAGACAGTGATCATCCGGAAGTGGTTGCGATGCAATCTTATGGTGATGCTCATACCAGAGTGCTGGGACAGGATTGGCAGGCGGACGGAGTTCGCAGGATCAAGCTAGGTGTGTTGTCTCAGACTACCAAGAGAATCGCAGATTTTGAGCGATTTGTAGCAGCGTTACTGCCTCAGACTACGGAATTGCGGATTTTCAATACCATCTGTTGCGCTACCTCGCAGCGTCAAAATGCCACATTGGCATTGGCTGCTTGCAGTGATCTGATGGTCGTAGTAGGTGGCAAGAATAGCTCAAACACCAAAATGCTGGCAGATATCTGCCGAGCAACGACGGAAACTGTATTTGTAGAAACAGCAGCAGAATTATCAGTGGCTGCGATATTGGGATTTTCACAGATCGGGATCTGTGCCGGAGCGTCCACTCCGGACGATGCCATAGTAGAAGTTTATAATAAAATCAAAGAAATATATGGTGAATTGCCCACAGCTCAAACCCTGATGGACATTCCCATCTTTAAGGAGGAATCATGTTAACCCATGATCAAAACGAAATCAAAACCGATTTGACCGAAACTGAGGTTGAAGTCAACGCGGAAACTACGTCGAAAGAAGAGACTGTCGTACTCACTGAGGAAACAGCAATCAATGAAACACCGGAGCAGACCGAGATTCAAGTAGAAATGGAGCTACCGGAACCAACCCCCTCTCTGGAAGCAGAAGTAGAAGAAAAACCACAGGTAAGCGCTCCCCAAGCGATGACTCAAGAGGAAAAGATACACGATGAAATGCTCAGCATGTATGAGCAATCATTTTCAAATTTCCAAAGGTATCAGATCGTCGAAGGAACCGTGGTGGATGTGAACGATCGAGCAGTATTGGTCGATATTGGGTTCAAATCCGAAGGTGAGATTCCGATTGCGGAATTTGCCTATTGTGGTATTCCAGAGAAAAATTCCGTGATCAATGTGTTCATCGGCGAGATCGAAAGCGGCGATGGTAAACTCGTGCTCTCCAAAAAGAAAGCCGATTTTAACCTCAATATTGGCAAGATTCGCGAAGCACACGAAAAAGGAACCGTATTAAGCGGTACCATCCGGAGGAGAGTAAAGGGCGGTATGATAGTAGATGTAATGGGCATAGAAGCCTTTTTACCTGGATCATACATGTCTATCAAACGCATCCCCAATCTCGATCAGTTTATCGATAAGGAGATGAATTTCAAGGTAGTAGGCATCAGTGAAGAAAACCGCAATATCATCCTTTCCCGCAAGCAGGTAATGGAAGAAGAGGCAGAAATCAAAAAGCAGGATCTTATGCACAAGATTCATGTAGATGCCGAGCTTGATGGGGAAGTAAAAAATATAACTCCTTACGGAGCTTTTGTAGATTTGGGTGGGATTGATGGCTTATTACACCTTACCGATATGTCTTGGGGCAATATCAATCACCCTACCGATATGCTCAGTATCGGGGACAAAGTAAAGGTAAAAGTAATCCACTTTGATCCCGAGACCAGCAAGATATCCTTGGGGCTCAAGCAATTGGTTCCTCATCCATGGGAAAATATCGAGATCAAATACCCCCCCGGCACTGCCATCAAAGGCAAGGTCGTAAGTGTCAAATCCTTTGGCGCTTTTGTAGAAATCGAGCCCGGTGTGGAAGGTTTGATCCATATCAGCGAAATGTCTTGGACAAAGAAGATTACCGATGCCAAAAAGATCCTCAAAGTAGATGACTATGTAAATGCCATAGTTTTGCAATTGGTAAAAGATACCAAACGGATCTCACTCGGCATGAAACAGATGGAGCCCAATCCTTGGATTTCCATCGATGACCGCTATCCTATCGGGACCGTGCTGACACGTAAAGTAAAGAGCCTTACAAACTTTGGCGCTTTTGTAGAGATCGAAGACGGGATCGATGGCTTGATCCATATTTCCGATATCAGCTGGACAAAGCGGATTTATCATCCTCGGGAAGTGTATCGCAAAAATCAGGATGTAGAAGCAATCGTGCTATCCATCGACCGCGCTCAACACCGGATTGCCTTGGGTGTGAAACAGCTTCATCCAGACCCTTGGGCGATGCTCAATCAGATGATGCCGGTCAATACCGAAGTGATCGGAAAGATCAGCAAACTGATTCCCAAAGGCGTTTTGGTGGATATCCCCATGGGCGAAGATATCGTCGAAGGTTTCATTCCCATCAGCCATCTTGCCATTCCCAGACTCGAGCATAGCGAAGATGCCTTCCACGTAGGGGAAGACCTGCCCTTGAAAGTGATTGAGCTGGATATGGAAAACCGCCGCTTGATCCTCTCTGTGAAAGCATTCTTCTTCTCACGCGAACCCAAATTGCAAGAAGAATACGTAGAAATTCACGAGCAGTATATGCGCGAACGTGCAGTAAAAATGCAAAAAAAGAAGGCTGATAAAGAAGCTCGGGACAAGCAAAGCAAAGAAAAAGAACGCAAAGACGCGGAAGAACTATTAGCCCGCGAAGAAGCGGATTTGGCAGCAGCCTTTGACAATCCCCCCGCTGACGAAATCGAGATAAGCCTTCCCGATGAAGTGTTGGAAACAGCCGAGGTAGAAGTATCGGAAACAGCCGAAGAAGACAGCACCGCAACCGAAGCAGCTCCTGTGGAAGACACTCTTCAAGTAGTGGAAGAAAAGCTTGCAGAAGCAGTAGTGGAATATGCTCAAGCGGCAGAAGAATTCGTAGCTACAATCGAAGAATCACTCCTCGAAATCGAGCAAACAGATTCTATAGAAGATGAACAAAAATAATCCCCAAACCCTAGAACATAAAGTGGCGATGCTTCGGCATCGTCATTTTTTGTTGAGTGCGGATTTTCTGATTTGCTTTACTATCTTGATCTTGGGCTCATTGCTCTTCATCCTGACTGATTTGGATATGCAAATCCAGCGAAGCTTCTATAAAGCAGATAGCGGCTGGTTTTTGGCAAAACAGTGGCTTTTTGATTTTCTTTATCACTATGGGAATATCCCTGCTCTATTGATCTCCAGCGGTGGCTTGCTCGCCTTTATCCTCAGTTACTACAAAAAAAGCTTTGTGAAGTGGAGGAAGGTGGCTGCTTTTTTGGTATTAGTCATGGCACTAGGTCCCGGTTTGATTGTAAATAGCTTGCTCAAAGACCAATGGGGCAGACCCAGACCCAGGAATATCGCGGAGTTTGGCGGAAAGCATGCCTTTGAAAGGCTCTTGACGATCGATCCGCAGAGCGATGGAAAATCCTTTCCCTGCGGACATGCCACAGTGGGGTTTTATCTTTTTGTCCCCTGGTTTGTATTGCGCAAACACAAAAGGATTTATGCGCTGGGTAGCTTGACCTTGGGCTTGATAGCAGGGCTGGCAATTGGCTTGGCAAGGATCGCGCAGGGTGGGCACTTTGCCAGCGATGTCCTGTGGGCGGGAGTCATCGTTTATCTTGTCGCTTTTGGGCTTTACCGGCTCCTCAAGTTAGACCGGCATCTTTATTATGAGGGTGAATTGAAACTGCGGCAGAAGCGCTTTACCGGGGTCTCATTGCTGTGGTTGCTCTTGCCGATGATCATCTTTATGCTACTCCTCGCGACACCCTATCAAAGAGACCAAAGCATTGTTCCATATCAAGATAAGATCTTTGTCTATGATATCAGTCTCGAGCGATCCCAATTGGAGCTGTCCTTTGCCGATAGCACTGTTATCCGGCATAATTCTCAGGGTTTTGGCTTTCCGGGATCAAAGCTCAAATTGCATAGCCGCTGGGATGAAGCCAATGGTATCATGCGTCTCTTTGAAAAACGCAAGGGAGTCTTTACTGAGCTCTCGGCAACATGCTCCGCAGTGCTAGATTCGCTTACCCAGGGTTTGAGCCTGAGGATGGGAGATGCCAATACTCTCATCGACCTGCGCAAAGCATCGCAGCTAGAAAATCTTACTTGCGAGCAAGAAGCTGGTGTGCTCACCATCTATTTATCCGAGACCTCTTTTATCCCCATTTTTGCGGTGGGGCAGACTCTGGTTTCGGCATTTCCCAAGGAAGTGAATGTGCAGCGTCTTAACGTGATGCCAAGCACATACCACAGAGGCATTTATATCAAAATGCAGCGAGGCGAAGTGATAATAAAGTAGAGCTATGGCAAGGGTTAGAAGATTTTCCTTTACAATATGGCTACTGCTGTAGAATTTGCCGACAGCGAATTAGATGGAGTTATTAAATGAAAAAAGGACTTATAGTTATACTCGGCATCGTGCTCTTGATAGTGCTCTTTGCAGGCTGGGCAATCGGTAGATACAACCAGCTTCAAAAAGGCAAGGTAGAAGTACAATCTGCTTGGGCACAGGTAGAAAATGTATATCAAACCAGATACGATCTGGTGCCCAACCTCGTCAATACTGTAAAAGGCGCTGCCAATTTTGAGCGCGAGACCTTAACAGCCGTTACCGAAGCCAGAGCCAAGATGGGTGGGATGATCAATCTCAGCCCAGAAATGCTCAACAATCCTCAGGCTTTTAGCCAGTTCCAATCTGCACAAGAGGGTTTGGGTGCCGCTTTACAGAGACTGATGGTAGTGGTGGAGCGTTATCCCGATCTCAAGGCAAATCAAAACTTCCTGCAGCTCCAAGACCAGCTTGAGGGCATTGAAAACCGCATTAGAACCGAAAGAATGCGCTACAATGAAGCAGCTAAAACATTCAATCAGATGGTAGTGGTTTTTCCCAACAACCTCTTTGCCGGGATGTTTAACATCACAGCCTTCCAGTTTTTCCAAGCCTCTGAACAGGCTCAAACTGCACCGCAGGTAAATTTCGAATAAAATCCCAATTTTTTGCCCCAGAATCGACCTTTCTTTGAAGAAAGGTCTTTTTTTTGCTTTACATTTATCGAACCCTTGGTTTTACTTGTTCCTAATGCTAACTTACCGCACAGCAGATGGATAAGCTCCACTTTGCGCATGTGCACAGCGTAATGAGCGTAGTTTTTTATAAACGAAGAGAATAACACAAAAGAGGAGTTGCTATGAAACGCCTTTGTTTTTTATTGGTGCTGATCAGCCTCATAGGTTTCAGCTATGCCGCAATTGACGATGCATATTCTTTTAATGCCACTACCGGTACCTATCAAGTTATTACCGGTACGCAAATCCCCAGTATTCACATGGATGATGCGCTTTCAGGTGAAATCCCAATAGGTTTTACCTTTCCCTATGGAGATTTTTCGTTTACACAGGTCAAAGTCTCCTCAAATGGTTGGGTAGGTTTGGGTACGGCACATACCAGTAATTCCTTGAGTAATACTCTAAACTCCACTACGATCAGACCTGTGCTGGCACCGCTGTGGGATGATTTGAGCATGGCTACGGGAAACGTTCAATATCTTAGCAGTGGTACTGCTCCCAATCGGATTTTTACGGTTCAATATACCGATACCAAGTGGAACTACTCCGCTACCAATGCTTTCAATTTTCAAGTTCGCATGTACGAAAATGGTAAGATAGATTTTATCTACGGATCATTTACCGGGACTCCCTCCAATGCCAGCGCTTCGATTGGGATAAATATGGCTCCCGGCGGAACAGGATGGTTTTATAGCGTCAACCCCAATGCTCCTGCTTCTGCATCGACCACCGTCGAAACATCCAATATCAGTACCTTCCCGGTCAATGGCACAGTGTTTGAGTTTTTACCTGCGGTTCTTTCTCCCAATGATCTATCCGCTCTTTCTATCACCGGAAACGTCACCCCCTCTGTTGGTTCAGCTTCAAATTACACGGTTTCATACAGGAACCGCGGGACCAATGCCCAGAGCAACTATCAAGTGCAGATTGTTTCCTCTACTGGTACAGTGCTTGCATCAGTAGCGGGGCAAGCTATCCAGCCCAATCAAGTATTGGAAGTAATCATCCCTTGGACACCTGCCAGCGAAGGTCCGCTTGCCATCAGAGGCAAGACAGTTTTGGCAAATGATCAAAATCCCCAAAACGATCAATCACCAGCACTGAACGTCACCGTGATGCCACAGGGTATGATGTTTGTAACCGTGGGTTCGGGAAATGAATTGGCAAATATCCCCGTCGATATGTACTGGATGAATAGCCTCTTTGAAACGATCTACTACCCCAATGAAATCGGGGTCTTTGGAAACATATCCGCACTTTCATTTTACAATAATTTCGTCACCAACCTGCCCAACAAACCTACCAAAATCTGGTTGGGCACTACCAATCAAGCAGACCTTGCCGATAGCTGGATACCTTCCACAAACCTTACCTTGGTCTATGATGGCAATGTAAACTATCCCAGCGGAGAAAACCTCATCACCATCCCCTTGCAAACTATGTTTACATACACGGGAGGGAATCTGGTAATGATGGTCAACCGTCCCTTGGATACCCAATACTTTAGCAGCATGGATCAGTTCCAATCTCAGACGGTCGGAACAAACCGCAGCCGCAAAGTACAAGCAGACGGTACTACCTTTGATCCTACCAATCCTCCTGCTACTGCTACAGTATCAGGACAATTTCCCAAGACTACCTTCCATTTGACTCCCTTGGGAGCTGATCCTATAGCGTTGATCAATCCCAGCTCCTGGAACTTTGGACAAGTCTTGATGAATACCGTTCACAGCAAGGCTTTTATTGTGGCAAACAGCGGTGGTGGTACATTGACTGTTACCTCTGTTTCATATTCAGGTTCTCCCTTCTTTACACTTCAAAATCTGCCCACCCTGCCCGCAGCATTGGCTACTGGACAACAGGTAAATTTCAATATTGTCTATACGCCCACAGCTCCGGGCACTCATACTGGAACAATCACAGTGGTTGATAACCTTACGCGGCAGACCTATAATATCGCTCTTTCTGCCACCTGTATTGATCCCACAATCTATAGCCTTCCCTATGCCCAAAACTTTGATGCTATAACGGTGCCAAACCTGCCTATAGACTGGGTCAAAATCCAAACTACTACAGGCATCGGAGCAGTAAGAACGGTGACCGCAGCACCTTTTAGTGCGCCCAATTGTGTGGAACTTGCCAATGCCCAAGATGCAGCAGCAGAGCTGATCCTCATTGCTCCGCCTTATGCTACAAACCTACCCGTGAATACTTCTCGGGTAAATTTCCGTGCCAAAGCCAATGGCGCTCATCCCTTGCAAGTGGGGATCATGACCAATTCCCAAGATGCCCAAAGCTTCCAAATGATTCAAACGATACAGCTTACGTCAAATTGGGTGGAGTATGTAGTATCCTTTTCCACCTACCAGGGAACCGGCAGATACATTGCTTTCCGGCATGGTTTGGAAGGAACCTACCGCACTCTCTATATCGATAACGTGATGCTGGAAGTAATCCCCCAGAATGATCTGGCAGCGCTATCCGTGAGTGGCAACACTACCCCCTCGGTAAATACCCAAACGATCTATACCGCATCTGTATTCAACTGGGGTACCAATGCCCAAAGCAATTACCAAGTAAAGCTCTTTTCCGGTACCGATGTGGAACTGGCATCAGTAGCAGGCACAACCGTCAATTCCGGTCAGACCGTGCAAGTACAGGTACCTTGGACTCCTAGCACGGAAGGACCAATGTCGCTCTATGCCAAGGTAGTCCTCGCAGGAGACCAAAATCCGCTAAATGATGCATCGCCGGCTATCAACCTTAGCGTCATGCCAGCAGGGATGATGGTGATCACCGTTGGTGATGGCAATGAACAATCCCGCGTACCGGTAGATATGTATTGGCGCAACAGTCTCTTTGAGACTCTGATTTATCCACAGGAAATAGGTGCTTTCGGTACTATCACAGCGCTTAGTTTCTATAACAACTTCGTAACCAATCTGCCCAATAAACCTACCAAGATATGGCTCGGTTCCACCACGCAAAATGACCTCAGTGCTGGCTGGATACCCTCTACACAGCTTACCTTGGTCTATGATGGCAATATCAACTATCCTTCAGGAATCAATACCATTACCGTGCCGCTGCAAACCCCCTATCCCTACACCGGAGGCAACCTGGTAATGATGGTCAACCGGGTTATGGATACCCAATACTTCAATTCCATGGACAATTTCTATGCCCAAACCATAGGGACCAATCGCGCCCTTAGAGTCCAATCCGACGGAACGCTCTACGACCCTGCCAGTCCTCCGACTGGAGTTATTCCCACAGGTCAGTTTCCCAAAACCACTCTGCACCTCACACCACTGGGACCAGACCCCATCTTTATGGTCAATCCTACGCAGCGAAACTTTGGCACAGTGCTCTTGGATACCACTCACAATCAAACCTTTACGGTTATGAACGTGGGCGGTGGAACTCTGGGAATCAATACCATCAACATTGCCGGAAGTCCCTTCTATAGCTTGCAAAATATGCCCAATCTGCCTGCCAGTTTGAATACCGGACAAAGCATTACTTTCGTAGCTCGCTACAATCCCACTGCTGCCGGAAATCACGCTGCTACCATCACGATCAACGATAACCAACGCATCGGTTTGAGCAGATCAACTACCAGCCGAACTCCTCATACCATTGAGCTTACCGGCATCTGCGTTGACCCTACTATTACCCAATTGCCTTATATACAAAATTTCGATACGGATACCGCTCCTGTTCTGCCGGTTCAATGGTCAAAAATCATCAATACCAACGGCTCGGGAAATGTCGTTACCAGTACCACCAATCCCCATTCTGCGCCCAACAGTGTTATGATGACCAATACCACAGATGCCAATGCCAATATCTTCCTTATTGCACCTCCTTTGGCGACTACTATCCCTACCAATACTACCAGAACCAAGTTCTATGGCAGAGCAGCCAGCAATGGCTATGCCGTTTCTGTGGGTGTCATGACCAATCCACAAGATGCTGCCACCTATGTGGAAATCCAACAAATTCCGCTTACTACTACCTGGACAGAGTATGTCGTTACCTTTGCCGGTTACACTGGAACCGGGAGAAGCATCGTGTTCAAACTGGTTTCCGACGGCACCTATCGCACTATTTATCTGGATAGCATCATGTTTGAAGTGACCCCTCAAAACGATCTGGCAGCCTTATCCGTCACCGGAAATACCACTCCCTCCGTAGGTATGGCGACCACCTATACGGTCTCCGTATTCAATTGGGGCACCAATCCTCAGAATACCTATCTGGTAAAACTCTACAAACAAGGTGATATCGAAGTAGCTTCCGTAAATGGTTTACCTGCCAATCCTGGTCAAACCGTACAAGTTCCTATTGCCTTCACTCCGGACACCCAAGGCAATACCTTTATCTATGGCAAAGTGGTTCTTACTGGAGACCAAAATAATCTCAACGACCAATCCCCAAATCTGAATATCAGCGTTCAACCACAGGGACTTGTTGCTTTGACTGTTGGAACGGGAGATCAGCTTGCACGTATTCCTTTGGATATGTTCTATATGAATTCGCTGCATCAAGCTCTGTACTTCCCTGCCGAACTCAGCAATACCATTGGGATCATTCATGGAATAGGATTCTACAACGATTTTGCCACAAATCTTCCCAATAAACCCACCAAGGTTTGGATTGGTACCACTACTCAAGCTGATCTCAGCGCTGGATGGATCCCATCTACTCAGCTTACCCAGGTCTTTGATGGCAATGTCAATTATCCCTCCGGACAAAACCTCATTCACATCACCTTTAGCCAGCCATTTATGTATCTTAATGGTCAAAACCTCGTCGTGATGGTCAATCGTCCTATGGATACCCAATATTTCAGTAGCAATGACCGTTTCCAAGCCCAAACGATTGGCACCAATAGAGCCCGTAATATCTTCTCAGACGGAACAGCTTATGACCCAGCAGCCCCAACGGGCGGTACCGTTTCCGGTCAGTTTGCCAAGACCACCTTCTTCATCATTCCCGGTGGGGTAGGACATTTGAGCGGTACCATTACCGGAGCCGGAAATCAGCCACTTGCCGGCGTAGCCGTCAGTTTTGCTACCGGCGGATATACTGCCACCTCCAATGCTCAAGGACAATACAATATCCAAAACATCATTGCCGGTACCTATCAAGTGACATTTAGCAGATATGGATACCTCGACCAAACTGCCACCATCGTGATTCCCGAAGATGAGTCCGTTACTCATAACGTAGCCCTTGTCCAGATGGCGGTGGTAACGGTTTCGGGTACTCTTGTTTCATCCGATACAGGATCCGGTATCTCCGGTGCCGGTATCAGCCTGCAAGGATATGAAGACTATACTGCCTCTACCAATACCCAGGGGCAGTTCAGCATCGCCGGAGTATATGCAAACAATGCCTATGCCTATATGATCATTGCCCCCGGATATCAAAATGCCAGTGGCAACATCAACGTTGGCGCCACAAACTATTCCATGGGTACGATTACACTCAACGAAGTAGCCTATGCTCCCAGACAAGTGCAAGGTGAAATCGTCCAAAACAATACTCAGGTAAATCTTACTTGGCTCGCTCCTGATCCCACAGCCCTAAATCTTTCCCAAGGTTTTGAAGATGCCGTATTCCCTCCCGAAGATTGGACTCGTACCATCACCAATAATGGTGCGGCAAATCCTTCCGGAGTTTTCCCCACCTGGTGCAGGTTTGGCTCCGTAGCCGTGGGTGGAACTCCCATTCCTCCTACTGAAGGTGCATGGCAAGCTGGACTTTGGTGGAGCTATGATCATCAGGATGAATGGTTGATCACTCCCCAATTCAATTGCCCTCCCGCTGCCTTCCTCAGGTTCCATACCTATGCCTTCCTCGGCTCCAACAATGGCGACCATTACTACGTAAAAGTAAGCACCGATGGTGGAAACCAATGGACGACCCTCTGGGATGCCTCTGCCCAAACCGGTGGCTGGAATAGCTATACCGATGCTCCCATCACCCTCGACCTTTCCATCTACGAAGGCTTGCAAATCAAGCTTGCCTGGCATGCCGAAGACCCTGCTACAAACGACGGGCTCTGGTATGTATGGTTTATCGATGACGTCTATATCGGAAACGAAACCACCAGCGTCCTCTTTAGCTTTGATGATCTATCCATCCGTTCCCAACGCAGTGACCTTGGTGCCCAAAAAGCAAAACCTTTTGTAGGGAACGAAAGCAATCCTTCCCGCGCGATGGAATTGGGATTGGTGAGAGGCGAGCCACGCATGCCCGATGCACCTCATAATTCACAAACTACTACCCGCTCTTTGATCGGATACCGTGTCTTTAGACTCACCTCCGGCAACGAGACCAACGAAAATTCCTGGGTTTCGCTTACACCGGAACTGCATACCACACTTAATCTGATCGATACCGCTTGGGCTACCCTGGCAAATGGAAACTACAAATGGGCAGTAAAAGCCGTTTATACATCAAACGTGCTTTCTGTGCCATCCTTCTCCAATGTCTTGGTAAAACAAGTCATCAATGGTACCATCGCCGGTGTAGTAAGAACCACTACCAACCAACCCATCTCCGGTGCCACTGTCACCACCGGCGAATACTCCGCTACCACCAATACCGTGGGTGCATATAGTATCCTCCTCCCAATCGGTACCTACAGCGTCACCGCTTCCAAACAGGGCTTTATCACCCAGACGATTCAAAACGTCAACGTAAATGCCCAACAGACCACTACCATAAACTTTGCCATGGTAGCCGGTTCGGATAATGAGGATTACGTCATCCCCGTCTTGGCAACGGAGCTGAAAGGCAATTATCCCAATCCCTTCAACCCCTCTACCACCATCTCCTATGCCATCAAAGATGCCACTGATGCCAGGCTCGAAATCTATAACCTCAAGGGACAATTGGTAAGAACTCTGGCAAATGCACATCATAAAACCGGACATTACAACCTCGTCTGGAATGGTATGGACGATGCTAATAAGCCTGTCTCAAGCGGGATTTACTTCTATCGTTTGACTACGGACAAATACCAAAAGACCCGTAAAATGCTGCTGGTGGAATAGTCCCCCAAGAGCATTGATGATATCAAAGAGCGGGACTCCGGTTCCGCTCTTTTTATGTACAGGCGGTCGCCGAACCGCCTATCTTTTTGACATGGGCGCTTCAGCGAGCGCCCGTACACCTTAGGCATTTGTACAGGTGGTCACCGAACCGCCTATCTTTTTCATGAGCGCTTGGGCAAGCTCTGTGTTCTCAATAGACTATACCACTACTGTTTATGTATCAATGAGATCGCCTCGTGTGTAGCACGAACTCCAGATCACTATGTAGCGTAGCATTCCGATGCTACGCTTCTCTTTACCATGCAAACCTCAGTTTAAAAAAAACCACACTTTCCCCTTGACAGATTTCAAGGCATTGATTGGCTCGTAATTGGAATAAATACTATGTAAGCAAAGGATGCTTTATGTTCGGATGCCATAGTCCCAAAGCCCTGCTACTGGGCTTGTTTTACCTGTTGCTACTCATACCGTTGAGTAGCCAGACGATATCCAATCTGCGCATTGAGCGCGATAAAGAGCTGGGTTATTACAAGCTCTATTTTGACCTCAGCGGAGCAAGTACAGATACATATTTTGTAACAGTAAGCGCTACCAATTCAAGCATTACTATGACAAACCCTCCCAAAATGAGCGGCAGGGGAATTTCCTGTCCCACTACCCCGGGCAAAGACCTCAGCATCTTTTGGCATCCCGCCCTTGCCGGATATGCCAAAGACGGCTGGAACTTTGCGCTGAAAGCAAAGCTTAGCGACATGATCTTGGTGGAGGGTGGCAGCTTTATGATGGGCTCAAATGAAGGTGGTATCAATGAACAACCCATGCGTCAAGTGACCCTCTCATCCTTTTGGATTGGCAAATATGAGGTGACTCAAAAAGAGTGGCAGGAGATAATGGGCTCCAACCCTTCAGATTTCAAAGGAGAGAACCTACCCGTGGAAAGGGTCTCTTGGTATGCCGCGCTGGTCTATTGCAACAAGCGCAGCATCAAAGAGGGCTTGACTCCCGTCTATGGCATTTCCGGCTCTACCGATCCCTCTCGCTGGGGTAGCATTCCTACTACCAAAAACGATACATGGGACAGGGTAGTCTGCAATTGGCAAGCCAATGGCTATCGCTTGCCTACTGAAGCCGAATGGGAATATGCTGCCCGCGGCGGAATCAAAAGCAAGAGCTATAAGTATAGCGGAAGTGATGACATCGCTCAAGTGGCATGGTACCGCTCAAATTCCGGTGGAAGAACCCAAAGCGTGGGTAGCAAAAGCGCCAATGAACTGGGTATTTATGACATGAGCGGCAACGTCTGGGAATGGTGCTGGGATTGGTATGCCGATTATCCAAATACTTCACAAACTAATCCAGCGGGAGCAAATAGCGGTTCGCACCGTGTGTTTCGCGG
>Ga0209835_1001080_pt1 | contig 15906 bp, 15 predicted proteins | sample LakKivwa52mmetaG_FD_184138 | JGI IMG/M metagenome (GOLD analysis project Ga0209835, IMG submission 184138) | Anoxic lake water microbial communities from Lake Kivu, Rwanda to study Microbial Dark Matter (Phase II) - Lake Kivu water 52m metaG... | ecosystem: Environmental > Aquatic > Freshwater >...
GTCTCACACTGCTCGACTATGACCCCGCTCGCCTGCCACGTGGTATCGACGTCTAGCACACAGCGCCATGCGCTCCATCTTCGGTGACGTACGCAGCATCGTCTAGCGTCACTGCGCGTGAAACGGCGAATCTGGATCGACACCGACACCGCAAGTGACGACGTCGTCGCGTTGATCATCGCGCTCAAACATCCGGATGTCGAGGTGGTCGGCATGTCCATCGTCGCCGGCAACGTTCCACTCGACATGGCGGTGCAGAATGCACTCATCACCGTTGAGCGCTGCGGCGCCCGCACGCCGGTGCACGCCGGTGCAGCGCGACCATTGTCGCGTCCGCTGGAGTCGGCACAGTACGTGCACGGCAACGATGGCATGGGCGACATCGGCCTCGACCTACGTGGCCGCGTGCCCACATCGCACGACGGCATCGCGGCCATGATCGAGGCGTTCCGCTCCAACCCTGGTCAGATCGAACTCGTCACCCTCGGTCCGCTCACCAACGTGGCGGTGGCGGTGCGCAGCGAAGCCAGCTTCGTCACCTGGGTGAAGCGCTGCGTCTGCATGGCCGGCACCGGCGTGCTGCCCGGCAATGTGACACCGCTGTCAGAATTCAACGTATGGGCCGACCCCGAGGCAGCCCATGTGGTCTACAACTCGGGCCTGCGCATCGAGATGGTCGGCTGGGATGTCAGTTGGCAGGATGCCGTCATCATGGACGATTTTGCCGCCGAACTGCGCGCACTATCACCGCTCGGCGAGTTCGCCATCGACATTCAGCGACACGTGCGCGAGTTCTGCCACTCGGTGACGAAGATCAAGGGTTTTGATTTCCCCGACCCGATTGCGATGTGCGTCGCAATCGACGACTCAATCGTCACGAAAGAAGAAACCCGCTACGTGGATGTGATTCTCGGCGAGAACGACGCACGTGGCCAGACCATGGTCGACTGGTTGGGCGTGACGAAGAAGCCGGCCAACACACGAGTGGTGCTGCGTGCCGATCAGGCGAAGTTCAAAGACATGTTGCGCGCCGCGCTACGCGGATGACAGAGTTTCCGTTGCGCGCCGCCTTAGGCGGCTTGCGACTTAGGCGACGGGCAGAACGTCGACGACTTTACGGCCGCGACGCTGACCGAATTTCACAGCACCGTCGACGAGCGAAAAGAGCGAGTCATCGCTGGCACGACGCACGTTCTTGCCCGGGTGCACCTTGGTGCCACGCTGACGAACGATGATGCTGCCAGCCGTGATCTTTGTGCCGTCGAATACCTTGACTCCGAGACGTTGCGCATTTGAATCGCGGCCGTTCTTTGTTGAACCGCCACCCTTTGTCTTTGACATGATTCAGCCTTTCGCGATGCTGGTGATCTTGACGACGCTGTAACGCTGGCGGTGACCGAAGCGGCGACGCTGGTTGGTGCGACGCTTGTAGGTGAAGCCGTCGATCTTGTCGCCGGCGTCTTCACCGACGATGGTGCCCTTCACGCTGGCCTTGGCCAGTTCGTTCGGGGTGGAAAGCACCGTGCCGCCATCAACGACGAGCACCGGGCGGAACGAAACCTCTGAGCCAGTGGCACCGCCGAGCAATTCAACGCGCAGGGTTTGCCCGCTCGTCACCTTCTCTTGCTTGCCACCTGTGGCGATCACTGCGTACATAACGGCTTCGTACTCTATCGGGCGTTCTTTGGCAGGTCGGCACCAGCCTCGACTGCCGCCTCGTCTTCCAACATTTTGGTGTCGACGATGACCCCACGACCATGGCACGACTGACAAGTGTCGGCGAATGCGGTGAGCAGGCCCTCGCCGATGCGCTTGCGGGTCATCTGCACGAGGCCCAGTTCGGAGATATCGAACACCTGGGTACGGGTCTTGTCGCGCGACAGCGCCTTGCGGAATGCCTCCACTACTCGGCGGCGGTTCTCTTTGATTTCCATGTCGATGAAGTCGATCACGATGATGCCGCCGATGTCGCGCAAACGCAGCTGATGGGCGATTTCTTCGGCGGCCTCGAGGTTGTTGCCGAGCACCGTTTCTTCGAGATTGTTCTTGCCGACGTTCTTGCCCGTATTTACGTCAATGACGGTGAGTGCCTCGGTGTGCTCGATAACGAGCGAACCACCAGACGGCAGCCACACCTTGCGATCGAGCGCCTTGCGCAACTGTTCCACCACGCGGTGCTGTTCAAAAAGCGGGAAGCCCTGCTCCTTTTCGCTCCAATACTCGACGCGATCGACGAACTCCGGGTTGAAATCGCCGATGTAGTCACGCACCTCCTCGAACAATGCACGGTCATCGATGGCGATGCCTCGATAATCACTGCTGAACTCCTCACGAATCACTCGCACCGCGAGTGACGGTTCGCGATACAGCAGGGTCGGCGACGAGGCCTTCTCCGCCTGTTGCTTGATGCGGTCCCAGCGCTCCACCAATTGCTTCATGTCGGTGGTGAGCTCGTGCTCGGTGGCGTTTTCGGCGGCAGTGCGCACGATGAGCCCGTGCTCCTTGGGTTTGATGCGATCCAACACGGTGCGCAGGCGACGACGTTCGCCCTCGGGCAATCGCTTCGAGATGCCGTAGGTCTTCGAATCCGGGATCAGTACGACGAATCGACCGGGCAGTGACACTTCCTGCGTGAGACGTGCACCCTTTTCACCGATCGGGTTCTTCGTCACCTGGCAAAGGATGAGTTGGCCACGCTTCAGCACGTGTTCGATGCGTGGCTCGGGGCCCTGCTCGACGACGTCTTCTTTGTCGAATTGCACGTCGCCCCGGTACAGCACCGCGTTCTTCGGCGTCGCAATGTCGACGAACGCAGCCTCCATACCCGGCAGCACGTTTTGCACCTTGCCGAGGTAGATATTGCCGTGGATTTGGTACACGTCATCGGCTGGGCGGCTGACGTAGTGCTCGATCAGACTGCGGCCCTCGAGCACGGCCACTTGCGTCAAGTCGTTGTGCACGTGCACGCACATGAGATATCGACCGAGTGGACGACCGTCGCGTTCTTTGCCGCGGCGGCGGGCGATGAGTTCGGCGTCGATCTCTTCTGGCGAGCGATGTGAACGGCGGTCAGAGTTGCGGTCAGAGTTGCGGTCACGGCCACCCCGGCTGCGATTACGGCCGCCCCGGCGTCGACGGCGGGTGCGACCGCCACCCTCGCGGCCCCCGTCACGGCCACCATCACGGCCCCCGTCACGGCCCAGCCCTTCGCCCCAGCCCTTCGCGGGCCTCGCCGTTGTCTCGCGAACCGTTATCTCGGGAGCCATTGTCTCGACGGGCATTGTCGCGCGTGCCACGTTCGCGGGTATCGCCATCGCGGGAATCAGGACCGCGCGAAACGTTGTCTGGCGACTCCGTATCCCGCGACTCGGCCGCACGGAAGGCGCGACCAGGCGGCGGCGGTATCGACGGTCGCCCCTCGCGTGGCGGGTCGGGCAGTTCCACGGGTGAGCGTTCGCTCTCGCCGAATTCATTCGTCATGTCAAAAACCTTTCCTATGGCGGCAATTCCGCGCCGTATGCGCCGGTCTGCCGTGCCGTGGCGCGGTGCGCACTTCTCCCCTTGCGCTCGCACGCTCGTGCGTATGTCAAAGCCTGTTGTTGGGATAGTTCCCAACTCCGTCCGCCATACTACCGAGGAGTAGTCGGCATTTAGTGCACCGCTATGCCGACCGTCGCATTTCCACGCTCTGCACCATCCCGATCATCAAGGCCCAGGCAACGAGGTGCGAGCCTCCATAAGAGATAAAGGGCAGCGGCAGACCCGACACCGGAGTGATGCCGATTGTCATGCCGATGTTCTGGAACACCTGCCACGCCAGTGTGGTGAACACCCCCGCCACGATGAATCGACCGAACGGCGAGTTCGCGTTGCGGCCGACGATCCATATGCGTAAGAGAATGAATGCAAATAGTGCGAGCACGACCACACAGCCCACGAGCCCGAATTGTTCACCGAGCGCTGAAAACGGAAAGTCCGTTGATTGCACGGGGATAAATCGTCCGTTCGTCAACTCCCCCTGCAGATACCCCTTGCCGAAGTATCCGCCAGCCGCCACGGCGCGCTTGGCGTAGCGCACTTGCAACACGAGTTCCTGCAGGCTCGAGTCGGTGGTGTTGTTCTGATTCCACAGCGCAGTGAAGCGCTCAAGTTGGTAGTCGCGCACCAATCCTGACCAGATTGACGCGACAAAACTGCCGATCGCCAGAATCGTCGCGCCGATGAAGTGGCGACGCTGGGTGCCCGCAACAACCAACACACCGACGACACCGGCCGCAAGCGTCATGGCCGAACCGAGGTCGGGTTGAAAGAGAATGAGACCGAACGGGATTCCTGCCAAGATGCCGGCGCGCACGATTTCGTCGTACGGCAGCGATCGCGTGGCGGCCTCGGCGAACCACGCTGCCAACACCAACACGATGATTGGCTTCATGATCTCCGCCGGCTGCACGGCGATCGGCCCCAAGTCGAAGGAGAGTTTCGTTTCTCCGCTGGTGCGGCTCCACAACAAGAGGATGAGCAAGGAGAACGTGGCTGGCGCATAGAACCATATGGCCTTGCCGCGTAGCCATTCGTGTCCGACGAACATCACACCGAACAATGCAGCGGCGGCCACGATGAGGAAGATCACTTGTCGCTGGGTGAAGTAATACGGGTCGGCGCCACGTAGTACGAGTCGTGGGCTGGTTGTCGCAAAGATGTTGAAGACGCCAATCACCAACAACGTGGCAACTGCGATGAGCATCGACCAGTCGATGTTGCGCCACGGGTCGAGCACACTGGCCGAACCACGCGGATCGGTCGGACGTTGACGAACACGAAAGGCAATTGACATGTCAGTCCCTGGCGTCCAACGAACTGCTCACGAGGCACATCGGATTGCGCAACCGCGCGGTTGGGGCGGCGATGTTCGATGCAGTATCGAGCGGATCCGCGGGCACGATGTCGTCAATCCGCCATTGCTTGCTGAGGGCGAGAAAGACGCACTTCACCACGGGCGCCGCGGCAACCGCACCGTAACCCGCCTTTTCAAGATAGGCAAATGCGCTGTACGGCTGCGTCGAGTCGAGGCTGAAGGCCCCGAACGCCGATGAGTCGTTCCACGGCAGGTTCTTGAAGCCCTGAGCCGTGCCGGTCTTACCGGCAATCGGCATCCCGGTGTAATTGCGGAAGAGGTTCTCGCCGGTCGTCTTGTGGTAGTAGTCGAAGTTGACGCCGGGCCCCGTTATCACACGCCGCAAACCATCGACGACCGGTTGACGCACATCTGGTCGCATCGGGATCGTTGTCTTCTTTGTTTCTGCCGACACCCGCCGTGCCACCGATGCATTCGGCAGATCGGCCAAGCCCGATGCTTTGTTGCGGGTGCCCGGCGTCAAGACCGACCGCACGACACGCGGCTCAAACACCTTGCCACCGTTTGCGAGGGCGGAGTAAGCGTTCGTCATTTGTAGTGGCGTTGCCGAGAGCAGTCCCTGCCCGATGGAGAACAACACGTTGTCGCCGACGTAGTAGGCACGACCAGCATCTTCGGCAATTACGCCGAGACTTGCGAGATACTTCTTGTAGGCGACGTTCGGAATCGTGCCAGCGAACTCAAAGGGCAGGTCGACGTTGGTCGGCGAGCCGAAACCGAATCGACGAACTTCTGTTTCCAGCACCGGCTGGTACCCGCGTTCGGTGAGGATCTGCTCACCGATTTTGTAGAAAAAGGTATCGCTCGACACCGCGAGCGCTGCCTGCACATCTACTTCGCCATAGCGGCACGGGGCACCAGTTGCGCGGCAGATGGCATTGCGGAACACACACTTCACGCCCTGGTCACAGCGTTCTTTCGGGATGCTCTCCAGTTTGTAGGTGCCGCGGTCATCAAATTCGTACTCGGCACCTCCGGGTAGCTGACCAGAGTTCAGCGCGGCGTACGCCACGAACGGTTTGAAGGAACTTCCGAGGTTGTAACGCCCCGAGACAGCCCGGTTCACGAGGATCGATCTGTCGGGGTCGTCGGTTTGCGGAAACACCTGCGCGAACTTCTGGCCGTCGACGTTTGCCGTGAACCACCGCGCATCAAAACGCGGGTAGGAGGCCATCGCCACGACTTCGCCGGTGTTGTGGTTCATCACGACCACCGAGCCAGCCGGTGCCTTGTAGTAGTTCACCTCGCGGTCGTCAAATTCGTACTCGGCACCTCCGGGTAGCTGACCAGAGTTCAGCGCGGCGTACGCCACGAACGGTTTGAAGGAACTACCGAGGTTGTAACGCCCCGAAACTGCGCGATTCACGAGGATCGATTTGTCGGGGTCGTCGGTTTGCGGAAACACCTGCGCGAACTTCTGGCCGTCGACGTTTGCCGTGAACCACCGTGCATCAAAGCGCGGGTAGGAGGCCATCGCCACGACTTCGCCGGTGTTGTGATTCATCACGACCACCGAGCCAGCCGGTGCCTTGTAGTAGTTCACCTCTTCGTACTGCGGGTCGGGAATCCCCTCAGGCAACATCACTTTCGGTGCTTCGTTGCGTTGGCGCACGAGCAACTGCGACTCCAGCGCCTGCTCGGCGAACTGCTGCATGCGGAAGTCGATCGTCAACTGCACATCGTTGCCCGACTGTGGTTCGACACGCTCGAGCACACTCTTGATGCGGCCCACCGCGTCGACTTCGTAGCGCACGAACCCTGGTATTCCGCGCAGATCCACCTCGTAGGTCAGCTCGACGCCATACAGGCCAACACGCTCGTTCGGGTCGTAGCCCAGAGACTTGTAGTAGGCGGCGGAGTCCTTCTGGATTGCCCCGAGAAAGCCGAGCACATGGCTACCGACTGCGCCGTAGGGATAGATGCGACGCCACTCCTCTTTGATCACTACTCCCGGATAATCCTCGATGCGTTCCATAAGGAACGCCGCCTGTTCTTCGGAGATGTCGAAGGCCAGCGGCATCTCCGACAGTTCGTTGTAGCGCTTGTCTTCCGCACGGGTATAGAGACGTTCGATCGGCGTATTGAGCGGGCCCGACAGTCGCTTGAACATCTCCAGGCGGTCTTGCGGGTCGAGGATCACACGTCGATCCATCGTCGCGATAAGTACTCGTTTGTTGTCGGCGACGATGCGGCCGTTCACGTCGAAGATTCGCCCGCGCTCAGGAATCAACTTCACAACCCGCGATTGCACCGTGCGAATGATTTGCTCGGTCTCTTCCTTCGTTACTGCCTGCAAGAACCAGATGCGCGCCAGCAGCAATACGAGCAAGGCCATGGCGAAGCCGCCAATCCAACTCCAGCGGCGTTGCTGTGCGTCAGTTGCCATGCTGCATCCGCGCGAGGTTAGGCGTCACGACCGAGACGTTCCCGCAAAGTCCAACGTGATACAGGGATGAGTGGTGACGCAACAATCAGCGCTGCTACGAACGTCACCAGAGAAGCACCAATGATGCGTGCGTCGAGCCAACCACTCAGCCCCACAACCGACTTCATCACCGGCATAAGCACTTCGCCGAAACCTGCGACGACACTGACAGCAAGCAGGCGCAACCACCAAGTGGGTTCACGAAAGGGCTGCAATAGCAACGCTGCGAGCGCTCCGAGTGCACCAAAGACGATTGCCGACACACCAAGTGGCGTCGCGAGCACGGCGTCGTACATGAAACCACTGATCAATCCGACGACCGCACCGGTTTGGATGTCGTGCGTGCAGCCGACGCAGGCAACGAACACCGCCACGATTTGTACGGCGTATCCGAATGGCCGAATCTCGCTGAAGAGAGTCGTCTGCAATGACAGCACCACTAAGACCACGAGCACCAGGCGAAACCACCGGCTCGCGATCGCGCGTAACAGCCGTTCGAACATGCGCTACTTCCCTGACTCGGTGATCGGCTGGTACAGCAACACCCGCAAGAACGACAGGCTCGACAAGTCGGCGACGAGATCAATCTCCAACACTGGTCCAGCGGTTCCGAGCCGCTCCACCACTCGCGATACAACGCCAATCACGATGTCGGGCGGCGCCAAGCTGCGTGAGCCACCAGCGGACACGATGGGTGCACCCACCTCGATGGCCGAGGTGCGGGTGCTCGCATCGAGGAATCGCACGATGGGGCGGGTACCCGGGCCACGACCCTCGAGAATGCCCGTCTCGCGCACGGCAAGCTGGCTGGCGAGCGGCACCGTGATGTTCGAGCCTCCACCGGCACCGGCGATCACTTCGGCGGGGATCGTGGTGGTACCCGGAGTGAACCCGAGAATCGTCGTCGTGGTCGACGACGTCGAAGAGGTCGAACTTGTGTCGGTGGTTTCCAACACGGAGTCGACGGTTGGCGCATCTTCGGTAGGTAGTGGCGGCAACGTCACGGGCGTGCGACTCGACTTCGTCACCACCTTCACGGAGAGTGCGTAATCGGGGTCGGAGATCAGCATCACGAGTGCTCGGTCGGCGAACACTTCGGTCACCTTGCCGATCAGCCCGGCGGCGTTCAAGACGGGCATGCCGACTTTGATTCCCGAGTTTGCGCCCTGGTTGATCTCCACCGTTTGCGAGAAGTTCGTCGGCGTCTCACCGATTACCTGCGCAGTCACCGAATTGATGCCGGCGAGCGTCGGCAGACCGTTCAACGCCAACAACTCTTGTGACAGGCGCACCGAAGCGGCGGCGGCGACCGCCGCACCTTCTTGCAGCGCTACCTGTTCACGAAGACGATCGTTCTCTTCGACCACGTCGCCGTAGTCGCGAACCGCATTCCAGGCGTTGCTGACAGGACGTGTGACGACACGCGTGACACCCTCGATCGGCGAGAAGATGGTGTCGAAGGCCCGGCGCACCCGGGATGTGGAGTCGGAGTCGGCGAGGTCGAGCGTGATGAAGAACACGGCCGCCAACCCGAGCAACAGGATTGCCCTGGTGAGTTGTGTTCGTGTGCGTGCCACGCCCTAGTCGCCCGCTGCTACTCGTCGTCCGACTGTGCAGTGAGACCCTTCATCGCGTCGAGGTTCTCCAGCGTGAGACCTCCACCAAGCACAACCGACAACAGTGGGTCGGGCGCAATCACCGTATTGATGCCCGTCTCGTGGATGATTCTCTCGGTAAGGCCCGTGAGCAGCGCACCGCCGCCCGAGAGTGTGATGCCGTTGCTGATGACGTCGGCGGCAAGTTCAGGTGGCGTTCGCTCGAGCGTGCTCTTCACCACGTCGATAATCGCGGTGACTGGCACATCGATGGCTGCCCGGATTTCCGTGGTGGTCACTTCCTGTGTGCGGGGCAAGCCGGTCGTGACGTCTCGCCCACCGACATCGGCGGTGAGTTCTTGCTCCAGTGGCCAGGCAGAACCAAGCTGAATCTTCACGTCCTCAGCCGTGTTGTCGCCGATGTCAAGGTTGAACTCTTTCTTGAACATCGCGACGATCGCGTCATTGATCTCATCACCCGCCACACGGCACGAACTTGCCGTCACGATGCCACCCAGTGAGATCACGGCGACCTCGGTGGTGCCACCCCCGATGTCGACGATCAAGTTGGCGCTTGGCTCACCGACGGGCAAACCAGCCCCAATGGCAGCGGCCATCGGCTCTTCGATCACGTAGACGGGGCGCCGTGCTCCGGCGAACTCGGCGGCATCCTGCACGGCACGACGCTCGACACCCGTAATCTCCGACGGTACGCATACGATCATTCGCGGCTTGCTGAACCGGCTCGTGTGCACCTGACGGATGAACTCCTTCAACATCTGCTCGCAAAGATCGAAATCGGCGATGACACCGTCTTTCAGCGGTCGTACCACGCGAATATTGCGCGGCGCACGACCCCACATACGTTTGGCATCGTGACCAACCGCCACGACCTGGCCCGTTGAGGTATCGAGTGCGACCGTGCTCGGCTCGTCGAGCACGATGCCCTCGCCGCGGATGTAGATGAGCGTGTTCGCCGTACCGAGGTCAATCGCGATGTCACGCGAGAGCGAGATCGGATTCGTGCCGGCCACGTTGGGTCGCCTTACAGCCCCGGAAAGAAGATTTGAATTTCCCTCTCGGCCGATGCCGCAGAGTCACTGCCGTGGATGAGATTCTCCGTGAAGATCATGCCGAGATCACCACGAATGGTGCCCGGCGCGGCAGCCCGCGGATTCGTTGCCCCCATCATCGAGCGAACGATTTCCCAGGTGTCGTCGGGGCCGGCAACCACCATCGCCACCACCGGGCCGCGCGACATGAACTCAACGAGATCGTTGTAGAACGGTTTGCCTTGGTGCTCTTCGTAGTGACGTGCCAGCGTTGCTTTGTCGAGCGTGCGCAGTTGCATGGCTGCAATCGTCAGCCCCTTGCGCTCGAAACGACCGACGATTTCGCCGACCAAGCGGCGCTCAACGGCGTCGGGCTTGAGCAGGACGAGTGTTCGACGGGTTCCAGAAGCCTGTGCCACACGACAAGGCTATCCCTAGGCGATGATCGTGCGTAGCACAGGTCGCGCCGCGCCGACGACGTACAGCGAACCGGCGACCAGCAGAGCGTCTTCACCGCGCAACTGTCGATAGGCCTGCATGAGGGCGGCATCGATGTCGTCAACGGCAAACACGTCATCGCATCCCACTTCACGCGCAGCAGCAGCCACCACGCTGGCAGCAGTGCCGCGTGGGGTCGGTGCGGTGCAGCAGATGACCCCGTCGAACTCGTCGGCACGCAAGGCACCAAGCAACTCGTGCGGTTCGCGGCTCTTCAACATGCCGACGACGAGCAACCGACGACCTTCGACTTGGAAGTCGTTGAAGAAGACATCGGAGCACACCTCCGCACCACCCACGTTGTGCGCTCCGTCAACGATCACGAGGGGCTGGTGCCCCATAACCTCGAAGCGACCCGGCATCGTTACGTTGGCGAACGCTTCGTCAAGCACCTCCCGATTGATCGCGTGGTCAAAGAATTCCTCAACTGTCGCCACGGCGACGAGTGCATTGTCACCCTGGTGGCTGCCGTGCAGTGGCACGAATACATCGTCGTAACTTGCGCGCGTCGTACGCATGGTGACGAGGCGGCCTCCGACCGCCAGGTCGTTGCCACTCAATTCGAAGTGGCGATTGCGAGTCACGCGGCGCACACACGCGGCACCCGCAAAGATCGGTTCCAAATCGGGGCGCGTCTCCCCTTGCACGAAAATGCTCGTCGGCTTCACGATGCCCACCTTCTCGCGCGCGATATGGGCATGTGTCGGCCCGGCGAACTCGGTGTGGTCGAGCGACACATTCGTCAGTGCGGCGACGTCGCTTTGCACGACGTTGGTCGCGTCCCATCGCCCGAGCAAACCGACCTCGATCACGCCGACGTCGACCGCACTGTTGGCGAACCAGCGGAATGCCACTGCGGTCATGATGTCGAAGTAACTCAAGCGCCCCTCGACGAGCGGCTCCAGTTCTGCTATCGCGAGCACGTTTTCCGCTAACTCATCGTCGCTGATGGCTTCCCCGTTGATCATCATCCGCTCGTTGACGCGCTCGAGATGCGGGCTGGTGTAGGTACCGACCCGTAGACCATGAGCCATCAGCAATTTGGTGACCATCTGGCTGGTTGAGCCCTTGCCGTTGGTGCCCGTGATGTGAACGGTGCGGTACGCCAGATGCGGATCGCCCATGAGTTGCACCAGCCGTTCGATGTTGGCAGTGCTCGGGGAATCGATACGTCCCGACTTCTCGTAGACAGAGTGTTCGTCGAGAAACGCAAATGCGCGCGCGACCGGCGACTCACTCATGCCGAGAACGGTAGTTCAGTACCGCGTCAGGACGCGGTGCGCTTTTGCTTGGCGACCCGTGGCGCGCGGGTGACCAACTTCGGCGCCGTCTTCTGCGTCACGCAGCCGACATCAATCACGACCTTGGCGACGTCGGTGCGGCCGGGCAGGTCGTACATCGTCTCCAGCAACACATCTTCAAGGATTGCCCGTAGGCCACGCGCGCCAGTGCCGCGCACGAGTGCGGCATCCGCGATGGCCTCGAGTGCGTCAGCGGTGAGGTCGAGGTCGACATCCTCGAATTGGAAGAACTTCTGGTATTGCTTGACGAGGGCATTCTTTGGCTCGGTGAGGATTTGAACGAGCGCATCCTTCTTCAGCGCATGGACGGCCCCGATCATCGGGAGACGCCCGACAAATTCGGGAATCATGCCGAACTTGAGGAGGTCTTCCGGCAGCACCTGCGCGAACAGGTCGCCTGGGTCGCGATCCTTCTTCGACTTCACCGTGGCATGGAAGCCAACACCCTTGTCGCCGAGACGCGAGCCGATGATCTGGTCGAGGCCCGCAAAGGCGCCGCCGACGATGAACAGCACATTCGTCGTATCGATCTGAATGAACTCCTGGTGCGGGTGCTTGCGGCCACCCTGTGGTGGCACCGACGCGACGGTGCCCTCAAGAATCTTGAGCAGTGCCTGCTGAACGCCTTCGCCCGATACGTCGCGGGTGATCGACGGGTTCTCGCTCTTGCGCGCGATCTTGTCGATCTCGTCGATATATACGATTCCCATCTCGGCGCGTTTCACATCGAAATCGGCCGCCTGCAACAACTTGAGCAGGATGTTCTCGACGTCTTCGCCGACGTAGCCGGCCTCGGTGAGCGCAGTTGCATCGGCAATCGCGAACGGCACGTTGAGCATGCGCGCCAACGTCTGTGCCATGTGCGTCTTGCCACAGCCGGTCGGCCCGAGCAACAGGATGTTGCTCTTCTGTAGTTCGACGTCGTCGCGGCGCAGTTTCTTGCCCTGTGAATACTTGAGGCGTCGGTAATGATTGAACACCGCAACGGCGAGCACCTTCTTCGCCGAATCTTGCCCGACGACGAAGTCATCAAGAAAGGCGCGGATCTCGCGGGGTGTCGGAACGTTGTCGAGCCCGAGGCTTTGCGACTCGTCCACCTCGTCGTCGATGATTTCGTTGCACAGGTCGATGCACTCGTTGCAGATGTACACCGACGGGCCAGCGATGAGCTTCTTGACCTGCTTCTGCGTCTTCGAGCAGAACGAACACTTCACCAGTTCCGCGGTGTCACCGAACTTGGCCATGTGCCCTCCCCTGCGTGACTACTTGATTGGTCCGGTTCGGTCGACTGCCTGGCGAGTGGAGATGACTTCGTCGATGACGCCATAGGCCTTCGCCTCATCGGCTTCCATCACGAAGTCGCGGTCAGTGTCGTTGTGCACGCGCTCGATGCTTTGACCGGTGTGCGTGGAGAGAATCTGCTCAAGCAGGTCGCGCATGCGCAAGATTTCCTTTGCGGCGATCTCAAGATCGGTGACTTGGCCGTAACCGACCTGGCCGTACGGCTGGTGCAACAAGATTCGTGCGTGCGGCAGCGCGAGTCGCTTGCCTTTCGTGCCGGCGGCGAGCAGCACGGCCGCCGCAGATGCCGCCTGACCGAGGCAGATCGTGGCGATGTCGTTCTTGATGAACTGCATCGTGTCGTAAATCGCGAACAACGCCGTGATGTCACCACCGGGGCTGTTGATGTAGATGTTGATGTCTTTGTCCGGGTTTTCACTCTCGAGATGGATGAGCTGCGCGCACACGAGGTTGGCGATGGTGTCATCGATCGGTGTGCCGAGGAAGATGATGTTTTCCTTCAGCAAGCGGCTGTACAGGTCGTAGACGCGCTCACCACGGCTCGTCACCTCGGTGACGTTGGGGACGTAATAGTTCGAGAAGTTCATCATTCGATCAGGCATCGGGGGACTCGTCGTCCACCGTACTGGTCGCTTCTTCGTTGGTGTTGGATTCACTGGCGATTGCGGCACCAGCACCCGTATCCGCCGTCGGATCGATGTCCACACCCTGGTCGAGCAATGTGTCGGTGGCGATGGCGCGACCCTCGCTGTCGACGTACGTGACTTCGCGCACGAGCCACTCGAGTGCTTGTGACTTGCGAATTTGCGCCTTCAGGTCGCCGATGGCGTCGTTCTTTTCATAGAGCGACTTCACACGCTTCACCTTCACGCCTGCACGCTCCGCGATGCGCGCCAACTCGGCGTCGACATCCGCATCATCAGCCTCGAAACTGCGGTCGCTAGCGATTGCCCGCAACGCGAGATCAACGCGCACCGCTTTGCGCGACTGTTCGCGCAATTGATCGAGAAACTGTTCCTCGGTCTGACCCGTGATCTGCAGGAATTGCGCGATCGCGATGCCCTGTCGCTGGAAGGTGTCGATGGTGTTGCGCACGCGGGCCCGCAGATCGCCGTCGACCATTACCTCGGGCAAGTCGACTTCGACGAGTTTCACGAGCTCGTCGGTGACGCGGTCAACCACCGAGTTGCGCGCCTGATTGAGTCGTGATTCGTTCATTCGCTCGGCGATGACGGTGCGCCACTGCGCTACGGTGCTGAATTCGCCGAAGGTGTCAGCCACCCACTGATCGGTCGTCTCGGGCAACTGCAGTTCTTGCACCTTGACGACCTTAACGGTGAAGTCGGCTTCGTCCTCGTTGCCGTTGGGCACCGCCTTGAATTGCTTATCCTCGCCGGCATTCATGCCGACGAGTACATCATCGAAACCCTTCGCCACCCAACCGCGACCAACTTCGTACAGCCATGCTTCGACGTTCAGCCCGGGCACCGGCTCTCCGTTGCGCGCGGCAGACAAGTCGAGTGTGACTTGGTCGCCGCTCGCAATCGCGCGCGTGGCGTCGACGAGTGTGCCGTGGCGCTTGCGCTCGTTGTTGACGACATCGTCAATCTCTGATTCGCTCGCGGTGATCGACGGCAATTCGACGCGGAGCCCGGCGTAGCCGGCAACGGTGATAACCGGACGCACCTCCATCTCGCAGTGGAACGAGATCGGGCCGCTCTCATCTTCGGCACCTAGAACATGTTCAACCTTGGGCGTTGCAATGATGTCGATGTCGTGCTGCTTGACGGCTTCGGCGAGATACTTCGGCACGGCGTCTTCGATCGCTTGTGCACGCGCCGCCCTCTTGCCGTCGGCGCCAAGATGGGCGTCAATCACGCGACGCGGTGCCTTGCCCGGGCGAAAGCCAGGAATTCGCACCTGGCGTGCCAGTTTGCGATAGGCGACGTCGATGTCGTGTTCGAAGGCGGCCTCGTCGACCGACACTTCTACCTTTACTTTGTTGCCTTCAAGTTGCTCGACCGTGCACTGCATGAGTGCTGAAGGCTACAAGTGACATACTGAGTGCATGCCGTTTTGGAAGCCGCACGCCCTCGCCAAACCCCATGAAGGTCAGATTGATTTGCGAATCGGCGACACCGTCGAGACGATCGTCGATCTGCCGCAGGTGCCGACCGGCAGCCAAGGGCGCGTGATCCTGGCGAACGGCTTCCAATGGCAGCGCTACTGGGTGCGGTTCGCCAACGGAGTCGAGGTCAGCGACCTCGATCATCGGCACTTGGCCCCCACCGGTCGCACGAAGAAGCGTTTGGCAAAGGCCGCCAAGCGCGCCAAATAATCCGCGCACCCAGATGACCGAAGCCCCCGGCCATCGCGGGCGCTTCCCTGGCGCACAGGGCGAATGGGCCCGCTTCGACGGCCCCGCCGGCACGCAGATGGTGGACGTTGCCATTCGTGCGACCAGCGATTGGTCATCGAGCGGCAACAACGCGAATACACACGGCGAGTTCGCCGCCGCGCATGCCACCGACGCTCTGCTGGAGCGGGCGCGCAGCGTCGTCGCGCGATTGCTCGACGCCGACCCGAACGGTGTGTGCTTCGGCGCGAACATGACGACCATGACGTTCGCATTCACTCGTGCGGTGGCTCGCACGCTCAAGCCCGGTGATCGTGTCGTCGGCACACGACTCGATCATGATGCGAACGTGTCGCCCTGGCGCATCGCCTGCGAGGAGTCGGGGGCCGAGCATGTGCTCTGCCCGTTTTCAATTCCCGATGGTCGACTCGACATGAACGCGCTCGCGGACCTGATTACACC
>Ga0209835_1001081_pt1 | contig 15901 bp, 16 predicted proteins | sample LakKivwa52mmetaG_FD_184138 | JGI IMG/M metagenome (GOLD analysis project Ga0209835, IMG submission 184138) | Anoxic lake water microbial communities from Lake Kivu, Rwanda to study Microbial Dark Matter (Phase II) - Lake Kivu water 52m metaG... | ecosystem: Environmental > Aquatic > Freshwater >...
CCGCCGACCTGAAGAATCCGCCGGCGCCGCCGCTCGGCCCGGACGGCCAGCCGGTCACGCCGGACAAGATGCTGGCGATCTTCCCTGGCCCGATCCTCGAGCAGGAAATGTCGGCCGAGCGCTGGATCCCGATCCCCGAGGAAGTGCGCAAGATCTACGCGCTGTGGCGCCCGAGCCCGCTGTGCCGTGCCGAGCGGCTCGAGCAGATGCTCGGCACGCCCTGCAAGATCTTCTACAAGTACGAAGGCGTATCGCCGGCCGGCTCGCACAAGCCGAACTCCGCCGTGCCGCAGGCCTATTTCAACAAGATCGCCGGTACGCAACGGCTCGTCACCGAGACCGGCGCGGGCCAGTGGGGCTGCTCGCTGGCGCTCGCCGGCCAGATGTTCGGCCTGCCGGTGCGCATCTACATGGTCAAGGTGAGTTACGAGCAGAAGCCCTACCGCCGCCTGATGATGCAGACCTTCGGCGGCGAGGTGCTGGCCAGTCCGACCAACCTGACCCAGGCTGGCCGCAATGTGCTGGCGGCGGACCCGGAGAATCCCGGCAGTCTCGGCATCGCGATCTCGGAAGCGGTCGAGGAGGCGGTGTCGGTACCCGGCACCAAATACGCGCTGGGTTCCGTGCTCAACCACGTGCTGCTGCACCAGACCGTGATCGGCCTCGAGGCCAAAAAGCAGTTCGAGAAGATCGGCGAATATCCCGACATGATGTTCGCGCCCTGCGGCGGCGGCTGCAACTTCGCCGGCGCGACCTTCCCCTTCCTCGGCGACGCAGCGGCGGGCGACAAGCGCGCGCAGAAGATCCGCATGGTCGCCGTCGAGCCGGCTTCCTGTCCGACGCTGACCAAGGGTGTGTATGCCTACGATTATGGTGACGCCTCCGGCTACACGCCGCTGATGAAGATGTACACGCTGGGCCACGACTTCATGCCGCCGGGCATCCACGCCGGCGGCCTGCGCTACCACGGCGACAGCCCGCTGATCTCGCAGCTCTATCACGAGAAACTGATCGAGGCGGTGGCGGTGCCGCAGGTCGGCACCTTCGAGGCCGGCGTGATGTTCGCGCGCGCCGAGGGCATCATCCCCGCGCCTGAATCCGCCCACGGCATCCGCGCCTGCATCGACGAGGCGCTGCGCTGCAAGCAGACCGGCGAGCCGAAGACGCTGTTCTTCAACCTCTCCGGCCATGGTCATTTCGACATGACCGCCTACGAGAGCTACTTCGCCGGCAAGCTCGAAGATTTCGAGTATCCGGCCGAGGCGATCCAGGAGTCGCTCAAGCACCTGCCCAAGGTCGGTTGAAGATCGGGGTTGCGATGCGCATCGCGTTCCTCGTCCTGCTGCTGGCCAATGTGATCCTGTTCATGTGGGGACAGGGTTATCTTGGCACACAGGACGTGGGCCGCGAGCCCGGACGCATGGCGCAGCAAGTGGCGCCGGAAAAGCTGCACATCGTTCAGGTCCAATGACGTTCGTTGTCGGTCTGACCGGCGGCATCGGTAGCGGGAAGAGTGTCGTTGCCGAACGCTTCGCTGCACTGGGCGTGCCTGTCGTCGATACGGATGTCATTGCGCACGAACTGACGGTGCCCCGCGGCGCAGGCATCGCGCCGATTCAAGCAGCTTTCGGCGACGGGGTGATCGGCACGGACGGCGCACTCGACCGCGCGGCGATGCGCCGCCTGGTTTTTACCGATCCGTCCGCGCGGGCACAACTCGAGGCAATCCTTCACCCGTTGATTCGCATCGAGAGCGAGATCAGATGCCGTCGCGCCAGCGCCGACTTTCCGTATGTCCTGCTGGTGGTGCCGCTGCTTGTCGAATCGGGCACTTATCGGGAGCGGGTCGATCGCGTCTGCGTCGTCGATTGTCCCGAGGAGGTCCAGATCGCACGCGTCATGCAGCGCAACAGCCTGACCCGGGAAGAAGCGACAGCCATTCTGGCGGCGCAGGCCAGCCGGTCGCAGCGCCTAGCGGCAGCCGATGACGTGATCGACAACAGTGGCCGACTCGCGGACCTGGTCACTCAAGTCGATCGGCTGGATGGGAAATACCGCGAAATGGCGAAAATTCGTCAGGAATCGGCGCGAACCCCATGATTGCGGGCACTTTCTGCCCGAGTTCAAGTTGAGGTTTGAGGATATTTCGGTCAGAATTCACCGAATTTATCCACGAGCCGCCGCGTGATCACCTACGATTACCCTCTGAACGAGCGCATCCGCACTTTGCTGCGGCTCGAGGATCTGTTCGACCGGACCCTCCATTTCATCGAGTCGGACGATCCGGAATCCCATCACGTCGCGCTGGTCACGCTGTTCGACATCCTCGAAGTCGCAAGCCGTGCCGACCTCAAGATGGACATGGTTCAGGAGCTTGAACGGCAGCGCCAGACATTGCTTTCCTTCCGCAACAACCCGGACATTTCCGAAGAAGCACTGAGTGGGGCGCTTTACGAAATCGAGCAGGCGTCCGCCGCGCTGCTCGCGATGCAAGGCAAGACCGGCCAGTATCTGCGCGAAAGCGAATGGCTGATGAGCATCAAGAACCGTACCGGTATTCCCGGCGGTGTCTGCGAGTTCGATCTGCCGGCCTATCATTTCTGGCTTAACCGCGATGCCGCCCAGCGCCGTTGCGAGCTCGTCGGCTGGGTACGACCGCTGTTGCCGATCCGCGATGGTCTTGGCATCGTGCTGCGCCTGCTGCGTTCCTCCGGTCGTCCGGAACGGCAGGTGGCATCGCGTGGCGCCTTCCAGCAAATGCTGTCCGGCCGTACCGCGCAACTGATCCGTCTGCGCGTGGCGAAGACGCAGGCCGTGGTGCCGGAAATCAGCGCGAACAAATATGCGCTCAACATCCGCTTCACGGTGCCAGACACCGACATGCGCCCCAAGCAGTCGGATGCGGATATCGAGTTCGAGCTGACTTTCTGCAATCTCTGATTTGGCAGTGACTCAGCCGCGCATCGTCAATTGCCCGCACTGCGGCGCAGCCGTGGTTTGGGGACCGCAAAGCCCGCATCGCCCGTTCTGTTCCGAGCGCTGCCGCAAGATCGATCTCGGCGCGTGGGCCAGCGATGGCTATCGCATCGCGGGCAGCGCGCCACCGGACGACTTCGCTATTCCTGAGATTCCCACGCCGCGCGAATAGCGGCAATGCCCTGCGCGCCGGCGGCCAGTGCATCCGGCTGGTCGGCTGACGACAAGCCGCCGATCGCATACACCGGCATGGGCAGGCCGGCGACCATTGATGCGAAGTTGTTCCAGCCGATGCCGGCATCGGCTGGATGTGTCGCGGTCGGCTTGACCGGGCCGAGCACGGCGAAATCGAGACCGAGGCGCGCGGCCAGTTCGAGTTCGCGGCGTTCGTGGCAGGATGCGCCGACCAGCGGGAAGGGCGGCCGCTGGTTCAAGGCCATGAGTTGCCGCGCCGGCAGATGCAGGCCGTCGGCGCCGATGGCACGCGCGAGTTGTGCATCGCCATTCACCAGCACTTGCGCCCCCCGTTGCTGGCAACGCGCGACCGCGGCGGCGGCGAAGGATTCACGCTGCATTTCTGGCAGGCTGCTTTCGCGCAGTTGGACGAGTTTCAAGCCACGGTCCAGCGCGGTGTCGAGCGCCGCGAGTTGCGCGGCGATACCGATCTGCCAGGCATGGGTGATGCCATAGAACGCTGGCAATTTCAGCGCCGCGAACAGCGGGCCGTTGGCGGGCAGCATCGGCGTTGCGGTCGGCGCTTGCGGTTCCTGCCAGACCAGCGCGGTATGCACGTGATCGCGCAACTCGCCACGCCATTGCGTGACGCGGAAGAAGTGCAGCCGCACATGGGCGTGTTCATAGACATGTTCGCGCACGATCCAGGGCGTCACTTCGAGCACGTCGATGCCGAGTTCCTCGTGCAGCTCGCGCACGATGGCGTCACGCGGCGTTTCACCGGGTTCGACCTTGCCGCCGGGAAATTCCCAATAGCCGGGATAGAAGGTACCGGGGCCGCGCTGGCCGAGCAGATACTCAGTTTGCCCATTTGAGTCGTCGCGAAAGATGACGGCCGCGGCCACATCGACAACTTTCATTTTTGCCTTCCGGCGTAGTCGCGCGCGAACTGCCAGGCCACGCGCCCGCTGCGCGAACCGCGCTGCAAGGCCCACTGCAAAGCTTCCTGCCGTGCAGCGAGCGCCGACTTTTCATCGACGCCAAACTGATGCAGCCAATGCACGCAGATGTCGAGATAGTGATCCTGATCGAAGGGATAGAACGACAGCCACAATCCGAAGCGTTCGGAAAGGGAGATCTTCTCCTCGGTGGTTTCGCCGGGATGGATCTCGCCGTCATCCGCGTGCGTGGCTTCGAGGTTTTCGGCGAAACGTTCCGGCATCAGGTGACGGCGGTTCGAGGTTGCGTAGATGAGCAAGTTTTCCGGCGTGCCGGCGATCGAGCCGTCGAGCGCGCTCTTGAGTGCCTTATAGCCGGGTTCGGAAGCCTCGAAGGAGAGGTCGTCGCAAAAGACGATGAAGCGTTCCGGACGTTCGGCAATCAGGTCGATGATCGCCGGCAGATTGACGAGGTCGTTGCGATCGACCTCGATCAGCCGCAAGCCCTGTTTCGCGAACTTGTTCAGCACGCCCTTCACCAGCGAGGATTTTCCGGTGCCGCGCGCCCCGGTGAGCAGCACATTGTTGGCGGGCTTGCCGGTGACGAACTGGCGCGTGTTGCGCTCGATGGCGGTCTTTTGTGCGTCGATGCCCTGCAGGTCGGCGAGCCGGATCTTGTGCGGATGGCGCACCGGATCGAGGCGTCCCCGCCAGCGGAAGGCGATCGCCTTCCAGTCGGGCGGGGCGGCGGGTGCGGGCAGCAGGGTTTCGGCGCGCGCGACGAGTGATTCGAGGCGGTTCAGCAATGATTCAAGTGCTTGCATCGGGTAAGCTTCCATACATGACACGCCGCAATTTAACACTCCCCGCGCTCCTCCTAATGCTGGCCGGTTGTGCTGCCGTCCCGGCACCAACAGTTTGTCCGCCTTGCCCCACCGTCGAGGCGCCCAAGCCCGTCGCCAAACCGCTGCAACCGGCGAGTTGGACTGATCTGCCGGGCTGGGAAAACGACGATCACGCCGCGGCGCTAGACCTGCTCAAGGCGCAATGCGTCACGGTGGGCAAGCGGCCACTTTGGCTATCGACCTGCGAGGCTGCCTTGAAAGTCGGCGCTGGCGAGACGGCAAAAGCGTGGTTCGAGACGAACCTTCGGCCGTGGCAGCTCGTCAATCCGGACGGCAATCGCGAAGGACTCGTCACCGGTTACTACGAACCCGTGGTGCGCGGCAGCCGCAGCCAGAAGCCGTCCTATCCCACGCCGGTATTTGGGCCGCCGGACGACCTGATCGTCGTCGAGCTCGCCGATCTCTATCCCGAGCTCAGGCACATGCGTCTGCGTGGGCGTATCGAGGGCCGCAAGCTGGTTCCCTATTTCAGCCGCGCCGATTGGGCGGCTGAAGAGCAGCGCCGCGCCGACAAGGCGCTGTTATGGACCGACGATCCCGTGGCCTTCTTCTTCCTGCAGATCCAGGGCTCGGGCCAGGTCGAACTGGATGACGGCAGCAGGGTGCGCATCGGCTATGCCGACCAGAACGGCCATCCCTACCGCTCCATCGGCACCTGGCTGATCGAACGCGGCGAGCTCAAGTCGCACGAGGCCTCGATGCAAGGCATCAAGGCCTGGGCGGAGAAAAATCCGCAACGCCTGCAGGAGTTGCTCAACGCCAACCCGAGCCTCGTGTTCTTTCGCGAACTGAAGGCCGAGGGCAGCGGCCCGCCGGGTGCGCTGGGCGTGCCGCTGACGCCGGAGCGCAGCATCGCCGTCGATCCGCGCCACACGCCGCTCGGCGCGCCCGTCTGGCTGACGACGACGCGACCCAACAGCCCGGAGATGCTGAGTCGGCTGATGCTTGCGCAGGATACCGGCGGTGCGATTCGCGGCCCGGTGCGCGCCGATTTCTATTGGGGCAGCGGTCCGGACGCTGGCAGTCTGGCCGGGAAGATGAAGCAGTCGGGCCGGATGTGGGTGCTGCTGCCGCACTGGCATCAACCCTGATGGTGCACCATTATGGTGCTTTCGGATGCTCGTGAATTGTGCGCAACACCTTGGCAAAGGTGGGTGATTGTTTTTATGTATCTGAATTTAAATATATAAATTCTCTGGAATGCTTGTTGCTCAGGTGTTCCCCATTTTCGACTTCGGGGCACCAACATGGAGAACTTCAAGACATCCGCCGACGTGTTGTTCATTCTGCTCGGCGCCATCATGATCCTGGCGATGCACGCCGGCTTCGCCTTCCTCGAACTGGGTACGGTACGCCGCAAGAACCAGGTCAACGCACTGGTCAAGATCCTCTGCGACTTCTCGATGTCGACGCTGGCCTATTTCTTCATCGGTTACGGCATCGCCTACGGCGTCAATTTCTTTTCCGGTGCGGACGCCCTGGTGCAGAAAAGCGGCTACGACCTCGTCAAGTTCTTCTTCCTGCTGACCTTCGCGGCGGCGATTCCCGCCATCGTTTCCGGCGGTATCGCCGAGCGCGCGCGCTTTAACCCGCAGCTCGCCGCAACCTTCCTGCTGGTCGGCTTTATCTATCCCTTCTTCGAAGGTATCGCCTGGAACCAGGCCTACGGCATCCAGGCCTGGCTGTTGGCGACCTTTGGTGCCGAGTTCCACGACTTCGCCGGATCCGTGGTGGTGCATGCGGTTGGCGGCTGGATCGGGCTCACCGCCGTGCTGATGCTCGGCGCGCGCCGCGGCCGCTATCACAAGGATGGCGGCATCGCCGGCGTGCATCCACCCTCATCGATCCCTTTCCTCGCGCTGGGCGCATGGATCCTGATCGTCGGCTGGTTCGGCTTCAACGTGATGAGCGCGCAGACCCTGGAAAAAGTCTCCGGCCTCGTCGCAATGAACTCGCTGATGGCGATGGTCGGCGGCACGCTGGTGGCCCTGGCCATGGGCAAGAACGACCCCGGCTTCGTGCATAACGGCCCGCTTGCCGGTCTCGTCGCCATCTGTGCCGGCTCCGACCTGATGCATCCGCTCGGCGCGCTCATCACTGGCGGAATCGCCGGCGGGCTGTTCGTCATCATGTTCACCATCACGCAGAACCGCTGGAAGATCGACGACGTGCTCGGCGTCTGGCCGTTGCATGGCCTGTGCGGCGCATGGGGCGGCATCGCCGCCGGCATCTTCGGTGCGCAGGCGCTGGGTGGCATGGGCGGCGTGGCTTTCATGTCGCAAGTCGTCGGCACCCTGCTGGGTATTACGGTTGCGCTGATTGGTGGCTTTGCCGTCTATGGCGGGCTGAAGGCGATGGTCGGCATCCGGCTCGACGCCGAGGAAGAATTCGAGGGGGGCAGACTTGACCATACACCGCGTGTCTGCGAGCGCCGAACGCGAAACCCTCTGGTAAAACTCTGTGTGGTTCTTCACAATAAAGTTTCGAAATAAACAATAAAGTTCAGAAATTGCGATAGGTGCCGGAGAACAAAGATCCACGGCATCAAGGGGAAGTTGCTCGTCCTCGTCAAACACACTTTCTAAAATTTCCGCATGTCTCGGCCGATCTGAAATTCCGTGAAGGTAGCAGTCTTCAAGGTGGATGTCCCTTGCCGAGATATTGCTTGAATCACCTTGGCCTGCGGAAGTATCTGGTCAGCCAAGTGATCGCGATTGACATCGTGTATCCTTGAGGCTACAGTTCGCCGATGATTGAGATTCGGAAAACCGACATCTTCGCCGAATGGCTCGACGCCCTGCGCGATCTGCAAACGCGTGCGAGAGTTCAAGCCAGAATCGAGCGTTTGGCTGCCGGCAATCCCGGCGATGTTGAGCCTGTTGGCGAAGGCGTCTCCGAACTGCGGATGAATTTCGGCCCCGGTTATCGGGTTTATTTCAAACAGCGAGGGCATGAACTCATCATTCTCCTGGCTGGCGGAGACAAGAGCACTCAAGTCAAGGACATCAAAGCTGCTTTGCGTCTCGCGCGAAATCTATCGGAGTAGTTGCTATGACCAAGACCGTTACCAGTCGTTATGACGTGGCAGAACACCTCAGGACTCCTGAGGAGATGGCTGCCTATCTCGAAGCCTGTCTGGAAGAAGCCGGGGGCGATGCCGCTTTTATTGCCAAGGCGCTCGGAGATATTGCGCGTGCCAAGGGCATGTCGCAAGTCGCCCGCGATGCCGGTCTCTCTCGTGAAAGTCTTTACAAGGCTCTTTCCGGCGAGCGTAGCCCGGGCTTCGACACGATCCTCAAGGTAATCGGTGCGCTTGGATTGAAGTTGCACGCCGAGGCAGGCCATACCTGATATATCGAACCTCAGTTACTTGGTCGCACCTCCCCTGGAACTGACATTCGGGGGACTGCTATGAAGCTTCGTGAAGGACCTTGGTTCCCTGCGATGCAATTGCCAGGACGCAAGGATGGGTCAGTCGGCGCTTGATGGTCAAAGCAAAGTACTTGATCCTGATGGTTTCGGCGGCGCCAACTTCAACTAGAACATCTTTCTGCGAATACTCGTTTGCGAGTACGCTCGGAATCGGAAACGCGCCCACTTGCTCCCTGCCGAAAGCAGCCATCAAGGCCGCATCGTCGAATTCGCCGACGACGGAGACCTTCAGCCGTTGTTGGTCGAGCCATTCATTGATGGCCTTGCGCATGGCCGAATCCTCCCCCGGCAAGAGGAGCGGCAGTTGCTCCAGATTTTTCGGGAAAGGCAATTTCGCTTGCTTCGCCAGTTTCGGGTGCGCCATGAAGGTCACGCCGGATTCCCCCAACTTGTGGCTGTAGGCCTTGATCTCGACATTGGGCGGCACCGGCGTATCGGAAATGACCATGTCAAGGCGATGCAGGGCCAGTTCGGACAGCAGTCGGTCGAGACGCCATTCCCGACAGACGATGCGGACGGGTTCGTCGAGTTTGATGGCAGGACGCAGCAGTCGGTAGGCCAGTGATTTCGGTAACGCATCCGAAACACCGACACGAAACTCGATGGCACGTCCTTCCGGGTACTGTCGCAACACCTGATCGAGTTCCGCGCTGAGCGTGAACATTTCGTCCGCATACCCCATGGCGAGCTTTCCTGCCTCCGTGAGTTCCAGCGTGCGCCCGTTGCGCTTGAAGAGTGCCGTGCCGATCCGCTCCTCGAGCAACTTGATCTGACCGCTCAAGGTTTGCGGAGAAATATGGATGGTCTCGCTGGCGCGCAACACGCCGCCATGCTTGGCAACCTTCCAGAAATAGAAGAGATGCTTGAGGTTCACACAAAGTCCTTTGATACGATATTCTCGTATTGAGAGTGTTATAAATACGAATATACCGGACAATGTGTTTTGGCTACATTGGCATCTCCGCAGCGTGAGCTGCTCTGTTGAAGAGGAGATGCAAAATGCAGATGCAAATTCATGTGAAGGGTTTGGTCCGTGCCTCCAGGCTGCGCGTCATCGCCGCCAACAAGTTGAACATCGCACTTGCGCGGTTTTCTCATGCAGTCCAGGAAGTCACCGTGCGCATGCATGACATCAACGGACCCGACCGTGGCGGCGCCGACAAACTTTGCCGTGTCGTACTGCGCCTCAAGGACAACTCAATCCTGGTGATCGAGGATCTGGGCATCAACATGATGGAGGTTATCGATCGTGTCACCCATCGCCTGCATCACACGGTATCGAAGCAGTTGTCCAAACTGGTGAAGATCGATCGTGCCGGCATCCGACAGGGCAGCCTGGCTGCTGCAATGTCACTATCTGTCGCTGCCTAACGGAGGTCAGGCCGTGATGATGGCGATCGTGACGCTGTTCGTCTCGATCTTCAACCTTTTTACCAGCCTGTTGCATCTGCTCGGATTCTCCAGCAGCAGCGATTGATTGTAAGATTCCATGAAGGCGATTATGGAGAATCGCTGTATCAAGCAGATTGCAACCTGCTGCTCATGCCCTGACGGTAGCTTGCAGGGTTCCTTTTCACGCAGCGATGCGCTGCGGCCCGCGATCAACAACCCACCTTTGAGCCCGTGGCGATGAATACCTTCCGCGAACCTCCCATGAAACCAGAAACAATCGCCAACACGCGCCAGCGGGTACGCCACTGGATTGAGCAACCGCACATCCAGAATGCCATTATCGGCTTGATTCTCATCAACGCCGCGTTGCTTGGCCTGGAAACCTCGCCGGCCGCGATGGCGGCGGCGGGTGGTTTGATTGTCACCCTCGACCAGGCGATTCTCGTGGTGTTCGTCGCCGAGATTGGGCTGCGCCTGTATGCCCACCGCGCCGCGTTCTGGCGCGACCCGTGGAGCATTTTCGATTTCGCCGTCGTCGCCATTGCCCTCATCCCTGCCACCGGGCCTCTGGCGGTGCTGCGCGCCCTGCGGGTCTTGCGCGTATTGCGCCTGCTGACCATGGTGCCATCGATGCGCCGCGTTGTCGGGGCGTTGCTGGCGGCGATTCCCGGGCTCGGTTCGATTGCCTTTGTGCTTATGATCATTTACTACGTGTTCGCGGTGATCGCCACCAAACTTTTCGCGGGAGCTTATCCCGAGTGGTTTGGCGACATCGGCCGCTCGCTTTACACGCTGTTTCAGATCATGACACTGGAAAGCTGGTCGATGGGCATCGCCCGTCCGGTGATGGAGCAGTTTCCATACGCCTGGGTCTTTTTCGTGCCTTTCATCCTGGTCGCCACCTTCACCATGCTCAATCTTTTCATCGCGATCATCGTCAATGCCATGCAAAGCGTGAACGAGGCCGAGCAAAAGGAAACCGAGGAGGCAGTCGTCGCGGCGCGCGACCATATCGAGGCTGACCTGCACGCGGAGATGCGGAAACTGCGCGAGGACATCCGGACGCTTCAGGTCGTGCTGGCAGAGAGAAAAGATTGAGGCGATTATGCCCACGGTCTGGCATGCCGTTCCGTCCGCCGAGGCCCTGGCGGAACTTGAAACCGCCACTTCCGGCCTGAACGCGGACGAGGTCGCGCGGCGGCTCGCCGCGCATGGCCCCAACCGCCTTACACCGCCGAAAAAATGCGGGCCGCTGCTGCGCTTCCTGCTGCAGTTCCACAATGTCCTGATCTATGTGCTGATCGGTGCGGCCGGTGTTACTGCCGTGCTCGGCCACTGGGTCGATACCGGCGTGATTCTCGCCGTGGTAGTCATCAACGCGCTGATTGGTTTCATCCAGGAGGGCAAGGCGGAGAAGTCGCTCGACGCGATCCGCAACATGCTGTCGCTGCACGCCGTGGTGGTGCGCGACGGCCACCGCCAGGAAATCGACGCGGCAGGGCTCGTGCCCGGCGACATTGTGCTGCTAGCCTCCGGCGACAAGGTGCCGGCCGATCTGCGTCTCATCGATACGCGCAACCTGCGCATTGAGGAGGCGGCGCTGACCGGCGAATCCGAGCCGGTGGAAAAGTCGCCGGACGCGATGGCCGGGGATGCCCCCATCGGCGACCGCACCGGCATGGCGTATTCGGGCACGCTGGTCGTGTTCGGCCAGGGGCGCGGCGTGGCTGTGGCGACCGGCGATACCACCGAGATCGGACGCATCGGCCGCATGCTGGCCACGGTGGAGTCGGTCGAAACGCCGCTGGTGCGGGAGATGGCCGGCTTCGGCCGCTGGCTCACCGCCGGCATTCTCGGCCTGGCCCTGTTCACCCTCGCCTTCGGCATGGTCGTGCATGGCCAGCCGGCCGGCGAGATGTTCCTCGCGGCGGTGGGGCTGGCGGTGGCGGCGATTCCCGAAGGCCTGCCGGCGATCATGACCATCACGCTGGCCATCGGCGTGCAGCGCATGGCCGGCCGCAACGCCATCATCCGCCGCATGCCGGCGGTCGAGACGCTGGGCGCGGTGACGACGATCTGCTCCGACAAGACCGGTACGTTGACCAAGAACGAGATGACCGTGCAACGGCTCGTCACCGCCGGGCGAGCGCTTGAAGTGGCCGGCGCGGGTTATGCGCCCCATGGCGGCTTCGCGCATGAGGGCCGCGATCTGGCGCTCGACGCACTGCCGGAGCTGCCCGACATCGCGCGTTGCGCGCTGCTGTGCAACGACGCGGTATTGCGCGAGAAACACGGCGACTGGACGCTGGAGGGCGACCCGACCGAGGGCGCCTTGCTCACGCTCGCGCTCAAGACCGGCCTCGACCCGCATTTCGAAACCGAAGAGCTGCCGCGCATCGACGCGATCCCCTTCGAGTCCGAGCACCGCTTCATGGCGACGCTGCATCACGACCACGCCGGCCACGCCTTCGTCTTCGTCAAGGGCGCGCCCGAGGCGGTGCTGCTGCGCTGCGACCGCCAGCGCCACGCCGGCGAGGATCGCCCCATCGACGTGGCCTTCTGGGAGCGCGGCGTCGAGGCGCTGGCCGCCGAGGGCATGCGCGTGCTGGCGCTGGCCTTCGCGCCGATGGAACACGGCAAGCGCGCGCTCGATTTCGCCGACGTCGAAGGCGGGCTGACCTTGCTGGCGCTCGCCGGCATCATGGACCCGCCGCGCGAGGAGGCGATCCGCGCCGTGGCCGCGTGCCGCGCCGCCGGCATCCGCGTCAAGATGATCACCGGCGACCACGCCGTCACCGCCGCCGCCATCGCGCGCGCGATGAACCTTGCCGCCGACGACCGCGCCCTCACCGGCGCCGAGATCGAGGCACTGGAAGACGCGGCGCTGCGCCAGGTCGTGCGCGAGATCGACGTCTTCGCCCGCGCCAGTCCCGAACACAAGCTGCGCCTCGTCGAGGCGCTGCAGGCCGAGGGCGCGGTAACCGCGATGACTGGCGACGGCGTGAACGACGCGCCGGCACTCAAGCGTGCCGATGTCGGCGTGGCGATGGGCCACAAGGGCACCGAGGCGGCCAAGGAAGCCGCCGAGATGGTGCTGGCCGACGACAACTTCGCCTCGATCGCCGCCGCCGTCGAGGAGGGCCGCGCCGTCTACGACAACCTGCGCAAGGCCGTCGTCTATGTGCTGCCGACCAGCTTCGGGCAGGCGGCGATGGTGCTGTTCGCCGTGCTGTTCGGCATGACCCTGCCGATCACGCCGGTACAGATCCTCTGGGTCAACATGGTCACCGCCGTGACGCTTTCGCTCGCCATCGCCTTCGAGCGCCCCGAACCGGGCATCATGCAGCGCGCGCCGCGCGACCCGCAGGAGGGCCTGATCAACGGCTTCATGCTCTGGCGCATCGGCTTCGTCATGGCGCTCTTGGCCGCCACGTCCTTCGGCATGTTCCTGTGGGAGATCGAACGCGGCATGAGCGTCGAAGTGGCGCGCACGGCGGCGGTGAATACCCTGGTGATGGGCGAGATCTTCTACCTCTTCAACTGCCGGCGGCTCACCGGTTCGATCCTCTCGCGCGAGGGTTTCCTCGGCAACGTCGTCGCCCTGCGCGCCATCGGCCTGCTGCTGGTCCTGCAGGTGTTGTTCACCCACCTGCCGCTCGCGCAGATGCTGTTCCACACAGCGGACATCGATGCGCTGACCTGGCTGCTGGTGACGCTGGCCGGCGCTTCGGTGATGCTGGCGGTGGAGGCCGAGAAGATCTGGTGGCGGCGGCGCGCGGCCCCATAGAAAGTCGGCGCTGGCAGGACGGCATGATGTACCGTCCCATCAGCCACTGATCAGTTGGCGCTGCCCTTGTCGAGGGTCTTTTCCAGCATTGCGGCCGGCATGTAGCCGGGCACGCGCGAGCCATCGGCGAAGATCATCGCCGGTGTACCCTTGATGTTGAGCTTGCGACCGAGGGCAGAGACTTTTTCGGTCGGGTGGTTGCAGTTGGCGCTGGCGGGTTGCTTGCCGTCGATCATCAGGTCGTTCCAGGCCTTGGCGCGGTCGGGCGCGCACCAGATGTTCTTCGACTTCTCGGTCGAATCGGGCGAGAGGATCGGATACAGGTAGGTGTAGATGGTCACGTCATTCACGCTCTGCAACTCCTTTGCCAGCTTGCGGCAGTAGGAGCAGTTCGGGTCCTCGAAGGTGACCAGCACGCGCTTGCCATTGCCCTTGACCTGCTTGATGGCGAGGTCGAGCGGCAGGTCGGAGAATTTCACCTGGGAGAGCTTGTTCTTGCGTTCCTCGGTCAGGTTCTTCTTCGCCTTGACGTCGAGGATGTCGCCGTTGATCAGGTAGCTGACCTTCTCGTCGGTGTAGAGCAGGTCGCCGCCGATCTGGATTTCATAAAGATTGATATTGCCGAGCTTGCGCACGGCGTCAGCCTTGATGCCGGGGCCGAAGAGCTCGGTGAGTACAGGTTCGACGGCCTTCTTGACGGCGGCTTCGTTGGCGAACGCTGCCGGCGCGATGAGCAGGGCGGCCATGGTGAAAGTTGCGCCGACGATTGCTTTGATCTTCATGAAATCTCCAGTAAATGTTGGGGGCTGCACGCCTCATCCCATCGCATAACGGGTGAGAGCGTCCTTTATGACCGGCAGGCGGTCGAAGAGGTTCATTCCGAAATTGCGCAGGGCGGCGACCGGTGTCTGCGGTGTGCCGAACAGGCGCTGCAGGCCATGGGTGACGGATTGTAGCGCCACGACTTCCTCACGCCGGGCGCGCTCGTGGCGACGTAGCCATTGCACATCGCCGCAATCGACATGCGCCGGACAGGCGGCGAGCACTTCAGCCAGACTCTTCGCATCCTGAAAGCCAAGATTGATGCCGTGGCCCGAAAGGGGGTGGATCGTGTGTGCGGCGTCGCCGATCAGGGCCAGCCGGGGAGCGACGGTGTTGGGCGCGCGCATCAGGCGCAGCGGAAAGCCGGCCGGTGGCGTCACCAGTTCGAGCCCGCCGAGCTGGTAGTTGCCGGCGGCGGCGACACGTTCACAAAACTCCGCCGGGTCGAGCGCCAGCAGTTCCTGCGCGTGGTCGGTCGGTGTCGACCAGACGATCGAGATCAGGTCACCGGGCAAGGGCAGCCAGGCGAGGATGCCGTCGGGGCGGAACCACTGCCAGGCCGTCTCGCGGTGCGGCTGACCGGTCGTGAAGTTCGCCACCACGCCCATTTGGTCGTAGGGCAGGAAATCGACCTCGATGCCGGCGGCGGTGCGCGTCCAGGAATCCGCACCGTCGGCGGCGACAACCAGCTTCGCCGTCAAGGAGCGGCGGTCGGCCAGCTCCAGCACCGCCTCGCCGTCGCCGATGTCGAGCAGGGCGGGGCTGGCAGGGCACAGCAGGTCGACATTGCCCTGGCGTTTGGCGGTTTCCCACAATTCGCGCTGTAGCAGCGAGGATTCGATGATCCACGCCAGTTCGCCGACGCCGCTGGCATAGGCCGAAAACTCCAGGTCGCCGCCGCGGTCGCCATGCACCGACATCTTGCGTACCGGCTGGCAACGCGCCAGATCGAGGTGCTGCCAGATGCCGATATCGTCGAGAAAGCGTGCATTGCTCGGGCTGACGGCATAGATACGCGCATCCCAGTTGGCGGGCGGCACGGGAGGCTTGGCTTCGACGACGGCGATTTTCAACCGGGTGCGCCGTAGCGCTACCGCCAGTGCCAGGCCGGCGAGACCGCCACCGACGATGATCAGGTCGTAATCCATGCGCGCATTCTCGCGCATTGTTACGTGAGTGGGCGAAACTTGACAAGGCCGGCGCCGCGCCGGGATAATTCGGCCCCTTCAGACGACGGTGATGTAGCTCAGTCGGTTAGAGCATCGGATTCATAATCCGGGGGTCGGTGGTTCAAGTCCACCCATCACCACCAAATATCAAACGGCCTCCATTGCTGGAGGCCGTTTTTCATGTGCGCCCGGCACGGGCGCACTCTTGGAGGTGGAAGTCCTCCCGTAAGTTGATCACAGCGAACGAAGCGAAGCGCAACTGCATGAGGGCGACCGAGTGTGGGGAGGAAGCGTGTAGCGAAACTG
>Ga0209835_1001082_pt1 | contig 15867 bp, 19 predicted proteins | sample LakKivwa52mmetaG_FD_184138 | JGI IMG/M metagenome (GOLD analysis project Ga0209835, IMG submission 184138) | Anoxic lake water microbial communities from Lake Kivu, Rwanda to study Microbial Dark Matter (Phase II) - Lake Kivu water 52m metaG... | ecosystem: Environmental > Aquatic > Freshwater >...
GGAACGTGGTTATTTTTACAGCATACAGGATCGCCGCAAGTTTTTAAATGCGGTCTGTGCGAAGATGCCCCTGAAGAGCTTTTAAAAGACCCGGCTTTTCAGCTTCAGCTTGAGCACGGCATGATCGAGATAATCGAACAGCCGACAGAACCCGAGCAGCCGGCAGAACCCGAGCAGCCGAAAGAACCCGAGCAGCCGAAAGCAAAAAAGGGCAAGAAATGGTAACAGCCGACTTTCGATCCGAGTTTCCAGAGTTTACGTCATCCACTGACTTTTCTGACGCTAAGATTGCCTCGTGCGGACTAATAGCAGAGCAGCTGGTGCATGAAAGCATGTGGGGCGATATGAGGACAAGGGCTGTTCATTTAGTGACGGCCCACTTCCTCACACTTGGATCGTTTGGCGCGGCGGCTGTATCGCAGGATACAGGGTTAAACGATTTCGATACCACAGGCTACGGGCGGCAGTTTCGTTCACTGGCGCGCATGTTTTTCGCGGGGGCTACGTTCGTATGACCGTCGGCAAGGGATGGAAAGTAACGACCGACAAGGTAGCGCGTGTCATGCAGGATATTCAGGCAATGACCGCAGACGATCTCTTTGTCGGTGTTTCGGCATCCACCACAAAGCGCAAAGACGGGAAAATAACGAACGCTGCTATTGCATACCAGAACGAATACGGGAGCGCGGCGAACAACATACCCCCGCGCCCGTTTTTGGTTCCCGGTGTTGATGCTGTGCGCGATACCGTCACGGCTGAAATAGCCAAGGGATTGGTTAGGAGTTTTAAGAATCCAGGCGCGATGGGTGCAGCCCTTGAGCGCTCAGGCACTAAGGCAGTTAATAGCGTGAAAACGCAAATACGCACAATGGGTAGCTATTTACCGAACAGCCCAACATATAAGCACCGGAAATCATACTGCAAAAAGCATGGCATACGGTTTAGATCGACTGTTTTACAATTTGAAGGCAGTTTGATTAACAGCATTACATACGTGGTAAAGCGGGCTAAGTAAGATGGCAGAGAACACAAGCGCAACAGGTGGATATTTAAGGCCGGTGATTGCACCCGACGAAGGGCGCGACCTGACCGCATTTATCGGAACCGTGCTTGCAGGTCTGACCGGAATTACAATGCCCGGACATATCCGCCCGTTGTGGCAGGCTGTACCGCCCGCAGTGCCTGAGCCTAATCAGACATGGCTTGCGTATGGTTTACAGGTTGTGGACGTTGCCGGATTGTCGCCTTATCTTTCCGTTGAGGAAACGACAGAGGACGGCGCGCCTGTAGAATACGGGCGCATGCAGCAGGAGGAAACGGTCGAGGTAAGTGTGCAGGTGTACGGCCTGCACTGCATGTCATACGCGCATGCGATCCGTGACGGCCTGAGCCTTGGGCAGAACCGTGAAGCGATGCTTACTTACGGGCTTTCATACGGAGGTGCATCTAATGTGCGCCGTGTGCCCGAACAGGTTGATACAAGGTGGTATGACCGGGCAGATATTACTCTGACTTTTAGACGGCAGGCCGAGCGCACATTCCGTGTTCTTTCTCTTGTAAAGTCTGCCGGTGAAATAAACGCACAAACATTTGAAACAGCAACCCCAGAGTAGGGAGAAAAAAACGATGACTACTGAACTTAATGTTGCACGGCTTATTAATGTTGAAGTAATCATGAGTCCGCTTGCTGCTGCGCGGCGCGGGTTCGGGACGCTGATGCTTGCCGGTGATTCCGGCGTATTTGATCAGCGTGAACGGTTCCGGGTATATACCGACATTGACGGCGTTGCGGATGATTTCAGTCCGACCGACCCGGAATACCTTGCTGCGGCCCTGTACTTTGGACAGTCACCAAAGCCCCGGCAGCTGATGATCGGCGCAATGTTTGACGCTGCACAGCCCGGAATGCTGAAGGGCGGCGCGTTTACTGCCGCAGCGCAAGCCGCGCTTGTAACGGCCCTTGAGCTGATTTCTGACGGCGAGTTCACAATCACTATCGACGGAGCAGAAACCGCTACAGACCTTGACGACCTTGACTTCGACGGCATCACGACCCTTGCCGGTGCTGCTGCGATTATTGATACAGCCCTGGGCGAAGATGGCGAGTGCGCGTGGGACGGAGAGCGGTTTGTTATTACTTCCGCGACGACCGGGACCGCATCGAGCGTGAGCTTTGCAACCGTTACGGGCGGTGACGGTACAGACATAGCGTCTACCCTGAAACTGACCGCCGCAACAGCGCTGTACTCGGTTGACGGTATCGCCGCTGAAACGCCTGTCGAGAGCGTGCAGGAACTTGCCGATATGAGCGGCGCATGGTACGGGCTGGCCCTTGCAGTATCTTCAGCGCTTTCTGATGATGAGATTCTTGCGGTTGCCGCATTTATCGAAGCGGCATCACCCGCCCGCATTCTTGGTGTAACCGAGACGGACACGAACACACTGAGCGCTGCATACACGACTGATATTGCATATCAGCTTGAAGCCCTTGGCTATCGCCGGTCAATCACGGCTTACAGCCAGAACGCGAACGCGATCTGCTCAGCCATTGGCCGCGCCTTCAGCGTGAATTTTAACGCGAACCGGGCGACCATCACGCTCATGTATAAGCAGCTCCCCGGTATCGCTGCTGAAAACCTGACCGAGACGCAGGCGCAGGCATTGGCAGCTAAAATGTGCAACGTGTACGCGGCATACAACAACGACACGGCGATTTTTCAGACCGGACAGATGGCTGACGGAAGCTACTTTGATGAAGTGCATGGCCTTGACTGGTTTGCAGACGCGCTGCAAAACGCCCTTTATAATCTGCTTTACACGAGCACGACGAAGATACCGCAGACGGAAGCCGGCGCAAATCAGCTTGTGGCCGAGGCCGCGAAGGTCTGCCAGGAAGCAATCAACAACGGGCTTGTTGCCCCTGGGACATGGAACGCGGACGGTTTCGGGCAGCTTGAGCGCGGCCAGTATTTGCCGGACGGATACTACATCTACATGCAGCCCATGAGCGAACAGGCGCAGGCATTGCGCGAACAGCGCGTTGCCCCGGTAATGCAGATAGCTTTGAAGCTGGCCGGTGCTGTGCATACCGTTGACGTACAGGTAAACGTGAACCGATAAACCCGAAGGAAGGGAGAAATAAAACATGAGCGCGTACAGTTTTCTTGATGTTGTGGCAACAATAACGGGAGTCGGCGGTAGCGTAAACCTTGCCGCTGATGCAGGCGTTGCAGAGGAAGGAATTTCCATCGAGCCGGTCAACGATAAGTCAACCATGACCATCGGAGCGGACGGCCGAGGCATGCACTCCCTGAGCGCCGACAGGTCGGCAACTGTAACGATCAGACTGTTAAAGACCAGCTCGACAAACGCCAAATTGCAGCAGATGTATAATTTACAGACGGCATCGAGCGCAGCGCACGGCAGTAATTCCATTACCGTGCGTGACGCGGCCCGTGGCGATTCACACAATCTTGAAGGCGTTGCATTCAAGAAGCAGCCCGCAGTATCGTATGCAAAAGAGGCTGAGATGCTTGAGTGGACGTTTGACGCGATCAAGTGGACTCCCGGCCTTGGCAATGGAACACCGGCTCTTTTGTAACGGCAGTTAAACCATGACGGCAGATGGAGGAAAATCATGGAGTTTCAAATTAATGGCATCACCTACACGGCAGGCAAGCTCAATGCGGTTGCACAGTTTCATATCGTGCGCCGCATGTTGCCTGTTTTCTCATCGCTGGCTGGCTCCAGCGGAGCGGTAAAAAAAGCACAGACAGCAGATGAACAGGAGGGCGCAGTTTTCGGGGAAGTACTGCCGAAAATTTTTGACGTACTTGCGGCCATGAAAGATGATGATTTTGAATACGTTCTTTTCGGGCTGCTATCGTGCGTTAAGCGCCGGGAAGCGGGCGGTTGCGGGTGGTCTGCTGTCACGACAACCGATAAGCATTTAATGTTCGATGATTTAAATATGGCTGCCCTGACTCAGTTAGCGGTCAAGGCTTTTACGGCGAACCTATCTGATTTTTTTCAAGGTCTGCCGTTGGATTTGAAAGAAGCAGCCCAAAAACAAAGCGGCCTGTAAAATGGGTAGAGCTTCCCGACGGCAGGATATGGCTTTACAGGCCGGTACTCAGGGGAATGTGCAAATACGAAAGTTTGATTGATGGAACCCTGAGCCTGTACGATGTAGCAGAAATGAATGATGCACTTGACGTACAGGACGAAAACGAACACCGATACTATGAGGCTAATAAGTAATGGCCGGTGAAGTAATCAAGGAATTTCTTGTATCGTTGGGCTTTAAAACCGACGAGCAGGCGCTTGGTCGTTGGAATAAGGTTTTATCAGGCACGACACTTGCCGTTGCAGGATTCGGCGCCGCTACTGTTGCGGCAGCTGGACTGGTGACGAAGTTCGTCGCAGGTGTCGCCGATGAAATCGACCAGATGGGCGACCTCGCAGACCGGACGGGAAAGACCGTCACCGAAATAGAGCGGCTTGGATATGCCGCATTACTGACAGGGTCGAGCCAGCAGACTCTTAATGCTTCGCTTGAAAATTTCAGCCGGGTGCAGGGCGAGGCAGCGACCGGGATCGGGCGCGGTGCAAAGTTCTTTGAAAAATACGGTTTATCCGCCAAAAAAACAAACGGCGAGATGAAAACCACAACCGAGATGTTTTCTGAAATCAGCGCGTACATAAAGGATATGAGCAGGCAGGAGCAAATGTCTGTCATTCAGCGCTTGGGCCTTGACCCGACAATGATAGGCATGCTGACCCAAGACATATCAGCACTGACCGCCGAGTATGATGCGCTATACGGCAGCATCGGCTACAATTCAGACGATGCCGCAAAATCAGCAGCGGAGTTCATGGATGCACAAGACCGGATGCGATTTACTTTTGACGCGCTTCGAAAATCACTTGCCGTGCAGTTTATGCCGCAGATTACTCGTGCGATGGAATCCCTTAGAAAAGGATTGATTTCAAACCTGCCTAAAATCATAGCGGTCGTTAAGCCGATACTTGGCGGGATTCTGAGTATTACCGGCGCGATGTTTCAGCTTGGCGGCAGGGTAGCCGAGATAATCGGCAGCATAGACAAGAAAATACTGGCCGGCATTGCCATTGTTCTTTTGTGGCGCAATGCTATTACTTTGGTAACAAAGGCATGGGCAATTCTCAATTCAACATTTCTAATGTCTCCGCTCGGTATCGTGCTTGCGCTATCCGCTGCAATCCTCCTACTGTACGATGATTTCAAGGTATGGCAGGAAGGCGGCGAGAGCTTTTTTAACTGGGAGCCGCTTATCAATGGCGCCATTCGGGCGGTTGTGTGGCTGACGGACAAGGTGCGTATCCTGACCGAAGCCGCGATGAAAGCCGTTAATTATATCAAGGAATTATTCACATTTGATTTTTCAAAACTGACTTCGTTTTCAGGAATTAAGGGAATACTTGATAATGCTTTCGGCCCCGGTGGGAGTGGTTCGATAGGTTCCAGGCATCCTGTTGCAGGCAATGCAACAGTAAACCAGACAATCACACAGAATATTCAAAGCACCGACCCGATGGCGGCAGGGCGTGAATCAGCCCGCGAAAATGACAAGGCTATAAAATACGCTGCGCGGTACATGACACCGCAAGGAGCGTTTTAATGTTAGAACAGGCGCAAAGCATATTTAAGACCGTCCTTGCAACGTTTCTACCGACTCGCACAGTCGGAGCGTTTAAGGCAACGGTTACGATTGAGGAAACCGGCAATGATGAACTGGAAATCACCAGTCACCCGGTGCAGCAGGGCGCAAGCATTACAGATCATGCATATCTTAAGCCGTCAATCTTAACGATCAGGGCGGTGTATGGCGACACTCCGGCGAATCTTGCAGAGACATACAAGAAGCTGTTGAAGCTACAGGCCGACCGAGTACCGATGAAAGTAATTACCGGCAAGCGGACGTATAACAATATGCTTGTGCGGTCGTTGTCGCAGTTGACGGATAGCAACACGGAAAATTCACTTCAAATTTCTTTTGAGCTTGTCGAGGTGTTTATCACGGCGGTTGAGGTTGTAACACTCCCTCCGCGTGAACGGCAGGCGCAGGCGGACAAGACCGGCAGCACCGAGCATGCAGGCAAAAAGCAGGCCGGGGCTGTTGACCCCGCAAAGCAGGAATCTAAAAAATCGAAATCAGTTATGTCTAAAATCGGCGGTGCTTTCTAATGGCTGAGCAGGTCTATAAAATCCCATTCACAAACACGCCGCAGCGATTTGAAATATCGCTTGCCGGGCGTGATTTTATATTTATTAACCGGTGGTTTTCGGGCCTTGGTCTGTGGTGTCTGACTATGCTTGACGCTGCAACCGAAACCCCGTTAATACTCAATATGCCGATTGTTACGGGCGCAGACCTGCTGCGGCAGTTCCGGTATTTAGGCATTCCCGGCAGTTTGATAAGCTACACACAGGGCGATGAAAACGCACCGGCTACGCTTGACAATCTTGGCGCTGACGCGAACTTGTATTATATCGTTGACCCTGAAGCGGTTGAGCAGTCAATCCGCTTTATCGGATACGTGGCCCCGGAGTAAAAAAGTGGAATCAATTACCGGCCTTCAATATATACGCAAATTTAATCTGCTGCTGGCAGACGACAGCGGGCAGGGATTAGATTTCTCCGGGCTGAAGGTTGTATTTTCAATCAAGAAAACCGACCACCAGACGCCGAACACGGCTGACATACGCATATACAATCTGAACCAGATGACAGTCGAAAAGGCGAAAAAAGAATTTACCCGTGTTGTAGTGCAGGCTGGGTATGAGTCAAATTTTGGTGTTATTTTTGACGGTACGGTTAAGCAATACCGCACTGGAAAAGAGAACAGTACGGATACATACCTTGATATTTCTGCGGGTGACGGTGATGTGGCGTACAATTACGCTGTTGTAAACGGCACACTCCATGCAGGAGCTACACAGCTTGAGCAGATACAGCTTGCCACTTTGACAATGCAGCAACAGGGCGGCATTCGCCCCGGCTTTATTTCCAATGACATTGCAGGCGCACCGCTGGCCCGCGGAAAGGTTATGTACGGCCCTGCGCGTGACTATGTCCGGCAGTCGGCGCGTTCGTCAGGCGCGACGTGGAGCATACAGGACGGCAAATTGCAGGTTCTAAAGACCGGCGAACTATTGCCAGGGCAGGCGGTTTATTTGAACAGCAAAACCGGGCTTGTCGGCACTCCCGAACAGACAAACGACGGGATCAAGGCGCGGTGCCTGTTGAATCCCATGTTGAAGATCGGCAGCAAGGCAAAAATTAATGAATCAAGCATCCAGACCGCAAAACTGCCAGATACGGCAAAAGACGCGGCCCCTAACAAAATGCCGTCCATTGCGGTTGACGGCGCATACCGCATTTTGAGCATTGACTTTACGGGCGACACATTTGGTAATGATTGGTACTGTGATTTTATTTGCATCGACGTTGACGAAGCGGCCCCGGTTAAAAAACAGGTGAAAGATGCAGAGGACTGAACGAACGGGAGATTTTGAGGAAATATTGCGCGGTGCTATGGAATCATCACAGGCCCGCATGTGGACTTCTCTACCCGGCATTATAACGGCTGTTAATTTAACGGCGCAAACAGTATCAGTTCAACCCGCGATTAAGGGCCTTGTGCAGCAGCAGGCGGGCGGCAAACAGGCGGTTGATTTACCCATGCTCGTTGACTGCCCGATTGTATGGCCCCGCGCTGGTGGATTCTCCCTGACATTTCCCGTTGCCGCTGGAGATGAATGCCTTGTCGTGTTTGCGTCCCGCTGTATTGACGGCTGGTGGCAATCTGGCGGGACACAGGAACCGGCAGAACTTCGCATGCACGACCTGTCAGATGGTTTTGCTGTACTTGCTCCTGCATCTCAGACCAAAGTACTAACCGGTGTCTCGGCTGATAACGTACAGCTACGGGATGAAGCCGGAACTACCTTTCTTGAGATAACGCCAGACGGTGAAATCAACATAACCGCACTAAATGAGATGGTCGGCAAGGCTCCAAAAATTAAATTGCAGGACGTTGCAGGGACAACAAAGATTGAGCTTGGATACACGGCGGGCAGGATAACGATAACGGGAAATACAAAAATTGATGTTACTGCCCCAACGGTAAACATTGGCGCTATCGGTGGACAGGTCAATCTGTTCGGTGATGTGCGGCAATATTTTGGAACCCTAACCGATCAAAACGGTGTAGAGCTGTCAGCGCATAAACATACGGGCGTGCAGACAGGCTCAGGAACATCGGGAGCACCGACGAACTGATGAAATACAGAGCGCAAGACATAGACGACGATTATATTTTTGGAAACGGAATTGCTGATTTTTTGATTGATTCCGCTGAAGCTGTCGCACAAGCGATACTTACCCGGCTGCGCCTTTGGGTTGGCGAATGGTTCCTTGATACGTCCGAGGGCACGCCGTATGAACAGGCCGTGCTTGGAACTAATAAAATGAACTCTATCGAACCGGCTATCCGTGACAGGATACTTGAAACCGAGGGCGTTGAATCAATAGAGGAATTTCAGCTTGTTTGGGATTCACAGGCCCGGCGAATTGAAATCATAGCAGAAGTAAATACAATTTACGGCCCCGCGCCGCTAAACGGAGTGCTTTAATCATGGCAATAGCAGACCTGTACTTTTTGAACTCTGAAGGCTTGCACGTCCCTGAATACCAGGAAATACTTGATTACCTGATGGATGAATACCGGGCGATTTACGGTCCTGATATTTATTTGGAAGCCGACAGTAAGGATTATCAGAATATAGCCATTTTTGCGCTTGCGCTGTATGACACCATGCAGACGAACGCCGCTGTATATAACAGTTTTTCACCGACGACCGGCACAGGCGATGCACTGACCCGCAATGTGGCAATCAACGGCCTTCAGCGGCTTGTGCCGACCTATTCAACTGTTGACCTGTATCTGACGGGCGCAATCGGCGCGGTCATTACAAACGGCTACGCTACCGACGCGCAGGGCCGAAAATGGATGCTCCCGGCGACGGTTACAATCGGAAGCGGCGGCGATGTTACCGTTACGGCGACAGCCGAGCAGATCGGGACAGTTGAAACGGCGGCGGCAACCATTACCACCATAGGAACGCCGACGCGCGGATGGTACACGGTTAATAACGTGGCTGCGGCTGTGCCGGGGTCCCCGGTTGAAACGGATGCAGAGCTTAGAATCCGGCAGGCAATCAGCACCATGTTTCCGTCTCAGTCTCTATTTGAGGGGCTTGTCGCGGCTGTTGCCGCTGTGCCGGGCGTGTCGAAATACAAGGGCTATGAAAACGATACCGCAACCCCCGGCGATGTTTCCGCGCATTCAATCGCTGTAGTAGTTGAGGGCGGCGATTCCGATGATATAGCCGAAGCAATCCACAACAAGAAACCGATAGGGTGCGGAACCGATGGCGATGTTTCCGTGGTTGTTCAGGATGCTGAAGGCAATCCTAAAACTATTAATTTCTACCGGCCTACTGATGTTGATATCGAAGTAGAAATTGCGCTTGACGCAATGACCGGCTGGCTCACGACGACCGAGGACGAAATCAAGGCGGTTGTCAAAGCGTACATTGACGCGCTTGCAATCGGGCAGGACGTTCTCTATACAAAGCTGTTTTACCCGGCAAATTTGGGCGGGAATGTCCTGGGCGCTACGTTCAACATTACCGCTATTGAAATTTGCGAAGCAGAGGGAGAAGCGGCGGCGGCTGACATAACGATTGCATTTGATGAACTGGCGCGGCTATCGCTTGACGATATTACTATTAATGTGAGCACATAATATGACCGTATCGGCAGCAGACTACACGGCACTAGTCACGCAGCAGCATCGCAAAAGCCCGAAATTTATGGCAATGGTTGAGACGCTTTGCGGCGCGGCGGCAACCGTGAACAATGTTTCAGCGGCGATTATTCCGGCAACAGATCCGGCAACGGCGACCGGGAAACAGCAAAATATGATTGCTGAATGGGTAGGGCTTGCGCGCTCGGTTCCTGTTCCGATTTCAGGCTTCTTTTTCTCGTGGGATGATTCCGAGAACCCTACAAAAACAGGATGGGACTACGGACACTGGCGCGGAACCGGAGACCCGGCAACCGGCATTCAAGATTTGAATGACCAGCTTTTCAGGCCGGTAATGCAGGCTAAAATTTTGGCGAACCAGTGGAAGGGCGATATCAACGGAGCTTACGCTATTGTACGCGCTGCGCTTGGCTCCGGTGTAGGCATAAAGATCGTTGAAAATGTTACCGAGCTAAACGCTGAAATAGCTGCAACAACGGGCAACGATTTAACGATTACCGAGAACCCCGCGCCGGGGCATTACTATGAAAGCACCGTCGGTAATGATTTGAACGTGTCCGAAACCGCCGACACCGATGCCTATATCGCCAGCACGGTATCAAACGCCCTGACCGTTACGGCGAACCCTCTGCCGCATTATATTGAAAGCACGGTGGAGAACGATCTATTGGTTGAAACACCTGTTGAGGGCAGCGCATCCAGAAAGATGACAAAAACAAATGGAGCATTCACAACCGCAGATATTGGGAAAAGCGTTGATTTTATTAGCGCTAATGGCGCTGTTATTGGGCGAGTCCGTGATATTTATTATATCGCCGATGGTTCTGCGTATGGATTTAGAGCTGTTGGATCAGGGCTTAATAATGTTTCAGGAACCTACACTGGCGGTCTTTGGGGCTTTTCAACTGAAACCATCATTGACGCAGGCGATTTCATCCTGACAGCCGCAAGCTCGAAATTCGCAAGCGGGGATGCTGGCACAAAAACAATCAGAAAAATTAACGCAGCAGGCGCAACCGTCGCACAGTGGGCTGTAATGGAATACACGTCCGGCACGGTTGTCGGCGCTAACTTGTTAAGCGGCACGTCCGGCAGCGCAGGCGCGGGACTTTGGGGATACTCTACCGAGGATATTATAATCCCCGGCGAATACACCCTTGACGCAGACAGCGCAAAATTTGCAGAGGATTCCGTCACCCGCACAATCCGCATAAACGACACGGACGGCGAACCTGTCGCACTGTTTGAGGTAATGACCTATGAGGACAGCACGACCGTCACGGCGAACCTGACAAGCGGCACCGCACCTGAAAGCGAAGTTGAAGGCGGCGCGTGGGACTTCTCAACAGCATCCGTAACAATTAAAGATTTATACCTGCTTGAGTGTGAAGAAAACTATTTTTCATCCGGCAACATAGGCGATAGCGTTGTAGTCATTGACCTGTTCGGTGATGTGATTGTATCGCTTGACATAACAAGTTACGAAGATCAAAAAAACGTCGGGGCTAATTACGATGGGTTTATTCCCGGCTTTCCTGAATTGATAGCCGGCGGGCTATGGGGCCTTGACAGTGAAACAATCACGAGACCTGCAGCTATTCCCATGAAAATGATTGTGAGAATTACCGGAGCGAACGAATTACAAAAAGCACTGTTCACGCAAAACATATTGCCAATTAAACCGGCAGGGGTTACAATAGAATACGTCTTTGTAGACGCATAGGAGAAGAACAGCATGGCAGATAATTCAATTTTACTTTTCGGCGGCAGCGCAACGAACATCCTTTCGCAAAATGCTTACTCAGCATCAGAGGGCCGCACGCTCGGTCATGTGCCCGGCATTGCATCATCGCAGCTTGAAAATAAGGCACTCAAACAAGCATCTCTTTTAGCGGCGGGACTTGCTCAGTTCATAGCCGACAATCAGGCCGAAAACATAGCCGATACACTGACCGTGCAGAACATAGCCGATTATTTGCAGGACGCTATCGAATCATTGCAGATCGAAGTTCCAGACGCTACGACAACGGTCAAGGGAATTATGTATCTTGCAACGGCATTACAGGCCCAGAACTGGATCAACGGCCTGTACGCAATCACCCCGGCGACACTGTATTCAGCGTTTCAGGGTGCTAATCAGAGCCTTGTTGCAAACAACGGTTTTCAGAAATTTCCGGGCGGCTTAATCGAATGTTGGGGATACACCGATGTTACGGCAGAGGGGCAGGGAACAAATTCCGTTACGGTTAATTTCTCCCCGGCATTCCCTTCTGCATGTTTCAATGTTCAGTTGACACACGTTCAAACCGATGGAGCGTTAAGCGCAAGCCGCACGCCATACCTTCACGGCAATCCATCGAAATCATCTTTTAAAATTGGCATTGATTCGGACGGCGGGCCTTCCGGCCCCTTCCGTGTTTACTGGCGTGCGATTGGAAATTAAAATAATAAAAGGGAGAAAACAGACAATGAAAAAAATGATTATTGCATTACTGGCACTGTCAGCTGTTTTGATCGCGGTTAATTGCGCTCAGGCGTTTGAATTTTCCTGCGATGCCGAAGGCACTCACCCCGGCGCAATCGGGACGCAGGTGGACGTGAATACAATCACATGGAATATTTCAAACGTCCCTGCTACTTTGGGCGGTTACTTTTACATTGATTTCACGCCGGGAACAGGCGGAGCGGTTACGCTGAATTTTTATACATCTTTTAACGCAACCGGCGACGCATGGGCAGTGTTTGCGCCTAAGGATGGATTTACAGGCAAGCCTACACCATGGAACCTGACGATGCCTATTGCTGCTATGGTTTGGGTTGAGCCGATACCTTTTCCCGATGGTACGCAGCGTGTCAAGGCCGTGCATGCCAGTACCGATGCTGAAGAAACCCACGAAATCGTAATCCGTTTAATCCCCGGCACGAAATAAGGAGGTTCATTGCAATGAAAAAAATAATCTTCTCTCTTTTAGTTCTGGTTTTCTTCTACACTTCGGCGCATGCCTTCGGTTGGGGAAATGCCGGGTGGGGAGTGAGTTCTTCGAGCGGATCTTCTGCTATTACAGATGCAATCGACGCTGCTGTAGCCGGTGCCGTATCCGATGCCAACACGTATGCCGATTATTTGGTCTCATCACTGGACAACGCCACGATCGCCCGCACCGACCGACCGAACACGTTCACCGAGGCGCAGACGTTTAAGCAGGTCGTGGCTAGGTCTTTGCGTGACTATAACGCTGAGCCGCATAGATTCCAACAGGATAGCGATTTTGTAGTAAACGTGGCAATGCGGACATCACTGCCGACCACCGCGCACACGGCTGAAAAAAGCCCGATTGTGTTTACTTACTCAAGGACAGGCGCCCGAACATTTGAGGACTACGATGGAATTGTCAGGACTGCCGCCGAAAACGTCCCGAGGTTTGGCGGAACGAAATATGACCCCATAACCGGCACCCACAGCCAGATTGATGCAGACGGAAGCCTGTTACCAATAACGCCAGCGTTTGAGGGCGGCGTATATGCTGTTGGAGATTCCCTGACCGCAGGCAACACTTCATGGACGTATACTCTCGCAGGTCTTTTGAGTCAACCTGTCGATATATCCGCAGCCCTTGCGGGTGGGTATATCAACAAGCTCTCACCATTATCCGCCGCAAGCACAGATTTGTATGAACGATATACTGCCGCAATAGATGGCAAGCATCCCGGTGTAATTATTTTACAGGGCGGTTTTAACGACATAAACCAGATTACGGAATCGAGAACTATTGACACCATAATGCCCCTTCTCAAGGCAAACATGGCCCTAATGATTGAAGATGCTGTTGGCAGGGCCGATAGTGTCTATGTTCTACCCATTGGTGCATGTGGCGCTTTTGCCAGCATAAATGCATCAAAATTAGCAGCAATCGCTGTATACAACGCATGGTTGCGTGCGTTTTGCTCGCAAAACGGAGCGGTTCTACTGGACACAAATAGCGTGGTCGAATCTCCGACAACCGCAGGGAATCTTTCTAATCGCTCAAATGCAAACGACATGCACACCGTCACGTCCGACGGACTGCACTACAATACGCTCGGTTCGCGGCTTATAGGTGAATATATTTTTTCAGTAATGCAACGCAACTATCTCAAAGGACTGTTGTTGGAGGGGACTGCGACAAATATTGCGCTGTACAGTGAGGATTTTTCTAACGAAGCATGGAATGACACCAATATAACAGTAGCCGAGGAATCAACCGTTATTGCGCCTGACGGCGCTGCTGGTTGTTACAGTCTGACGGCTACTGCTGCAGGTGGAACATTGGTGCAGGACTTGGGGGATATAGCCGACACAAAATATATTTTTAGCGCCTGGATAAAAAGAAAAACAGGCATAGGCAAGGTTTATCTTTCGCTTGACGGTGGCACAAGGCTTGCGCCGGTAGAGGTCGATGATACTTGGCGGCGGGTATATCTCAATACAGGAAACACCGCCCCCACAGCACAGATAGTGTACGGGACGATTGATGACCCGGATATAGCTATTAAGCTAGCCACGAATGGAGACGCTGTCTATGTGTGGGGTGCACAGATGGAAGCCAGCACATTCCCCACATCCTACATACCGACAACCAACGAAGCCATTACGAAAGCGCAAGATATTTGTTCTTTTGTCCACAGTGCAACGTATCTGGCTCGCGGAAACGGGTCAATCGCTCTAACGGCAATCCCACTGTGGTGTTCGGAAGAACGGTATTCTTTGTACGGGGCCACTGACTCTTATATTATGGAAAATTCCACGGCATACCGACTGCTCCTGTACGCAACCGGCAGAAATATATCAGTAACACGATATACAGGCTCGGGGTTAACAGCCACCATGCTTACCGGCAACGCATTTTATGCGTCAGTTTCGGGCCAAGACATCGGCGCAGTCTCGCGAGGGCAGGTGTGTAGGGTTGGGGCAACTTGGACATGGACTACAGACACCAGCACAGTCCTTAAGGGTTTTTCCGCGCAAAAAATAAACACAGTGACAGACGCAGGTACCACGCAACCGGGAGCGTATGGTGAAACCATGTATCTCAATCGGAGGCAAGCCGATGATACTGGGTGGTTTTATGGATATGTCCGTGATTTGTACATGACCCCCACTGCGCTAAGCGACGCAATCATGCTTGAAAAAACAGATATTATTAACAAGGATTGATGCGCCATGACCTGCGCTGACTGCATCCGCGAGTTGTCGGGCCGGTTTAAATTACTGACCGGCTCGGCGTTCGGCGAGCGTGACCACGCCGAACTTGAGTTCGTGCTGATGCAGACGTTTCTGAACACGCAGTCGGTAGTGTGCCAATGTAACAGGTGTCTCGGTGATTTGCGTCACATCCTGCCGATAGCATGGGCGGCATTACAAGACGGCAATCAAGATGTACTGGAAGAGCATATTTCCAGCATGGGCTATGAACTGGATATAATTATCACCAGGCACGGGGAAGCGGTATGACACTCAGCGCATCACAAATTATGGACATGTTCATTCGTGATGAGGGCTTGCGCCTGAAACCCTACCGCTGTACTGCGGGAAAGCTCACTATAGGAATAGGCCGCAACCTTGACGATAGGGGCATTGACGAACTTGAAGCGCATAGCATGTTCTGGCACGACTTTGACCGTTGCCGAGCCGAGTGCGAGCAGGCGTTTGACTTCTGGCCCGAACTCGATGAAGTACGGCAGCTGGTGCTTATCAATATGTGTTTCAATCTGGGCCTTGCAGGGCTGAAAAAGTTCAAGAACACTCTTGCGGCTGTCAAGCGGGGTGATTATATTGCGGCATCCGCTTTGATGTTGCAAAGCCTGTGGGCCGCACAGGTCGGCGCACGGGCCGCTCGACTGGCGCAGATGATGGAAACTGGTGTATTTGTATGACCCGTAACGCATGCCAATGAGGAGACTGACCAATGGCTGACCGACTCCACTGCCCTGAACACGAACAGCGCACTCAATGTA
>Ga0209835_1001083_pt1 | contig 15862 bp, 8 predicted proteins | sample LakKivwa52mmetaG_FD_184138 | JGI IMG/M metagenome (GOLD analysis project Ga0209835, IMG submission 184138) | Anoxic lake water microbial communities from Lake Kivu, Rwanda to study Microbial Dark Matter (Phase II) - Lake Kivu water 52m metaG... | ecosystem: Environmental > Aquatic > Freshwater >...
TTACCGGACAATAGTGCTTTCAAATAAGAAACCCCGCCCGTTTCGGGGCAGGGTTTTGATACCTAACGTTTATGAGAAAAACTATTGTATTACCAGCTTCCTTACCTCCTGAGCGTTGTTTGTCCTGATCTGAACAAAATAGACTCCGGGGTTAAGGTTGCGCGTGTTGAGTGTCGTTCCGCTAATGAAATTTTCCTGAGCAACTACTACTCCTTTGCTGTCGGAAAGAATCACCGAAACAGATTCGGTGTTTGATGCACCAACAGAGAAATGAACCACATTGCGGGCAGGATTTGGATACATATTTACAGCGTTGGTGGAGAGATTTTCCAGGCTGGTCGGTAGCATAGTAACATTGGTGATGGCTGCAAATGAGTTAGAAAAATAAGCGCCGGTGGCATTGTCCATCGTCTGGTCGTATTCGACCTGAAGATCAATAACTTCACCGGTGGCACTGCGAAGCATTTTGTAAACAACCTCCTCGCCGGTTGCAAAACCATCTTTTTCCATCGAATAGACATCATCGCCAAACAATGTGATGGTTTGATTTTGATTGTTGGAACTGATCCGGGCATATCCCCAGATTTTTCCTGATTGGTCAAAAGCACCGATCATGTCACCATCGGCAAAATCAACCAGCGATTGTGAAAGGAAAACCACGGACTGCGTAGCTGGAGTCATTTTGATAGTCCCCCAGTTGGTATTGATGGAATTAAAAGTTGATGACGGAGTGATGTTGCTTTTAAGTCCGTCACATTCCGGGAAGGTAACGGTTACAGGATTGGCTAATTTGATTTTATAGGCTTTTCCGGACTCGAATGTTACAAGTGAATAAACTTCGAACTGTGGCCAGAAAATCTTTGTACCGATAAGCTCCTGGATGATAACCACATCGGAGAGATTTCCGATAAACATATCCATCACATTGGCCGGGCATTGCGAAAGTACCGGCAGATAACTCCATCCTGCGGGAATGGTAATTGTACCCGAAACGAAACTTTGGCCGGCAATCATAAAATCAACATCCTCAGTAACTTTGGTTACATAACCTGAATTTTGGTTCCAGTCTACAATCGTGTTAATTCCCTGTGAAGGCCAGTAAACAGAGGTCAAATTGCTGAGAATTGTTAGGTCAGTTACAATGGGTGCAAACATTACCTCAACATCAGCATCAAACGGGTGAATATAACTTGAAATACTGTTCCAGCCTTCGTTCAGCATATAATATTGGATGAGTGCGGCTTTCAGGCTTGTCAGCTTTGAAAGGCCAAAACCAGCAAAATTGCCCTGGTTGGGGAAAGTGGGATCGTAAGTTGCTATTGCGGTGTATTCCACTGGGTTTCCGCACTGGCTTAATTTCCAGAGGAATGGTTCGCCGGAGGCAAATCCATCTTTTCCAGGAGTTGTTGGGTCATTGCCGTAAGCAATCATGGCAATATTTTCTGTTCCATTCCATTGAACTGCGCCTCCGCAGATTTCTTCTCCTTCTTCATTCAGATAGAAAACGCCAATCCAGTCGTACTGAGCCAGTGGAGCCCCAAAAATTTCAGGAGCGATGGCTGCAGGAATGGAAATCGTGTGCGTGGTTCCGGTTATGATATATTCCCATGGTGAGTTGCAGGGTACAGTAGTAACGATGACAGCCCAGTCCTGTGTGGTTTGGGCGCTTGTTGTCAAAGTATAAACTACCGGAGCCGTAAAATCATTAGGTGTTACACCACTGATCTGGTTTACTCCGGCAACCTGTGCGCTCACTCCTTCGCTTAGGCTGAAAGTAGCGATTAGATCTGTCAGATCTGCATTTTGCGGTAGCTCAACGGTCACCGTATGATTCAGAAGATCAACCTGGCCAATAGCATCTGAAAATAATGATGCGTTTTGGGCTGCATTAAAAGCATAAGCCAGAATGTTGGCTTCCGGAAAAGCTACTACCAATTCAACCGGCACAAATGAAGTTCCATTTTGCGGATCGTTGCTGAAAATGACAATGTTTGCATTGTATTCTCCTTCTTCAAGGCCATCGGCATCGTAGCTTACCTGGATATCCTGGGATTGGCCGGGCTCAACGTTGCCGGATGCGGGGCTGATGGATAGCCATTCGAGGTTGGGTAGCTGAAGCAATGAGCGAATGTTCCAGTTTCCAACGAATCCGTAGTTGGAAAGCCTTTCCCAGGTGGTTCCGTTATTGGAAAGGAAGTTTCCGTTGATATTTGTTGGGCCACCGTCAATACCGGCAACCCAAACCTGTGGGGCGTGTTCGTATTTACAGCCAACCCAGAAATCTTCTCCGGTGAGGGTATAAGGTGTGGTTAAAACAACTGTATTCCAGGAGTTTGCCACTGGTGTGAAGGATTGCTGATACAGCAATGTTCCCGGGCTTGTTGTAGTACCTGGTCCGTAAATATGTATATTGGCCCTGGTGGGCATACTATTAACATAAACGTCAACAGATTGAATGGTTGAACCTTCGAAAAGGTAAACCATTTCTGCAGGATATCTGGCAGCGGTATAAAATTCGCCGCCGGCAGTTAATCCAATTGCATTGGCGTTAGGACCATCATAATGCAACACATAGCTGTAACCGGCCCTGTTTTCGCTGGCATCTCCACCACCTGTTTTTGCGACACTTAATTCTATACCTGATGCCGGCTGAATTATTCCTTCAGGAACCTGGCTGCTGGATTTTTTGTCGGGGCTTGATGGGTTTACAATTATTGCGGTGTACTCAAGCTCCAGCGAGCCAGTATTTTCGATGGTTAAAGATTGCTGAGAAGTTTGTCCTGGTGCAAGCGTTTCATTTAATTCTGCCGGATCAATTGAAATGGCAGGAACTTCAACATCAAAATCAATCAGGAAAGAAACAGCCTGTCCCTGCGGATTGATTCCTGCTCCGATAAATTTAGTACCATCGGGTGTAACACCGTTTATACTATAGAAAAGCCAAAGTTCAGCATCCGGAAGGCCGCGTTGCGTTGCATAATCATTGAACGTAATCATGGTTCCGTCTATATATCTTACAAATGCTCTTCTGCCCGGAGGTAAAGCCGGGAATCCCTGTGCTGTAAATCCGAAGACAGTTCCGTCAGCAAGCACAGATGTCGGCTGCACCGAACCATCGTTGAGCGTATTGCTGAAAAATATGGTTCCTCTGTCAGGACTCCACAAAAATCCCTGTTGACCTGAACTACCGGTAACAAAGTTACCTGATGCAGATGCTCCTCTCGCCTCACCCGATAAGGTTGGTGATATTAATATTAATTCACCATTAACCCATATCGCCGGCGACCTCGAAAGAGTTGCTGTCTGAGCCCAGCCATAAACCACGGTTCCATTTTTATTGAGGCCATTGGGTCTGTTGCCGAATGAATATGAAGCCCCGATGGTGTTGTAACCACCTGTTTCAGTCCAGGTAAAGGCTTTGTAGGAGGTCCCTGTCAGGTATTGCATACCTGCCTGAGTTTGCCCGTCAGCGCTAATACCGTAACCTGACTGATAACTGGTTGAAAAGAATGTGGGAGCCAGTGGATTCATACCAAGGAATGTCCATTGCTCTGTTGCCGGGTTCCATGTACCGGCCACCTGAACCGGATTTCCATTATACAGCAGGTTAGGATCTTTGAATGAGCCATTAACAATCCCTGCATCTGATACGCCCGATACAGAAGGAGAATTACCTGCGATACTTTTTAATCCTGCAGATTCGGACCATAACCAGTTTGACGATCCGCCAAAAGCAGTAATGAGTACATATTTACCGTCCTGACTTACATCCTGAGGGAAGGTGTATTGGTTGATTAGCGTTTTAACTTCAATCAGTGTTGGTTCATTCAGCGTTAATGTTGCAGGTATTGAAACAACCGGATTTTCGGGGTCATTACTGTTAACAAGGATATTTGCAGTGTAAACGCCGGGCTGCAGCCCTGTTGAATTAAAAAATATGCTGTGGTTTTGGTTAAACCCGCCACCTTGCAGATTCCCACTAACCGGATTGGCTGACAACCAACCTTCGGCGCCGGTGAGATATTCGAATCCAATATCGTAAACGAGGTTATCAATACCGTTGTTTGTTACTTTCACAATAGCCGAACTGGTTATTCCAGGCACCTGCAGTTTACTGATTGATTCAGGTGTAACTGCAATCACGGGGCTTGTATCTACAAAGAGCTGAACATCGTCAACGAACCAATCGTGGGCGTTGTTACCTTCGTACCTGAAAGCAACATAAATGGTTTGGTTGGTATATGCTGTCAGGTCAACGGTAGTTTCAACCCATCCAGCTGTAACGCTGCCAGCTGCCCATACCTCAACATAGTCTTCGTCTTCCGGATCGGCGCTGCCTGTGCTTACCAATACACTGTTTTTGCCATAGGCCAGAGGCTCATTGTTGAATGACCAGAATTTTAAAAGGATCGGCCCCTGGGCAGGTATCTGCAGCAACGGGGAGACTAACCAGCCGTCTTCTTGCACACCCTGGGCGCCTTTGCTGTGAAATGCAGATTTTTCGCCTCCGGAGGTATGGTTGTTCGCCGAAGAACTTGCCCAGCCGGATTTATTGTTACCCAGTTCATAGATAGTCCAATTTTGAGGCGGGAACGAAGGTGATTCGAAATCTTCATTTAAAGGAAGCTGGGTAAGTGGTACAAATTCGTTTACTTCCACATTTCTGAAGAACAAATCCACATCACCACCCGTCACGGTAGATTCGCCGTAAAATCCAAACATCACCCGGCCGGTATATCCGGTCAGATCAATGAAAATACGTTCGCCTGTATTACTGATTGATGTGGAGGAATTCCACCATTGAAGGACATTTTCGGTTGACCAGGTCCGGCCGCCATCTGTGGAGATAACAACACCGAATTTCTGCTCTGGCCCGAAATTAGCCGGAGTTGTAGTGTTTTTTGCAGTCAGTGCCAAATCAAATTCAAGTTGGTAATTTTGAGAACCATCACCCAAATCAATAGGTGGCGACATTAACCAGTGCTTTCTGCCGGTTCCGAATATATTGATACCTGCACTGTTATTGGCCGGCAGAGCCGCAACATTGGCAAATTTTCTATGTACCCATACGCTGGTTGTGGTTATGGTTGGAATTTCCGTTCCGAATAAACCGATATATCTTCTCCAGTCTTTCGGTGGGAATGTGCCGGTAAAATCAAAAAGGAAACCCGGCTCAATTATCGCATCATAACCAGTTCCTGTAAGTGTAATAGTGTTCAAAGCTTTACCTGTAACATTGTCGGTTATGTTAAGCAGTGCATTGTAAGTTCTCCCTTCGAGCGGGCTGAATCTGAGCGTAAGATTGATGGCTTGACCAAATTCCAATGCAATAGGCCAGGTGTGTCCCTGTGGGTATTCAACAGTAAAAAATGACGGGTCAGCTCCGGCAATTTGAATTCCACCTTCATTGATCCGAAGTTGACCAACACCGGAGTTATAAATTTGAAGCAGTTGAGTTGAGGATTCATACATCCAGGTAGTGCTTCCAAAGTTAAAACTCATTTGGTTGGCATTGAAAATGGGCTGTGTTGGAACCAACTCATAGATAAAATTATCTATCACTGCCAAACGGTTGGTTACCTCAGGAACGTAACGGATTCCGATGTAAGCGTTTTCGGGAAAAGTAACACCGGTATTACCCAAACTTACACTGTACAATTGCCACGAGCCGGTAATTGGCACTTCGGCAGCCGAAACAAAAGTTGCCGGATCAGTTCTGCTGGTAAGGTAACCAACCTGAACTTTGCCGGTATGTGTGGATGTTCCCATCCTTGCTGTAAAATATACCCGTGAATTATTAAAATTGGTAGCAGTTGGCGAAACAAGTATCAATTTTGCATTTAAATCTGTGGAAGATGCAAAAGTTACCTGATTAGGAGGCGAAAAGGGAGTTGATGTAAGAACTCTGACATAGGCTGAAGTATTTGACGATTGCACGAGTGAATTCCATCCGTCGGGCATCCAACCTGTTGGAACTGGCGTTACTCCGTCAAAATACTGACTGAAATTACTCAGCGGCAAATAGCCTAGGCCCGATACCGGAACAGATTTGATGGGATTAACAGGATTGTTGTAGTTGATCTCAAGATTTGCAGTCGAATTACCGGCTGCAAGTGGATTGAAAGTTACCGTGATCACCTTGGACTGGCCAAAAGGGATGGTGAGCGGGTAGGTGTCGCCGGTGGCAAGTGCAACAGAATAGTCGGCAGCATTAGCTCCCGTGAAAGTCATACCACCCTCGGCAATTATAATGTCAGCAATTCCCTGATTGGAAAGGGATATAGTCTTAGATACTGAGTAAAAACCTGGAGTAGCCCAGCCTACAAATAAATCGGCAGGTGTTGCAATCAATGATGGATCCAGAGGAACGGGAACAGCAGAGAAATTGATTACCATATTGGCAAATACCGGTGGGGGGTAGGTACCTGCAATCATAAAGTAAGAGCCGGCTTCAAGGGTGAATGTAGCAACCGTAGCGCCTGTTGAACCTCCTGCAAATGCCAGGCGGGGCGCCGGCGTAGCCAGATTTGGGCAGGTTGCCACAAAGGTCAATCCTGCCCACTCTCCTTGTATTGATGAGTAGATGTAGGATTTTGCGCTTAGCGAAAACGCAAATACAATGTCATTACCATTCAGGTAGTTCGATGATGGAGTCACCATCGTTGCGGTGTAGTCGTTGCCATAATTTTCGGAGTTAATGGCAAAGTTCACCAGTGGTGTGTTGACAGGATCAACATTCAGCGGGTTCTCGCAGGTAGAGCCCGGCAATTGCGCACTCAGCCATGAAAAGCTCAGTGCAAACAAAACGATCAGTAAAATTCTCGTTTTCATGCGATTAATTGTGTTGGTTAGTAAATAAATAATTATTGATTAAGCTTCAATTATAAAGTGGGATCCGTCCCTTTCTGCCTTGATATTTTTTCTTTATCAAGGAAATCCAAAATCTTTTTCAAAGCGCTGTTTTCATGCTCCTTTTTCTCAATCAGTTTTTGAGCATCAATGTTATTGAAGCTTGAAAAATGTTTTGAGTTCTTTTTTGAGATCTTGCTTGACATGGGTGTAAATTTTCGGCAATATTACAATCAGACTTACCCTCACACCAAATTTCGGGGCTGCACTTTTACGCAACAAAATGAAAATATTGCTACTACTTCACTGCTACAAGGTGATGTAATGTGTTGATATAAAAAGGCTTAGAGGTTCGACAAAAACTCAATTAAACCGGTTTCCGAATTGGTCAGGTTGAGTTTTTTGCGCAGCCGGGTACGCGCTACTTCTATGCTTCGTGCAGATTGACCGGTTATCGAAGCAATTTCTTTGGTGGTCATGTTTAATCTTAGAAATGCACACAGTCGCCTGTCGTTTGGAGAAAGATCCTGATTGATCTGGTTCAGACGATTATAAAACTCGTTGTGCACCTGCTGAAAACGTATCTCAAACTCATTCCAGATCGTGTTTTCCTTTGTTTTTTCAAGGCTTCTGATAATATGGTAGATCCAGGACTGATTTTGCTTTGACTCCGATATCCCATGTTTTTGAAGTTCGTCCATAACATCCTGAATGAGTTCGTTTTTCTGTATCTGGTACATTACGTTTGTTGCAAGCTCTTTGTTCTTCAAATCGAGCTCATTCTGAAGATTTTGCTTTTCCAGTTCAAGATTTATTGCGTTTAATCTGATATTCTCCTTTTCCAGCTTTAGTCTTCGGTTGCGACTATTTGTCAGAAAGTACAGAAGACTCAGTATTGCTATGGTAAGACACAACGTGAGACCGATAAGCAGATATCGCAACTCCTTGCGTTTCTGTTCGAGTTTGATAATTTTCTCATTTTCTTTGTAGCGTGCGGTAATCTCAAGATGAGTAAGTTCTTTTACTGCAGCCTCTTTGTTCAGCTTCTCATTCAATTCTGCCGAAAGAATGTGGTATTTCAAAGCGGAGTCGACCTCTTTTTTCTCATTGTAATACTGGTAAAAAGCACCGTAAAAACTTCCAAGTTTAGAAATAGCGCCAACTTTCTCAGCTAATACGCAACCTGTGTACAAATGTTTCAGCGCTTTCACGGGTTCATCAATCTCCTTATAATAATTTGCCATGGCAAGATACGAAGCTGTTAATCCAAATTGATCATCATTAGCAGTACGAATTTCGAAGGCCTCAGAATAATAAGCAAAAGCCTCATCGTATTGTCCCAATTTCAGATAGATATTCCCGAGATTATTTAAAAGATTGGCAAGGTTCTCTTCCTGATTAGTTGCTCTTCTCGCTATATTAGTACCCCTTTTGTAGTAATCAATGGCCAAATCGGGTTGGTTTTGTTCACTGGCAATAACACCTAGATTGTTGTAAATCGAAATCAGCTTCTCAGCGGCCTGGTCAGTTGTTGTATCCTCCCCGGCTTTCGCGAAAATCTCAAGTGCCCTCTCCAAATGCTCTTTAGCCTGGACATATTGCTTTAGGTTTACGTGAACAGCTCCTAAATTTACCAGGGCAAACGCAATCATTTTTTCATTTTTCAACTCTTGCTGGATTTCAAGGTATTTATAGAAAAACTTAATGGAAATCTCCATAACTCCCTGAAAAAAATAAACAATACCGATATTAAAGTAGGCGTAGCCTTGGAGGTTTTTATTCTGTGATTGTTCTGCAACTTCTACAGATTGTTCGGCAAATTGAAGCGAACTAAATACATCGCTGGTTTTGTATTCCCTGGATATCGCCACAAGCAGATAAACTTTTACCGAATCGTTTTTGCTGGTTTCGACCAAGTACCGCAGCGAGTCAATTTTTGCCGCATCCTGCGCCTGAGCCGATGACCAGCTCAAGGTAAACAGAAGAATAATTAGATTTAAATACTTGAATTTCAGCAATTTCACCTGATTTTCCATTAAGTCAGGGCAAAAGTAATTAAAGCTGGAAATTGAAACCAATACAAAGGTCTGAAATTCCGGGATTTATTTGCGCCACCGGCAAAACAAAAAAAGCCGGTTCCTTGCGGTTCCGGCCCTTTTTAGAAATTAAGTTTGAGTCCAATCTAAAAAGCCCATTTGCCCCTAAATCCCCAAATGGGGACTTTTACAAACTGCTGATTTTTAGCGTTCTCCCATTTGGGTCAGGGTTAAAAACGATAAAAATCAGCAGTTTGGGAGCTTTTTAGACTGAACTCAAGTTTACAAACTTTATCTGGTGATGATAATGGTTTTACTGATGATATCGTCCTGATCGGTGATGATCTGTATTGTATATACACCGGCGGTTAAACCTCTCAGGTTCAGCGTCGTGTTGGTTTGCAAACGGTCATTTTTTTCCAATACAGTTTGCCCGAAGCTGTTGAACATTCTGATTGATTTGATACCTTCCGCAACAGTTACATTGAGATAGCTGGAAGCGGGCACAGGAAACAAGGTGACCTCCGATTGTGTATTTTCATCAATTCCAACGAGCAACTCTAAGGTAACCGGAACCACAAGCATTGGCGAATCGGGGTCGTTGCTGGCGATGATGATGTTGGCAGTGTAATCTCCTGATGTTAACGAAGTAGCATCGAAGGTAACGGAGATGGATTGTGATTCTTCTGCCGGAATTTCTCCGGATGAAGGATCGAGACTTAGCCAGTCGCCTTGTCCCAGGGTAAGGTTAGCGCGGATGTTCCAGTTGGAGCCAAAACCGTAGCTTGAGAGTCTTTCCCAAACGATTCCATCCTGTGAAAGGAAGTCGCCGTTAGGATTTACCGGGCCCCCGTCAATTCCTGCTACAAAGTAACCGTCATCGTGGGTGTAGTTGAAGCCAACCCAGATATCATTGCCGTCCAGAACCAGCGGAGTATCCAGGGTGATAGTATTCCATGCATAAGGATTTGGGGTCAAAGCTTGTTCGTGCAGTAACTCGCCGGGTGTGGTTGTGGTTCCTGGCCCCCAGATTTTCATGGTGGCATTTGACGGAAGGTCATTGATATAAACATCCACTGAAGTAATAGTTGCTCCTTCGAAAGGACTGACCATCGAAGCGGGGAAACGGGCGGCGGTGTAGAATGATCCACCTGCAGTGAGACCAATAGCATCCATATTCTCGCCGTCGTAATTCAGCACAAAACCATCGCGGCTTTTTTCTGTGGGAGCATTGCCAGCCCAGGATTTCGATTTTGACACATCAATTCTACCGGGTCTTACATTTTTCCCTGCCGGAACATTTTTAACCTCGGTGCGCTGGCCAGCCTGCATGAAGTTGATGTATGTTTCGTAGTTCAGCGCTCCATTACCTGTGTTTTGAATGATCATCTCCTGGTTTGAGGTAGCCCCCGGTACGAGCGCTTCCATCAGGTTATCAGGGGTGATCACAATGTTTGGAATTTCGGCGCTGAAGTCAATCATAAATGAGACATTTTCGCCATCGGGAGTAATTGCTGATCCGATAAATTTGTTCTCATCCGGAGTAACTCCGTTAATGCTGTAAAAAGTCCATTCCATGGCATCGGCCATTCCACGACCCTGAGCATAATCATTAAAAGTCATCATTTCACCGGAAAGCAAACGGACAAATCCTCTGCGATAGTCAGGGAAAGGAGGCCAGCCAACGGTATAGCCAAAAATATTTCCGGCATCAGACACAGCCAACGGGCTCATATTGTCGGTATTGAGTGTATTGGAAAAAAAGGTAGTGCCTGTCTGTGCATTCCAGATAAATCCATTTGTTCCGGCAAAGCCCGCCACAAATTCGCCTGTGGATGAGGCGGCATTGGCTTCGCCATATTCATTTTCAGCTATTTTGATAAAATCATTACCAGCCCAGATTACCGGGGAGCGGGATGCAGCCGGAAGATTAGCCCAGCCAAACACAACGCTTCCGTCGTTGCTGATCCCGTTTGGACGATTGCCGGCCGGCTCAACATCGCCAATCATTTCATAACCGCCAGCCTGCGTCCATTTGAAGGCTCGGTATTGATAGCCCGGAAAATATTGCATGCCAACCAAAGTCAACCCATCGGCAGTCATCCCCCAGCATGAATTGTAATCGGCATAAATGGGCTGCCCTGCTGCTGGATTGATGGGCAGGAATGTCCATTCACCAGTTTGGGGATGCCAATAACCAGAAAAGAAAACATTGTCGCCAGATGCATTATAATCAGGATTTCTGGCAGTTCCACCAACTACTCCCTCTTCTGAAACGGCCTGAATATAAGGTTCGAGGCCACCAATAGGGGTAAGACCGTTAGTTTTTGACCAAAGATATCCGCCACCGGAACCAAATCCTGAAATCGCCACATATTCCCCACTTTCGCTGATATCATAAGGGAAAGTCAACTCAGGAAGCATAATATGAACCTGGACCGAAGATGGTTCAGTGATGGTAATATTTACAGGAATTTCCAACTGTGGAGTTTCTGGATCGTTGGAAGTGATCGTCAAAGTAGCCTGGTAATCGCCCAGTTCGATCCCTGAAGGATTGATGGTAAGGGTATGGGCAAGGCTTGAGCTTGCGCCGATAGTTCCACTCGCCGGATCAGCGGTCAGCCAGCCTGAAGCGCCGCTGCCGTAGGTTATTCCAAAGGTGTAAATCAGATTTTCAACCCCGTCGTTAATTACCGTCAATGTTTTATTAATGGAAAGATTAGCAGGAACTGTAGCATTGACAACCATCGGGATTACGCTGATCTGCGGTGATGTATTGAAATCGCTTCCTATATAAACATCGTCCACAGCCCAGCCGTGGGCATAGTCGCCTTCGTAGCGGAATGCAATGTAGGCGGTCTGCCCGGCATAATCAGCCAGGTTGAGGATTACCCGCTGCCACTCAGCAGCAACCGCCGAAGTAGTCCAGATTTCCACAAAATCGCCATCTGCAGGGTCACCGCTTCCGGTGCTGATCAGCACACTGTTCTTGGCGTAATATGCAGGGTCAACAGTCCAGTTCCAGAAAGCCAGCACAATCGGTCCTGAGGGTGGAAAAGTCATAGCGGGAGTAACCATCCAACCGTCCTGCATCCCGGAAGTAAATCCATGATATGCTGAGTTGGTACCTTCCGGAGTGTGATTCAGGAATATGGCTGCTTCCCAGGTCATTCCCAATTGGTCAATATCATAAACATTCCATCCGGTTGGCGGAAATGTTCCTGACTCGAAAGTTTCGTCAACCGGGAAAGCTCTTGTTGGGTCGCCACCAGCAGCATATAATGCGCTTGTGTTACAAATCAGCGCCAACAGTGCAATAACTGTCAGCAAATTGAAAACGTTCTTTTTCATAAACATAGTGAGATAAGTTTAAATTGATAAATATTAAATTGATAAGGATTATGCTTTGTCTTTACCGGACTTTTTCTCGACAAACTGAAGCAGTTTTTTCAGCGCTTCATTCTCCGATTTTTTGCGGGCGACAATTTTTTTTATCTCCGCTTCAGGGTCGGTAATCTTTTTGGTTTTTGACGATTGATTCTGCATGAAAAATTTTTCTGCAAAAATACCCTGCTTAAAGCTTAGCCACCAAATAAAGCATAGCGACATCGTAGCTACAAAGGCGCAAATCTATCAATACATCTGCAATACAAAAGCAAGTATTGTATTGATTATTAAGTTTTTATATCGTTGACAGAAACTCCACCAGTCCAACCTCCGAGTTGGTAAGGTTAAGCTTTTTGCGAAGCCGTGTCCTGGCAACGTCTATTGTTCGGGGGGTTTGTCCGGTGATGGAGGAGATTTCTTTGGTGGTCATGTTGAGGCTGAGAAAGGCACACAGGCGCCGTTCGTTTATGGAGAGGTCGGGATTGATGTCGTTCAGCCTCTGGTAAAAGTCTTTATGAACTTGCTGAAACCTGATTTCAAAATCATTCCACACGGCCTGTTCCTGTGTTTTTTCCAGGTCGCTCATGATCTCGAGTATCCAGTTGTTATCAATCTTTTTACCGAGGGCAATCTGTTTTTGCAGCTTTGCCACAATTTCACTGATGAGTTCATTTTTCTGAATCTGGTACATCACATTGGTAGCCAGTTCTTTATTTTTTATCTCAAGCTCTTTTTCGAGACTGTTTTTCTCGAGCTTAAGGTTTTTTGCATTCAGGTCAATGATCTCAGCTTCAAGCTTTAACCTGCGGTTGCGGCTGCTGGACAGGAAAAACAGGAGGCTCAGAATGGCAATGGTTAAAATCAGGGTGATGCCGATCATCAGATAGCGGAGCTCCCTGCGTTTCTGCTCCAGTTGCAGAACTCTCTCATTTTCCTTTAGTTGTGAAGTGATTTCCAGGTGTTTAAGCTCTTTCAATGCTGCCTCCCTGTTGAGTGTGTCTTTTAAATGGGCAAGCATAACATGGTATTTGTAGGCCGAATCTGTCAATTGTTTGCGGTCATACAATTCGTGTAAATTCTCGATTATCTGATACAGGTTGGTCAGGTTCCCAACCTTGACCGCAAGAGCGTATCCCAGGCGTAGTTGCTCCAGCGCTTTATCATCATCATTTATCCGGATAAAATGGTCGGCAAGCATTCGGTACGATTGTACCATCCCGTATAGATCGCCGTTGTTTTGCCGGATTTCAAACGCTTCTGATAGAAACTCAAATGCCTGTTCGGGTTGGTTTTTCTCTATGTAAACACTTCCCAGATTGTTAAGCAACATGGCAAGCATCCGGTTGCTCTCAGGTGTTCGCCTGGCAAGGCTGATGCCGCGCAGGTAATAATCAACGGCAAGGTCGAAATCTCCGATCCGCTGACTAACAATTCCAAGATTATTAAAAATGGTAATCAATTGTTTGTTAGGTGTGTAAGAGGCCTCTTCAAACGGGAGCTTCTCGTAATAATCCAATGCCTTTTCGAAGAATTCCCCCGATTTCTCATATTGATTTAGTTGCAAATAGACCGCACCTATATTTATGTAACCACCCGCAGCACCCCGCTCATCTTCCGTCTCTTTCTTGATTTCGAGGTACTTGTAGAAATATTTGATGGAAACATCGAGAATTCCCTGGTCAAAGGCGACAATGCCCATGTGAAACAAGGCATCGGCAAGCAACATTTTGTCGGAGGATTTTTCGGCGACGTCCAGCGCTTTTTCGCCGTACTGAAGAGCATAATGCATATCAACTTTTGAATATTCCCTCGAAATACCAATGAGCAATTTCACCTTCGTTGAATCATCTCTTGCCGTTTCGACCAGGTAAAGCAGCGAATCAACTTTTGTGTGATCCTGCGCCCGGGCAGTTTGCAGTGTGAGGATTAAGGCCGGAATGAAAACAATCAATATTCTGATTAGCAATAAGTTCACCTGAAATTTAATTTAACCAGGCAAAAGTAATTAAAGACGGGAATTGAAGTTAAAAGATCAGCACACAAACCCACATTGAATTAAGGAAATTCCTCATACAGTAAATTTTTTCATAAACGCCTTCAAAACCCTGCTTCGAAAGGAGCGGGGTTTTTTGGTGAAAAGTAAATGCCAGATTCTATTGACCTCTTTTCCTGTGAAAATCCAAAACACCATAGTATTTTGGATGTTTGTACTCCAAATCACCATAGTATTTTGGATGTTTTTATCCTAAATACCATAGTAAATCGGAGAAAAATCTTCAACCTGCTAAATGAAACGAAATGACGCAATGCCGCTAACAGCCTTATTTTTTCCTATTTTTGCGGCCTTTTTATCATCAATACAAAGCTTCAAAGAAAACTCGCTTGAAACTCAACTCAACTCACACTTACATCCTTGTCACCCTTTCGATGATCTTCTGGGGTGGGAGTTTCGTCTGGTCGAAAATCGTTTTGAAGTATTACGATCCGGTCACCACAGTGTTTCTGAGGTTGATCCTTTCGTCAGCGATCATGTTTGGCGGCCTGAAACTGTTCAATCGTCTGCAAAAAGTGAAAAAAGAGGATTATAAACTCTTCCTGATTTCGGCGCTGTTCAATCCGTTTCTCTATTTCCTCGGCGAAAATTATGGCTTAAAGCATTCATCCCCAACGGTTTCTGCGGTAATTATTGCCACGATCCCTTTGTTTACTCCGATAATGGGTTTCATCGCTTTCAAAGAGAGGCTGACCGCGCTCAACATTTTTGGTTTGGTGATTTCCTTCACAGGCGTCATCATAATGCTGATTGACAAAAACCTCACCTTCACTGCTTCGCCGGTTGGTGTGGCGTGGCTTTTTCTGGCTGTTATTACCGCTGTTTTATATGCAGTTTTCCTCAAAAAACTGGCTTTCAGGTACGATGCTTTTAACATCATTGCCGTTCAAAATCTGCTCGGAGTCTTCTACTTCCTGCCAATCTTCCTCATTCTTGATTTTCAAAACTTTGTGGCTGTAATCCCTAATACCGAGCTTGTCACCTCCCTTTTACTGCTTTCGTTTTTTGCATCGTCGCTGGCCTTTGCTTTTTTCACCATCGGCGCCCGCGAGATCGGCATCAGTCGCACAAGCCTCTTCTCCAACCTGATCCCGGTGTTTACGGCGATCTTTTCTTATTTCATTTTAAAGGAAACCTTTGATCTGGATAAAATTGCCGGCATGGCGCTGGTGCTTTCCGGGGTAATCCTTTCGCAGATCAAAGGCAAAAAGATGTTTGTCAATTTCTACCGGTTTATCTTTTTTCGGAAGAAGAATGGGAATGGTGAATGGCAGTAAATGGTAAAATTGAAAAAACTCTTCTCTTATTCCGAGATTCACCCCGTGAGTTCTTTCCGGCCAACACCGAAATTTCAAATTTGGATGGTCGCGCATTAACCACAAATCTGCTTATTGTTTAGGCCGTCTGGCCGGACTTCTTCTGGTGTCAAAAAACATCAGGAGGATGATTTTATCCGATTTCATTCTGTAAAACAGCGTTGTCTGATGGGTTATGACAACGCTGAAAAGGTCGGTTTTTAGGTTTTCAGGCCGTCCAA
>Ga0209835_1001084_pt1 | contig 15862 bp, 12 predicted proteins | sample LakKivwa52mmetaG_FD_184138 | JGI IMG/M metagenome (GOLD analysis project Ga0209835, IMG submission 184138) | Anoxic lake water microbial communities from Lake Kivu, Rwanda to study Microbial Dark Matter (Phase II) - Lake Kivu water 52m metaG... | ecosystem: Environmental > Aquatic > Freshwater >...
CTATTGGAATAGAGAGGATTTTCTGTCCACTCGTTCAACGAAACATCCCAGAACATAAATTCGTAGTCCTCGGTACTTTGTTCAATTCTGCCCTGGTATCCGGCTTCCAGCCTGGCTGTTTCGCCAAAAGGTTTCACATAATCAACTTTGAACCGGAGATCATGTTCGTTACCGGGTTCCAAAGTCCTGATCTGATAGGGATTCGGGTCAACAATATTCCAGTTGGAATCGGTGAGCGATTCGGTCTGGTTGTCGAAGGAGTTGTCGTCGTCCTCCGAGTAATTAAATAAAACCTCTATCTGATGTCCTTTGTCGTCAAATTTATGCTGCGAATTAAATGAAAGGCGGTAAAATCCTCTTTCACGGTTTGAACTGCTTGTGGTATAAAGGAATTTGTCATAGGATAAGGGCAGCGTATATTCCGTCTGACGTGCTGTAAACCCCCTGTTGAACTCAAAGCTGCCAAACTCGCCATTCAGGGAGAAATAGGTTTTGTCGGTCATATAATACTCCATACCTCCTCTAAGCGTATATCCGCCGCGTTTCATGCTCCGGTCGCCAATCGAGTTGATATACCGGGTAGTGTCGGCGAAGTAGGATTCCTGGCGTGATTCCCTGCCTCCGCCTGAATTGAAATCACGGTAATCGGCGCCGCCAAAGAAATTGAATTTCCCCGCCCGGTAGTTGAGCAGGAAATCGGTGCTGAATTTATCCTTTGTTCCCACCGAAAGGTTGACAATTCCATTCATCCCGCTTTCGCGCTTTTGTTTGAGAATAACATTGATTATACCGGCAACTCCGTCGGGGTCGTATTTCGCTGATGGATTGGTGATGATCTCAATCCGGTCAATATTGCTGGCCGGAATCTGCTGAAGGGCGTCGCTACCTTTGAGCACGCTGGGTCGCCCGTCTATTAAAACCGTAAAACTGGAGCTCCCCCTAAGGCTGACCTCTCCGTTGATATCCACATTCACCGAAGGTGTATTTTCAAGTGCATTAACGGCCGTACCTCCCTGCGCCATCAGGTCCTGAGAAACATTTACTACCTTTTTGTCAATCTGAAATTCGATGTGTTGCTTTTCGGCGGTAATCTCAATGGCTTCGAGGCTTTGTGATGCGCCATCGAGCTTTATCTGACCCAGGTTGATGAGTTTGTTGTTGGGCATGATGCGTATTTCCTCGAGGGTGAGTTTATTGAACCCGATAAAATGCACAACCATATAAAAACGACCATAAGGAACCTGTTTCAGTTCGAAAGAACCATCGTTGCCCGTAACGCCGCCGGTCACCATACTTGAGTCGCGGTGGCTGAACAGGACTACGTTGGCATATTCCATCGGCTTTCCGGAGTAGGAATCAATAATCTGACCTTTGATAACTCCTTCGGGAGGGAGATTCTGCATTCCGCTGCCGCCCTGGCCGCCTGGCCGCTGGGCCATTGCCCCGATGGTGATGAAAACAATGGTTAAAAGGAAAAAATTTCTGATCATTTTTAAAGCTAAAGTAAGATTTGACAAATGTTTAACAGGATTTTGGCTGAATTGTTTTTTAACCTGCATAATTCATTTCTTTTTGAAAAACATTGATTTTATGCAGGTTAACCCCGACTTGGAAAAGGTTAGGTTTTGTGAACGAAGTGAAACAAAATCTTATCTTTTCTTAGTCGCTATTTGAATACAGTTACTTCAAAGAAAATTTGTGAATTAATGGGTTAGACACAAATGCAATCTGCTTTATTCCTGTGATGCAAGATTTTGTAAAGGTTAACGGTGAATTGGCTACTTTTGCTTCGACAAATTCTGATTGAAAGGGGGAAAGGGTTATGGCAACAAAACTTTTCAGGTTCTGGAGGACTTTAGGTCCGGGATTGGTTTTTGCGGGAGCTGCGGTGGGTGTTTCGCATCTGGTTCAATCTACCAGAGCCGGTGCCAGTTATGGATTTGAGCTGGTTTGGGTTCTTATTCTGGCCAACATGCTCAAGTATCCTTTTATGGAATTTGGCCCCCGTTATGCCAACGCCACCGGTAAGTCGCTCATCGAGGGATACAAACTGCTGGGCAACTGGGTTTTGATTCTTTACCTGGTGCTGACCATCGGAACCATGTTTGCGATCCAGGCCGCAGTGACGGTTGTAACTGCCGGAATTTTCAACAGCATTTTCAATATTCACCTATCCCCGGTCTGGATTTCGGCCTTACTGCTTGTTGTTTCGATGGTGATTCTGGGTCTTGGCCATTATTCAGCCCTCGACAAAATCATCAAAGTGGTTATCATAACCCTCACCCTCTCCACAATCATCGCAGTTTTGCTTGCTTTTAATCACGGCTTCTTCGATCATGCCTCGGTTTCAGGAAATTTCGATTGGAGCCGGCACGCGGATATTTTGTTCCTGATTGCCTTTGTGGGCTGGATGCCGGCCCCGATTGATGTCTCTGTCTGGCATTCGCTTTGGTCGGTGGCTAAAGAAGACCAGTTGGGAACCCGGCCTAACATGAAGCAGGCATTGAACGATTTCAACATTGGGTATATCGGCGCTGCTTTTCTGGGAATCTGTTTCCTTGCGCTGGGAGCGCTGGTGATGTTTGGCTCCTGCGAAAATCTATCTGCCAACGGAACCCAGTTTGCCGGACAACTGATTTCGATGTACACGGCAAGCATCGGTAAATGGGCCTATCCGCTGATTGCAATTGCAGCGCTCACTACCATGTTCAGCACGGTGATTACCTGCCTGGATGCCTACCCGCGCGTGCTGCGCCAATCCACAGAGCTCCTGTTTTCGAAAACCATCCTGATTTCCAAATATTACCGGCGGCTTTACTGGGTCTGGATTCTGGTGGTGGTCATCGGAACGGTGGCTTTGCTGGGCTATCTGTCAGGCACAATGCGCTTTATGGTTGACATGGCTACAACCATTTCATTCGTTACGGCGCCGGTTCTGGCCATCATCAACTACCGTGTAATCATGGACAAGCATGTGCCACAGTTCGCCCGGCCGAAGCGATGGCTCAGGATTTATGCCTGGCTGGGAATTGTATTCCTCTCTGCATTCAGCATCTTTTTCATTGTCTGGGAATTTATTTTGTAAGTGGGAAAAGATAGTCAGAAAAATGAAATTCGAAAACCTTATAGAAACATTATCGCATGTGCATCAGGAGCTGAAAGCACAGGGTATTCGTGCGGTAAATACAGCGCTAACCCTGCGAAACTGGTGCTTTGGAATGTACATAGTTGAGTTTGAGCAGCATGGAAACGACAGGGCTTTATATGGGCAGGGTCTGTTGAAAGAAATCTCTACCGCAATGGCCGCCTACCGCATTCCAAACACTGATGAACGAGAATTGCGCCGGTATCGGCAGTTTTACCAGATTTATCCGCTTTTGTACTACCTGTTCGATACGAATCCCTCAATTCGGGGGTTGCTGCCCCCCGTTTTCAAAAGTGATCAATTCATACGCAGGTTCCGGATAAAGAAAAGCTTTATTGCTCTGCAATTTTTGATGAGTGGGATGAAATCTGCCAGAATAATCCCATCTATTCTTAGCTTTTTTCTGGATTATAAATTATTGGACAAGCGTAGGTCAATCAAAACATCAACAATCTATTTATGAACAACGGAATCGAAATAGTAATAGGCGACATTACCCGGTTAAAGGTGGATGCGATAGTGAACGCTGCCAACCGGACTTTGCTTGGCGGTGGCGGCGTGGACGGCGCCATACACAGCGTTGCCGGGCGTCAGTTGTATGACGAATGTAAAAAGCTGGGCGGCTGCGAAACAGGACAGGCAAAAATCACCAAAGGTTACAGGTTGCCGGCCAGGTATGTCATTCATGCCGTCGGACCTGTTTGGCGGGGCGGAAGCTCCGGCGAAGATGACCTGCTCGCATCCTGTTATTCGGTGAGCCTTGGATTGGCAAACCAATACCAGTGCGAAACCATCGCTTTTCCTGCCATAAGTACCGGAGTTTATGGATTCCCTAAAGAGAGAGCTGCCGCAATTGCAATAAGGGTGGTGAAAAATTATCTCGCCGAAAATCCTCTACCGGAAAAAGTAATTTTCTGCTGCTATGGCAGTTATGACTACTCGATTTACAAACAACTTACAGGACTCTCCGATTAAGCGTGAAAATTCTACCCCACTCATTTCTCCTGATCCTTACATTGATTTTAGCCGGTTTACCTGCATTAGCCCAGAATGTGCGCAAGCAGGCAGTTGCCATAAAAGCCGATTCGCATCCTTTGATTGATGGCCATCTGAACGATCCGCAGTGGCAAATGGCGCCTCCGGCCGTTGATTTCTATCAGTATGAGCCGGTTAACGGAGGCCCGGCCGGAACGAAAACCGAAGTGCGTTTTCTGTTTGACGATGCGGCCATTTACATCGGTGCAATGATGTACGACAGCAAGCCTGATAAAATCCTTAAGGAACTGGGTTTCAGGGACTCGGACGAACTGAATGCTGACTATATCGGCTTTGAGATCAACCCGTTTGACGACGGCCTGAACGGTTTTGGTTTTATGGTCTCAAGCTCCGGTGTCCAGGTGGATTTTAAACTTACTGAGGATGATACCGATATCTCATGGAACGCTGTCTGGAAAAGTGATGTGGCTATAAATGATTCCGGCTGGTCAGCAGAATTTTCGATCCCATATTCTGCCTTGCGTTTCCCCAAGGAGACAAAAAGTGCCTGGGGGATAAATATCTGGAGGTCTGTCAGGAGCACGCGTGAGACATTTACGTGGAGCTTTGTGGATAAAAGTATCGAAGGTTCACAAAAGCAGGCAGGTTTGATCACCGGTCTGGACGGCATAAAACCTCCGGTGCGGCTATCGTTTAACCCCTATGTTTCAGGCTACATCGAGAAAAAAGCCCTTGAAACCGAATGGCGTTATAACCTGCACTACGGGATTGATCTGAAATACGGACTTACCGAAAGCTTCACCCTCGATATGACCCTGATCCCCGACTTCGGGCAGGTGCAGTCCGACGACCAGGTTTTTAACCTCACGCCTTTCGAAATCTATTACGAAGAAAAACGACCCTTTTTCACCGAGGGAACCGAACTGTTTCAGAAAGGAAACGTCTTTTACACCCGGCGTGTTGGCGCCACACCTGATGGGTTTACTTCGGTAAATGACAGCCTTGATGAGGGCGAGTTTATTAGTGAAAATCCCGCAAATACCAACCTGATCAACGCCACGAAACTCTCGGGACGAACCAATAAAGGGCTGGGCATCGGCGTGTTTAATGCCATTTCAGCCGAGACTTTTGCCACAGTTTCTGACTCGTCAGGAAATACCCGCAAAGTCACAACACAGCCTTTTTCCAATTACAATATGCTGGTGCTGGATCAGAATCTGAAAAACAACAGCTATGTAAGTTTCTATAATACAAACGTTTACAAAGGGAAAAATTATTACACCGCCAATGTAACCGGGACACAGTTTTTGCTTTTCAACAAATCCTCCACCTACTCCATCTACGGGCGCTTCAATCTTAGTCAGCTATATTTTCCCGAAACCGACAACGAACTCGGAATGCATTACAATTTGCGGCTGAGTAAGACGAAAGGCCAGTTCAGGTTCACATATTCCCATTTTGCCGAAAGCGACCAGTACGACCCTAATGACCTCGGATACATCCAGTCCAACAACTCGATGTCGAACCGGCTGGAGCTCAACTACAACTTTTACAACCCTTTCTGGAAACTGCTGAGAATGAGCAACACACTCAGCACCACTTACAAAACCCTTTATAAGCCCAACACCTTTACCGATTTCTCGTTTCAGGGCAACTCGTGGGCTACCTTCAGAAATCACCTCAGCGTCGGGCTCAATTTCTACGTCAAGCCTGTGGATGAAAACGACTATTACGAAGCCAGAACCCCCGGCCAGCCCTTCCTCATCCCGCCGGAATGGGAAGCCGGCATTTTCCTTTCGCCGGATTACCGGAAACGGTTCATCGTTGACATAAACGCCGATTACTCCGCAGTACCCCAACTTGGTTACTCATCGGTGCTGCTCGCTCTCGAACCCCGTCTCAGGGTTTCCGACCGGTTGACCTTGAAATTATCAGGACTGTGGAATCCGAAAAACAACGATTATGGTTTTGTAACCAGGACAAATAACAACGATGTGCAATCCATAATAATGGGTCGGCGGGACATCGAAAACGTTGAAAATATTCTGCAGGTCACTTACATTTTCACCAACCGTATTGCACTGGATTTCAGAATGCGACACTACTGGCTGAAGGCAGATTATCTGCAATTCTACAAGCTTGAGGGCGATGGCAGCCTTGCCCCTACCGATTACACAGCAGAGCACGACTTTGAGGTAAATATCTTCAACATTGACATGATTCTGCGTTGGGAATTTGCGCCAGGCAGCGAGTTGGCCTTTGCCTGGAAAAATGCCATTCAAACCTACCTGGAAGGAACCGGTTACGGGGATTATTTCGGCAATTTGAACCGGACGATTGATTCGCCGGCCGATAATAGCCTTTCGCTGCGACTTCTTTACTATCTCGATTATCTCTACCTGAAAAAGAAAAAACACTGATTTTCTGGCAGATAGAGTAGCTGGATAACATCTGGTGATCAGGCAGAAGGAAAATTTCAGGAAATTTTTGCTCAGAGCATGAAAAAATCTTGGTAGATAAAAAAGTTGATGTATTTTTGCAGCCGCTTTTGAAAGTTCTTTTCTGGTCCGGTAGTTCAGTTGGTTAGAATATCCCGACACGGTCGGGAGGGTCGCTGGTTCGAGCCCGGATATTGAGTAGTTCATTTAAAATATTGGTCCGGTAGTTCAGTTGGTTAGAATACGTGCCTGTCACGCACGGGGTCGCGGGTTCGAGTCCCGTCCGGACCGCTTTCATGTTGATTTTAAACAAGTTAAGCCTTTAAATGTTGAAAAATTTAAAGGCTTTTCTTTTTTCAGTACCCCAAAATGTACCCCAGGACTTCCTGATAGAAAAGAGGAAAATCTGACTTCTTCGGCTATTCCAATTCAGGTTAGTATCCGCCGGATTGGCAGCCAATCTCAATTTCATTCACAGTAAATTGATACTCCAAAATCCCCGTCTTAGGGGATCAGCTTAGTCCGGTTTATCCAATATGATGCTGATTATGTGCACATTGATAGTTTACATTTAAGTTTTGTAAGTCTTTGACGTTTCTTACACTAAGAGTCTAATCAAAAGCGTTCAGTCACCGTTAATATGCAGCTCTGGTACTAGCAAAGGCTGCATTGAAGTTAACTGCGATGGTCGCTTAAAGAGAATTGATCAGATGCCAAAAAAGAATATCCTGCAATTTGTCACCAAAACGTTAGCAGAGAAAAAGTGGGATGCTATCTCACAGGATTTCTATGAATTGTATCTCGAAGGATGGAGGGAAGATGTTATCTTTTCCAGACTCTCAGACAAATACTTTCTAAAACCAAATACTATTAAAAGCAGGCTAAAGACTTCCAAACTGAAAAGAGAAGCGAATCAGGTTCTCAATATGAAATACAAACAAAGGAAATTGATTTCGAAGATGTCCAAAGACAGCAGTCCATTGAGTGATCAAATTCATGAATAGTAAAAGCTTCCTGTTTTCAATCAGTTGATTAAAAAATTCTGATGTACTTTTTGTGCATCCTGGCATCGAATGCATCCGGGATGAGTGAATGCTAAAGTTGTTTATTGTCTGTTTTTCTTGAAGCTTTCTGCCTGTTCAAAAATCTCAACATACACTTCGTCTCTCTCAACCGGAGGATATCCAAACTCATCTAAAATCAAAATCAAATCAACTTTCAATGCTGATTTTATATCGTCCCGCTTGTTCCAGTCAGGGAATTTGGCCTGACTATCAACGATTACTTTAACTGCTTTTGACAAATCAATAAGCTTGTCTTCAGGGTAGGTGAAGTCGTATTTTTTGCATAGCTCTTTCAGGATGTCGTAAAATGCCTTTTCTTCAAAATCAATTCCCAATTCATCACCTGCTTTAAATTCTTTATGAACATCCCAGATCAGGTTTGTCAAAGCTTCAGCCATTTCCTCATATACTTCGCTTCTTAAAATATCATTTGCATCCCGGTTGTTGTAGCGCTCAACCAATGCCTGCATTTTCCTGGTAAAGTCAATTCCCTTAATTCTGTTGACCTTCTTGATTTCTCCAATAACTTTTGCCAATAGCTGTTGAAGCAATTTGATTTTGGTGTTGGGCAGTTTGATTTTGTCAATCTTTGCCAAATAATCTTCATCAAAAATGTTTTGTTCGCTTTCGATTTCTTCACCAACTTTGAAAATTTCTTCTACACCGTCACTTTGCAATGCTTCTTTAATCATTTCACGAACTTTTGCGTTCATTTGCGCTGTGTCAGGAGCATTGCCTTTTGTCAGTTTAAAAACTATGGTACGAACTGCCAGGTAAAAATGGGTGTAATCTCTTTCGGTTTGAGTCAGTTTTTCACTACCTGCACAAATATCGTATGCGGCTTTGAGTCGCTTTACCAAGCCCATAAAGCGGGTCTCCAGTTCTTTGGTTTGCTGAACAAATTCTGCTGCCAGATTCAATGTGTTCAACTGTTGAATGGTTGTGCCTTTAAAGTATTTTGAGTTGTCGAACGTGTGAAACAGTTTAGCCAGAAGGTCTAAGTGATTTCTAACAATGATGAGGGATTCGGCAATGTCTTCAAAATTGTCCTTGTCGCCTGCGCTATATTGCTTCAGCGCCAGATTCATCTGGGTTTTGATACCGATATAATCCACAACCAACCCCTTGTTCTTGCCTTCTACCTTGCGGTTTACCCTCGAAATGGTTTGAATCAGATTGTGCCGTTGAATTGGTTTATCAATGTAAATGCTATCCAAATATGGCACATCAAAACCGGTGAGCCACATATCAACCACAATTGCGATTTTGAAATTCGATTTTTCGCTTTTGAATTGTCGGTCAAGTTCTTTACGGTATTCTTTTGTTCCCAGTAAATCATAGAGTTCTTTAGTGTCGTCTTGTCCCCTGGTGGCAATCAATTTAATGCGTTCAACGGGCTTCAGCTCTTTTTTATCCTTGTCGGTAAGTTGGGCGCCTTCCTCAGCTTCTCTGATTTCATTCCATTCAGGGCGCAGAGCGATAATATTTTGGTAGAGTGCATATGCAATTTCACGGCTGCTACTCACAAACATGGCCTTTCCTTTTACCGTGGCGCCTTCTGAAATTCGCTTTTCATAGTGAGTTACAAAATCCTCAGCCACTTCCTGCAATCGTTCAGGATCGCCCAAAATGGCATACATATTTGCCGTTTCCTGTTTACTCTTGTCTATCTGGTATTCGTTTGCTCCTGACTCTGCTGCCTCTTCATAGTATTGTTCAATCTTTTCCAGTTCGCCGTTTTTCAATGCAACTTTGGCGGCCCTGCCTTCATAAACAATTTTTACGGTGATTTCATCTTTCACCGATTCGGTCATTGTATAGGCATCCACTACTTTTCCAAACACATCAAGCGTTGCATCAATTGGCGTTCCGGTGAAACCGACATAAGTGGCATTGGGCAATGAATCGTGCAGGTATTTGGCAAAGCCAAAAGTTTTCTTCACACCATTTTCTGTCACTTTCACTTTTTGGTCAAGGTTTACCTGGCTTCGGTGTGCTTCGTCCGAAATACAAATGACATTCTCTCTTTCGGTAAGCAGTTGTGTATCTTCTGTAAACTTGTGTATGGTAGTAAGGAAAACGCCTCCGCTGTTTCTCCCCAGCAGTTTGGCTCTCAGGTCGGCTCTGCTTTCAACACTTTCCACTGCATTGTCACCGATAAAACCTTTTGCATTGATGAATTGTGCCGAAAGCTGGTCGTCCAAATCGGTCCGGTCGGTAATCAATACAATGGTTGGACTATTAAAGTATTCGCTTTTCATCAGCAAGCGGGTAAGATAAAGCATTGTATAGCTTTTGCCCGAACCGGTTGCCCCGAAATATGTTCCGCCTTTTCCGTCTCCTTCTGGTTTTTGGGCTTTCTTTATGTTTTCGAATAAAGCTCTGGCTGCATAATATTGCGGATAGCGACAAACAATCTTTTCTTCCTTCTTGCTATTATCCGGAATGTAAATAAAATTGCGAATAATATCACGCAAACGGTTTTTATTAAACATTCCCTGCACTAGTGTAAACATTGAATCTATTCCATCAACATCTTTTGCCAACCCTGCTACCCGACGCCACGCATAAAAAAATTCATAAGGAGCAAAAAACGAACCTGCTTTGTTGTTTACGCCATCGCTGATAACGCAAAAAGCGTTGTATTTGAACAGCTCGGGAATATCTCTTCGGTAACGAACTGTCAATTGTTTGTAAGCATCGTATATGGTTGCTTCTTCACGAATAGCAGATTTAAATTCAAATACTACCAAAGGCAGACCATTAATGTAAATAATGCCGTCAGGGATGCGCTTTTCATTGCCTACGATTTCCAGTTGGTTGACAAACCGGTAAATATTGCTGTCCGGAGAGTATTGTTTTCCTGGTTCTGCTGCAATTGTAAGTAACTGTTCTTCTTCGGGTTGCCGGTGTTTGTTAAGCCCGGTATAATTGATGAGCTGAATGTAAATGTCTTTTTGCATACGGTTTTCTCTTTTGAGAATAAAACCGTCTGAAAGCATTTTTATAAACGTTTTATTGCTTTCGTAAAGGTCGGAGGCTGGCAGTGATTTGAGTTGAAGAATGATAGAATTGACTTCGCTTACAGTAATGCCCTGCTCACCATATTGCGTTAAAAGAAAGTTTCTTAAATCTTCCTCAATCAACACCTCATCGGGCTTTCGGGAAATGGTAATGCCCAAATGGTGGGGAAATCCTTCGCGACCCAACAATTCGATAAATGCCTTTTCTAATTTATCTTCGGTGAATTTCATTTTTGTTCAATAATATGCCAATAACCTGTTTTTCTGCCACCTACTCGCTCTAATACCTTTTTGGTCTTCAAGATTTCAATATGATTATCTATTGTAGTTGTGCTGGTTCCAATATGTTTTGCCATATCTCTTTTGGTAATGTTCATATCTTCACTGATCAGGTTCAAAATTTTTATCTGAGTATCTGAAAGTTCTTTTACCAACCCTTTTACCAAGTTTATTACCAATCCTTTTACCAACCCATCAACCAACCCATCAGCCAACCTGTTCTGATTAGCTGTTGCCTTAAAAAGTGTAACCTCAATACCCCCATTCATTTCTTTAATCCCAGGCTCGGGAAGGTTTGCCTCTTTACAGGCATTTAGTATTTTAAAAATGCCACGCCCCCAGGCATCAATATAACCGGCCATAAAGCAGGCTTTGGCAATTTTAGGGTTACGCGGACGTGAATTATGTTCTCCTTTCAGTTCTTCAATAGTTAACCCAAATGGTAAGCCTCCTTCGTTCCATATCGAAAGTCGGTCATCAAACACGCGCAGTTGAATGTGCGCTCCCATATAATTTCGGTGTACCAATGCATTAAGCAGCATCTCGCGTAAGGCATCAATAGGGTATTCTGTATTCTCGATTCGCTGCATACCTGCAAATTCGATGGGGCGTATTAAAAACTTATGATTAAGTTGAACCTGAACTTCTGCCAACATGTAAACCAGATTGCCTTCTACAATTTCATGAAATTTTAAATCGGTTGAATCTTTTCCGAAGCGCCCGATTTTAACCTGTACATTGGGATAAAACCGGTTCGGGTCTTTTCCGAAGAGGACAATAGCTGCTCTTTTCAGTTTTTTACCCTCAGTAAGCTGCAATTTTTCCAATACCTGAAAAGCAGACAAGCCTTTTGTTTCGGGCATACGGCCTTTTTCCTTGCTGTCGTCAATAAACTTTGTAATACTCTGTTCGTCAATATCTTTTATGGTTGCGGTTTCTTCCGCCACATCATCCCATGTCTTACCTGACTTTTTTAATAAAAACTCGTTTAGCTCAACACCTGTGAGTTCCAGATTTGTACTTCCGGTACGGTAGTAAAACCTGCCCCTTAACGATACTGCCACAGAATAAGGATTGACTTTGATTGAGATGTACTTATTCCCTTGTTTGTCTTCCAGTTGCACATCACAGATAATCCCCATAGCATTGCGGATTTTGTTGGGAATATCTTCCATGAGTTTTGCATAATCAGCCAGATGAGCAACATTTCCTTTGTTATCTATACCAATGTAAATGATTCCGCCAATAGCATTGGCAAAACCGCACACCCATTTCAGGTAGTCGTCGTGCCAACTTTGCTTGTATTCTATGTTTTGGCTTTCGGGCATAATTTTTAATTTAATCTTTCAAAACGGGAGTTCATACAATGTTCCATTTTTCAGTGGTTGACAACGCTTTCGCTGCACCTGCCAGTTTATACTTAGTTATGGGGTTCAACGACTTAAAAAGTGGTTCTGATGCTTTGCCTTGTTGCAACTGCTCTAATAAAGCTCCTAACAAAGCCCTTGTTGCAGGCGGATATTTTAGCGCTAAGCGAACCAGCGTATTGATTTCTTTGTCCGCAAATTTTTTAATGATAGCCAAAAACCGTTTGCACAATGATCCCACGCTTGCATCAGGTATTTTTTTAATGTAACGAATGGCATCTAATAGCTGCAACAAAGGAATGTTCTCTTTGGTAATGGTGTTTTTTTGTTTTATAAAAGCAATGGTATAGCGTTCTCTTTTAAGACTGGGGCGAACCTGATTTTTTCCGATTTGTATGGTATTGCTCAATTGTGTGGTTAAGCCCAATTGGTTGTAGATGCTGTAACCGGTGAGATAGCCTGTTATTTTCCCGTTTTCTTCCAACAGGTCTTTTACTACTTGCGCCTGATTGGGTTGCAGGTTGCCAAAGAGCGTATTTTCGGGTTTATAGTATTTTCCTTTGGATAATTTGGCAATCTTGCCCGAAGACACCATACGATTCAGGGCTTTTATCACCGCTTCTTTTTGGCCCACCTCTGTGGTTAAGTCGGCATAGGTGAAAACATAGCCCTTGGGTAGTCTATCAATGGTAAATGCTATGTATTCAGATGTTTTCATTCTTTTTATTATCGTGCAAAGATAAATGATTTGTCCAGTTTATTAGCAAAATAACTGGACATTTTGAAATTGTCAAGTTTATTGAGCAGAAAACTTGACATTTCTTCCCGCCCCAACAACCCGGTGAACGCCACTTCTAATTTTCCTCTGGTGAGTTTCATTTTTCAGGCTTCTTCAACTTTTTGATGTCTTCTTCCAGTTCTTTCAGGCTTTGTTCTTTCTCTATTGCCTTTTGAGCAAACTGGTATTTTTCAAATTCTTCGCCTGACTTTATTAATGCCATTTCGTGGCTGATTTTTCCTGCGTGTGTCAGCAATTCCCTTCCGTTCAGTTGCAGAATGGCATCCAAACGCTCAATCCAGTCTTTCATATACATAGGGGTGCGTTGCTGCGCCATGGTTTCGGCAAAGGCAAGGTATTGCTCCACCAATAACCCAAGAAGCCTTATTTCATCTTCGTTCAGGTAGTTTTTGGCAATGCTTACCTCCGATTTTTTGATGGAAACTGTTCCTTTCTTATCGTAGGATTGCATTCCCATTAAGGGCAGGGCGGCATCGGCCCTGCGATACACCAACTCTGCTGCGGTTTGTTGGCTGATAGCCCATAAGAGTTTGTTTTGCACTACTTTGAAAAACTCAATGGTCCGTTCGTCTTTCGCGTCATAATCAATGCTGGTGGTGTATATATCTTTGATTTTTTGATAAAAGAAGCGTTCCGATAAGCGTATTTCCCGGATGCGTTCCTGCAATTCGTTGAAATAATTCATAGAACTGCCCGACTTAAAGCGGTCATCATTGAGCGTAAAGCCTTTGATAATATATTCTTTCAGCCGTTGGGTTGCCCAGATGCGAAACTGCGTGCCCTGTGGCGATTTCACCCGATAGCCCACCGAAATGATTACATCGAGATTGTAGTGGTCAATTTCACGCTCTACCTCTCTATTGCCTTCCTGCCGAACCTGTCGGAATTTCCGACAAGTTCGATTTTGCTCCAATTCGCCTTCATCGTAAACGTTAATAATGTGTTCGGCAATGGTGCTTCTGCCTTTACAAAACAGTGTTGCCATCTGGTCCTGCGTCAGCCAAACGGTTTCTTCCTGCAAGCGAACATCTATTTTGATGTTGCCTTCCGTGTTTTGGTATATGATAATTTCGCTGTTCATATCGCTGTTGCTGATTTTACTTCGGTGAATTTCATTCCTCCTCTTTATCGTATTCGTTCCAGTAGTAGATGGCGCCTTCGGCGTCAATGGTTTTGTAATATTCCAATAATTTGATAAACAATTCTTTACCAACGCCCATATCGGTTAACGACAAGAGGGTATCCAATGTGTATTCGATGGTGTTTTTATCCTGGCTTTTTGACTTGATCAAATAATTAACCTCAGCCTCCAATGCCGGCAAGTGCTCTTGCAGGGTTTGCTGAAACGCCATTATGCTTTGTTTGATATCATTAAACAGGTCATTTTCCATAGCCCTAATTTTCTATTGTCGCCAACTTCGAAAGAAGCAACTCCTTCAGTTCCGTTAGCTTTTGGTTTTCTAATGATTTTAATTTAACTGTTTCAAAAATTGGGTTAGCTGCCTTATGAAAGGCATTCATTCTTTGAAAATCAACTATATGCAATTGATATTCTTCAAGATACTTTTCGTGAACCCTCTGTCTGCCGGACGAACCAATCATACTACTTATTGCATAAGCACGAAATCCATCATCTTTTGCCAAACAATAAACCCAAAAAGGACTAATATTCCTCTTTGCTCGCATTACAATAAATTCAGTAGATCCTGCTGCAACTTCGTTTTCTTTCAAAATATTTACGAATGCAGTTTTTCCATTTTCAAGGCAAGGCGTAATCCTCGCTAGTAGAGTATCATAATTCTGAAACTTTGAACCGCCTTGATATTCTCTTTCAACATTTGCATTTATACACATTGAAATCTCTGAAAGGTTTGCCATTTCAATGTATGGAGCTACTTTACCTTTACTTAAGTCCAGCTTTGGGTTTGTTTCAATGTATTCTTTTAGAAAAGTTAATTCATCATTATCAAACTCCACAAACCACTCCCTATAAATCGCCTGAGCGGTTTCTTCGAGTTTTTGTATCAGTTGCTGGTTGAGGGCTATACGGTTTTGGATTACGTTGTATTCTTTTACGATTTCGCGTTGTTTGTCAATGTGGGGAACGGGTATTAGCGTTTCACAAAGTTCCTCCCAATCATATCCGCCCCTGATCGCTGCATCACATTTAAAAGTGGCAAACCTGTCAAATTCTGGTCTGCGGAACCACATCATGAGATATTCAGGGTCAAGTTCATTTCTGTTTTTTACTTCAAACACTGGATATGCAGGTGAAACTAAATTGGGCTTATCATCCAATTTTAAAACAACTGGTAATTTGCTTACTCGGATAGGAGACATAAAATCACAAGCAAATTGATATTTACTCATCACCTTGTAAACTGACATATCCGTTCCGACAACATTCGAAGTAGTCTCCCTAAACTCTTTGGTCATACTCAAACCTAAAAGGCGAGTAACCTTCAAACCTCGATTTCGATTTTCAACTCTTTGAATATAGTTGCCGATAGGTTTATAGTTCTTCATTTTTCGCAAGTTCTTGTTCGATTTCTTCGATGGAGGGCAAATATGAGGTGAATTTCTCAGGCAAATTGCGCACGATTTCGCTTTCCCAGTTCGAGATTCCAATTGGATTTTGGATACCCGATAAGGTGTATTCAGCTACAATTCTGTCTTTTTGTTTTACAAGCAGCAACCCTATGGTTTTGTTGTCGCTGGCATCGCAAAGCACGTCATTTATCACATTCAGAT
>Ga0209835_1001085_pt1 | contig 15859 bp, 9 predicted proteins | sample LakKivwa52mmetaG_FD_184138 | JGI IMG/M metagenome (GOLD analysis project Ga0209835, IMG submission 184138) | Anoxic lake water microbial communities from Lake Kivu, Rwanda to study Microbial Dark Matter (Phase II) - Lake Kivu water 52m metaG... | ecosystem: Environmental > Aquatic > Freshwater >...
GCTGATTGTGCCTCCCAATGCGCCGACTGGGATTCGCAGTATCCTGCTGGCCTACGGCGGCGGACGCCTGGCTGACGAAGCCCTGTATATGGCTGCTTACCTGTGCATTCGCTTCACCGTTGAACTATATGTCATCACGATTGGACGGGATGACCGCGAAACAGCCTTATTGCGGGAGCGCGCCTGCGCCTATCTCGAAGACCGTGACATTCGGATTGTGACCTACCTGGAAGGTCAGGGAGAAGCGGGTCGGGTAATCCTCGAAACCGCGCAGGCCTCGGGCTGTGATATGATTCTCATGGGTGGGTATGAAGGCGGTTTTTTCGAGGAAGTACTGAAAGGCAGCGCGGTAGATCAAGTTTTGCGCGGCGCGCGACGCATGGTAATGGTTTGTCGGTAAGTGAGAAAAGGCAAAAATGACCCTGAATAAGAGCAAAAAACGCAGACTGGTGATCGGTATCTCCGGCGCAACCGGCAGCCTCTATGCCATTCGCTTGCTTGAAATCTTGCGTGAAATCGAAAGCATTGAAACGCACCTGGTGGTCAGTGCCTCCGCCGCGCGCACGCTTGGTCTCGAAACCGACTATACTCTTCAACAGGTCGAAGCCCTCGCAGATAAAACCTACAGTTTCAATGATATTGGAGCGGCGATTGCCTCAGGCTCCTTCAAAACGCTGGGCATGGTCATCATCCCCTGCTCGGTCAAGACCCTTTCGGGCATTGCCAACTGCTACAGCGAAAACCTGCTGCTAAGGGCAGCAGATGTGATGTTGAAAGAACGGCGGCCGCTGGTGCTCTCCTTCCGGGAAACCCCCCTGCATAGCGGCCATATCCGCCTGATGTTGCAGGCCAGCGAAATGGGCGCCATCCTTGCGCCGCCCATGCCCGCCTTTTACTCGAAACCCAACACACTTCAAGAAATCATCGACCATCACATTTTCCGACTGCTGGATTTGCTAAACATCGAATTTCCCGATAGCCTGCTCAATCGCTGGCAGGGTGGGTGATTTTGACTTGATTATAGAAAAACAGAACCGCCCAAAGAAGTCACTTCTCTGGGCGGTTCTGTTATGCCGGATTTACTTCGATCCGGCCCCGACGGGGGTGGGCCGCTTCGCTTTATTTTAGCCAACAGCGCGTATTTCTACGCCAAACTTACAACTTTTCCTCAAATTTTAGCCGAAAACACGCTATGGAAGCGTGTTTTTTATTTGCCGTTTGCTCCGTGCGCTTGTTTTACCATTACTGGTCTCGAAAGGTCTATTCTCAGGCAATGGTAAAGCTGCTGTTCTTATCCATCAAAGCCCATTATCTTTGGATTCTTGCCGAGCCGCCTTTTGCAAAAGCCCGCACCTGGTCGACAGTTGCCATGGTGGTATCGCCGGGGAAGGTGGTCAGCAGGGCGCCGTGCGCCCAGCCCAGATTGACGGCTTCCTGTTCGGGTTGGCCGGTCAGCAGTCCGTAGAAAAAGCCCGAGGCGAAGCCATCGCCGCCGCCGACGCGGTCGTACACATCCAACTCGCAGGTCGGGGAGACGAAGGTTTTGCCATCAATCCAGGCGACTGCGCCCCAAGAATGATGGTTGGTCGAGTGGACTTCACGCAGGGTGGTAGCGACAATCTTGACATTGGGGAATTTCGCCACGACGCTGTCAATCATGCCGAAGAAGGTGCTCGGATCCAACTTGGATTTCGCCGCTGCGCCTGCCCCGAGCGCAGCCGAGGGGTCGGGGCCGGGGATGCCGAGCCCCAACTGTAAATCTTCTTCGTTACCAACCAGCACATCCACATTCTCGACAATCCGGCGCACAACCGAAACGGCTTTTTCCTGTCCGCCCCAGATGTTCCACAGTTTGGCGCGATAATTCAGGTCGAAGGAGGTGACCGCGCCGGAGGCTTTGGCCGCTTTCATCGCTTCGATAATCAGTTCACCGGTGGTTTCAGAAAGGGCCGAGAAAATCCCGCCGCTGTGGAACCAGCGCACGCCTGCGCCGAAAATCGCGTTCCAGTCGAAGTCGCCGGGTTTGAGCATGGCCCCGGCTTCGTTGGAGCGGTTGTAGAACACGACCGGCGCGCGCACGCCAAAGCCCCGATCGCTGTAGACGGTGGCCATGTTGGGGCCATTGACGCCGTTGTGCTTGAACTGCTTGTAGAACGGCTTGACGCCCATCGCCCGCACGCGCTCGGCAATCAGGTCGCCGATGGGGTAATCGACCATGGCGGAGGCAATGCCGGTTTTCAGGCCAAAGCAATCGGCCAGGTTGGCGGCGCAATTGAACTCACCGCCGCTGACGTGGATGGCGCATTCGGTCGCTTTGCGAAAGGGGATGATGCCGGGGTCGAGACGATGCACCAGCGCGCCAAGCGAGAGAAAGTCGAGGGCGGATTCGGGCTTGAGATTAAGTCCGTATTTCATGGGTTGCTCCTTTTGGGGTTGTGTCATTGCGAGGAGGGCGTAGCCCGACGAAGCAATCTCCCGTTATAAGGAAACATGCTATCGAGGGCATTTACCGTTTGAGCGGAGATTGCTTCGGGCTGTCCTTCGACTTCGTTTCACTTCGCTCAGGACGCCCTCGCAATGACATGCTGATTACTGCCATTCCGTATGGAAAACGCCTTCTTTGTCAACGCGGCGATAGGTGTGCGCGCCGAAGTAGTCGCGCTGGGCCTGGGTCAGGTTGGCGGGCAAGCGGGCGCTGCGATAGGCGTCGTAATAGGCCAGGGCCGAACTGAAGGCCAGGGCCGGGATGCCGCTTTCCGCCGACATCATGACCACCAGGCGCAGGGCCGACTGGCGGGTGTTCATTGCCCCGGCAAATTCGGGGTCGACCATCAGGTTGGGCAGGTTCGGGTTGCGCGAGAAGGCGGCGCGGATGTTGTTCAGGAAGCGGGCGCGGATGATGCAGCCGCCGCGCCAGATTTTGGCAATCTCGCCGTAGTTCAGGTTGTAATCGTATTCCTTGCTAGCCAGGCGCAGCAGGCCAAAGCCCTGGGCGTAGGAGCAAATCTTGGCGGCGTAGAGCGCGTCGCGCACGGCGGCAATCACGGTTTGCGGGTCGAGGGAGATGCGCGTTTCGGGGCCGGTCAAAACCTGCGAGGCGGCGACACGCTCTTCCTTGTAAGCCGAGACAATCCGGCTTTCGACGGCGGCGTTAATCGTGGGGGTGGGCGCGCCCAGGTCGAGGGCGTTCTGGCTGGTCCATTTGCCGGTACCTTTTTGGGCGGCTTCGTCCAGAATCAGGTCGACGACAGCCGAGCCAGTCTCAGGGTCGGTTTTGGCGAAAATATCGGCGGTGATTTCAATTAAGTAAGATTCCAGTTCGCCGCGATTCCATTCGGCAAAAATCTCATGCAATTCGGCATTGCTCAGGCCCAGGCCGCGATGGAGGATGTCGTAGGCTTCGGCAATCAACTGCATGTCGCCGTATTCGATGCCGTTATGCACCATCTTGACGTAGTGCCCCGCGCCGCGCGGCCCCATGTAAGCCACGCAGGGTTCGCCATAGGCTTTCGCTGCGATGGTTTCAAAGATGGGTTTGACCAATCCCCAGGCTTCGGGCTGGCCGCCGGGCATGATGGCCGGACCCCAGAGCGCGCCCTGCTCCCCGCCGCTGACACCCGTTCCGATGTAAATGATGCCGGCTGCTTCGAGTTCCTTCGAGCGGCGTTCGGTGTCGGGGAAAAAGGTGTTGCCGCCGTCGATGAGCAAATCTCCCTGGGCGAGATGCGGCTTGAGCGAGGCAATCGCCGCGTCGACAGGTTTCCCCGCGGGGACCATCATCAGGATACGGCGAGGCAGTTCCAGGGTAGCGAGGAAAGAGTCAAGGCTTTCGCAGGCAACCAGATTCTTTTCCGCGGCATCCGCCCCAAAGGCTTGAACCTTGCCCAAATCCAAATCATAACCGGCCACTTTAAATCCATTCCGTTCCATATTCAGGGCCAGCATGTGGCCCATGACGCCCAAACCCATTATGCCGAAATTGGCTTTGTCCATTTGGTTTTCCTCGGTGCTTTTTTGAATAAATGGAGACATTGTATTTTTCTCGTGTTGATTTCGAATCATCAGAATAATTTCATTTAGTGGGAGTTCTGCATCAATAACCAGCGCATTTTTCGGTTCCTCAAGGTCATCAAACTGACTTTTGAGCATATCTGCCTTCATGTAATGCCCGCTGCGAGATTGCATCCGCTCACAAATCAGTTGATAGTCACCTTTTAGGTAAACCAGACGGACACCAGGATTGCCATCCGACAGGATTTGACGATAGCGTTCCTTGAGCGCAGAACAGGTCAGGATGGCAGGCCGATTTTTGTTGAGACGGGTACGAATCAGGTTGTGAAGCGTCATGAGCCAGGGAGCACGATCATGGTCTGTGAGCGAGATTCCGTTCGTCATTTTGACAATATTTTCGGGAGGATGAAAGTTATCGGCATCGAAAAAGTCCCAACCCAGCGATGCGGCCAAGGCTTGTCCGACCGATGATTTTCCCGACCCGGAAACACCCATGATGATATAAACGTAGTTATTCGTTTCTTGGCTCATTAAGAGAAAATGTGGTTAACTATTAGGGAGATGGACAGGCTACTCACTATCCATCTCCCTGTTATTTATTGTGTTAGCGGCAAGCCTACTTAAGTTCTGGCGTGGCGTCAATCAATTCCTGGAGTTTCGTATTGGCTTTTGCCGCTTCGGCCTTGAAATCGCCGCCTTCATGCGCAGTGATGATGACAACGCCAATGGCATCACGCGCTTCCCCAACGGCCAGTACCGGAGGATTCCAGCCCGGATTCCCATTCTGCATCGCATACGTGAATGCATCGATTAGCTCTTGATTCCCAGCTTTTTGAAATTCGGGGGATTCCCAAGCGGAGGTGCGCACAGTCGTAATGTTGGCTAATTGGGCCTTGAGAACCATTTCCTTGCCAAGTGCCCATTGCAGAAACAACCATGCCGCCTCTTTATGCTTCGATTGGCTGTATATCGAAACGTGCCAGCTAGCAACGTGCGGATTTCGGCCGCCAGGCCCTTCCGGTGCAACCGCGATGCCAGCAGTTTCCGCAATCGTTGATACCGCAGGGTCAAGTAAGTTTGCGAAGAAGACAGAAGCGTCAAGCCACATGCCGACCTTGCCCTGCAAGACTAAGTCCTGGCACTGCTGCCAGTGTATGGCGGATGCTCCTGGAGGGCCATACTTGTTGAGCATGTTGCCATACCAAGCCATTGCATCAAGCCATTTCGGGTCGAGCAGATTGGCTTTTCCGTTTGCATCTACCCAGCCAGAGCCAAATGCATACATGATAGAAGCGAATTGCGATGTGCCAGCCGCGCCTTTACCACGCGCGCACCAGCCATAGATGCCTGCATCTTTGTCGGTAATCGCTGCTGCTGCTTTTTCAACATCTTCAAGCGTTTGGGGAGGATAGGGAACACCAGCCTGTTCAAAAAGAGCTTTATTCATCAACAGCGAACCGAACTCGAGATAAACTGGCAAACCAATCAATTTGCCGTTGGATAATGTGGCAGTGCCCAGCCCGCTAGCGGTGAAGTCGTTGATATCAAAGTTGGGATCAGTAATCTCGGTATTGGCAGCCAGTTTACCGATATCTTCATACCAACCAGCGCTCTCATACTTGATACCTTCCTGCGCTGCCATTGAGAGGAATACATCCACGTCGCTTGTGCCTGCTGTGAATTCTGTGGTTGTTTTTTGGCGGAACTGGTCTTCGGGCAAGATTTCGTAAGTGATATCAATTCCCGTTAGTTCTTTGAATTCAGGGATATAAGGTTCGAGAAACTTGGTCCAAGGCTGGGAAACCATTGCAACGCGCAATTTCTCGCCTTTCTTCATCTGCCAGTCAAAACTGGTTTCAGGCGCAGATTCGGCAGTCGGCGCAGGAACATCTGTAGGTTGAGCAGGCTGTTCTACAGATTTGGTGGGTTCGGCAGGTTTGGTTGGCTCGGCAGGTCCGGCGGCGCCACAAGCAGTCAATACCAGGCTAACTACCAAAACAAGCGCCATAACTAAATAACTTGAGCGTTTCATGTCTTTCTCCTTTTACTTGAAAAAATGGACTTGTTACGTATTACGAGGTTGAATAGTGGTCATGTTTCCTATAAAGTAGATTTGCCTCCTTTCTCGATTACCCTTTGACAGAACCGAGAGTTAGGCCTCTAACCATTTGTTTTTGAACAAACAGTATCATGATGAGGACTGGCAAAGTAATGATGGTTGCGGCTGCGTTCAGGCCGCCCCAATCAACTTGGGTATAGGAAATGAATGAAAAGACAGCGACGGGTAAAGTGCGCGTATCTTGGTTTGCGAGAACAAGCGAGAACATAAAATTATTCCAAGAGTATATGAAACTTAGAATGGCGCTCGCTGATATGCCCGGCAAAGTCAGAGGCAGTGAAATCTGCATGAAAGCCTGAAATGGGTTGCAACCATCAATCAACGCTGCTTCATCTAATTCTCGTGGAATATCTTCAAAGAAACCAATCATCAACCAAATGGTCATGGGCAGCGTGATAATGAGATGCGCCATGATCAGCGTGAAATAACTGCCAACCAGTTTGAGTTGCGAAAACATGATGAACCAGGGAACCAGGTAACTGATGCCAGGCATAATACGAGCCACCAATATTGCCGTCGCCAAACGCTGTTGCCTGTAACGAGCAATGGCGTAGGCCGCGGGCAAGCCAAAAATTAGCGCAAGTAAGGTTGCCCCAACCCCAACAACTGTTGAATTGAGCAAAAACTGCACCATGGGGTTGCTATTAAATACGGTCTCAAAATTTGCCAGGGTTGGGGTAAAGAACAATAATGGGGGAATCGCTGTGTTCTGGATTTGATTTTTGAAGGCCCCCATCAACATCCAGGCAAAGACAAAGAAAAATGGAAACCATAAGAGTATGAGGAGCGCGTAGAATACAATCGTGCGCAGACCCACGATAATAGGATGCCGAAACCATGACCTATGGCGAGAAGATTGTGGCATAGAAGTTAGAGAACCCATTACATCATCTCCGAAGTCGCCCGGCGCAGGCGAATGAAAAGCAGGCTGGTACCGAATACCAAGATGAAGAAAAGTACCAGCGCAGCAGAAGCGTAGCCCATATTGAAATACTGGAAGCCTTGTGAATATATATATAAGTTCAGTGTTTCAGTAGCAAAAGCAGGCCCACCCCCGGTGATGACGTAGATAATATCGAAAGTTTTTAGCGCATCGATTGAACGAAACATCAGCGCTACCATCAAAGTTGGTCGCAGCATCGGCAGTGTCAGGTACCAGAACATTTGCAAGCCCGATGCGCCATCAATTTGAGCCGCTTCGTATGGCTCAGTAGGCAACGCAGAAAGCCCAGCCAATACAATCAGCATGATAAAAGGTGTCCATTGCCAGGTATCGATAATAATCAGTGAATAAAGCACAATTGAGCGGTCAGAAAGCCAGGCAATGCGACTTCCATTGATTAACTCGATGACATAATTCAGCACGCCAGTATTAATATCCATCACCATCATCCACACCAATGCAATTGCAACTGGTGTCGCAACCATCGACATCATAAAAATTGTGCGAAAGAAGCCTCGCCCCGCGAAATCTCGATTGAATACCATCGCTAACCCTACGCCTAATATCGTCTGGATTGCAACTCCACCAATAGTAAAGATTAAGGTACGGCCCACTGAATTTTGAAACCGCTCGTCTTCGAAAATGAGCTTTATGTAATTTTGCCAACCGACATACTGATGCGCACCCAAAACGCTTGGGGTCCAATTGGTAAAGCTAAGATAAACCGTATACACGATGGGAAACGCCATCATCAGCAATAGAATCAGGACTGCCGGGCCTGAAAACAACCAGCCTGTGACGTTTTGTGGAAGGTGTTTGCCGACCTTTTGCAGTGTAGTTGGCAAATCTTGGTGTTCTTGGTGCATTGAATTACTCCAGAAGTTTTACTTTTGTTCGAGGTTTGGGTCGTTCGAGTCAATAATGTGGGGATACCGTCCCAATCTTTACTGCCCTAAATATCTCATGCTCTTTTTCGGCGGTATGATAGAATAATTTACAGGTAATGGGTTGCCTTAAAAAACAAACCTGTTGATTTTTATGCGTGCGTGGTAACTTGGTTTCATAATAACGTAAACACAGTCTCGATTGTTTAAAATCGTGCCAAATTAATGACGGTTTAATGCCATTAAGCATTCCTCCATACCTGAACGATTACATCAGCATATGCAAAAAGAATTTATTAACGAGATACGATTTGCCTATAATCACCTTTATGAATGGGCTGTGCTGCGCAAAAGTCCTCTCGTGTCGCTTTTCGGTCTGGATAAAAATGGAGACATCCCCAATGCGCTTGGGAATGTTTTGAAGGATGCTATTGAAGCAATTAAGCCGCAAGGAAATATCAATCTCCAGCAAAAATCCTGGAGGATTTACCAATTATTATATGTGCGATACATTGAGCAGCTTTCACAATCCGAAGCAGCCCACGATCTTGGGTTAAGCCTTCGCCACTTGCGCCGTGAAGAAACCTTGGCGCTTGAAACTGTAGGGCTTTACCTTTGGGAACATCATAATATCGAGGATAAATGGCAATACTCCACCCCCGAGGTACCCCAACCTGCAAATAGTTCGCCAGCACGGGACACACCTCCTGACTCTTATTCTGAACTCGAATGGTTACAACAGTCCATTCCTTTTGAGTCTGTCAAAATCCAAGATTTGCTACATGAAATACTCGTATTAGACGATATAGCACTTCGGAAACAAATGATTCAGGTTGATTTCAACCTATCTGAAAATCTCCCCCCAGTAACCACCAAGCGAACCCCTATTCGTCAAGCACTCCTCACCATTGTTAATGCTGCAATCAATGCCATCCCAAAAGGAACACTTGAATTTAACGCTGAGGTCCAATTATCAGAATTGTTAATAACAATTGAAGGGTTTGGAATCTCTGAAATAAGCCTGCCCGCTTTTTCGGATGAAGAAATGACAACCATCCTGCATCAGTTGATAGATTTGTCGGGAGGAAGATTAACTATTAAATCAAAAGGTCAGGATGGATCAGAATTCGCCGCCATCATTTCACTACCAATAAAAGATGTTATCAAGGTAATGGTAGTTGATGATAACCACGATATATTGCAATTTGTTGCACGGTGTCTCACCGGAACACGCTATCTAATGATTCCTGTCAGTGAACCTGAAAAGGCCCTTGAAGCAGCGATTACAAATCTGCCTCAAGTAATCATACTCGATGTGATGCTTCCCAGAATCGACGGATGGGAACTTTTGGGGAATTTCAAGAATCACCCGTCATTGAAAAATATCCCTATCGTTGTTTTTAGTATTCTAAATCAAGAACAAATGGCAAGAGATTTGGGGGCTATGGATTTTCTAAAGAAGCCGGTGAGTCGTGATGACCTTCTTGCGTTTTTAGAACAAAATTCACATCATTTCTTAACACAATAGCACTAAAGGCACTAATACATGCCAAGACTTGGGTGAGTGATAATCCTCCATTTTGAGTCAGGGCAATAGATTTGCTGACAATCGGTTGACCGGCTGGGTCGCGCGCAGAAATGATAATGACCGGAATTTCTCGAATATTCGGGTCCTTTGCTTTTTCTGCCAGAAGCTGAAACCCATCCATAACAGGCATTGTGAGGTCTAGTAATACGCCATCTGGACGTTGTGTACGCATGATATTAAGAGCTTCTATACCATTTTTGGCAGTTAAGATTCGATATTTCTGTCCAGATGAGAGTAACATACGCCGAAATAACCTCAAATTATCTTCCTCGTCATCAGCAATTAATAAAGTCTGTTGTCTAAGATTAAGCCGGTTGAGCGCTGTTAAGAGCGTGTTTGTTGAGATGGGCTTAATTAAGTAGTCATTAACCCCCATCGTCTCAGTTGCATGTTCAATGCCTGGAACTGAGCACAAGATTATCGGCACGCCCACGGGTATGAAATTGACATCATCAAGACTATAGACAGCATCGTTTGTAAAAAAATCGTTTATTAACACAGCCTGGGCTGGCTCCTTGTCCAAAGCTTCAACTGCCTCATGAATCGTAGAAACTTGTTGGATTTCGACATGGCTGAGATGCCGAGCAAGAACGCGATACAAAGCATGGCCCTTTTCGAGAACAATTATACGTGGAACAATTGTTGGCCTGGGGGCGACCGAAGGTCTGGTTTTTGGTTCAAATTCGATATAAGGATTGATAAACCGCGTAAAATTTTGACCATCTTTTGAATGGGAAGTTAAAGGAAGTTGAAAGTAAAACATTGTTCCCTTGTTTTCTTCACTCTCAAACCCGATTTTGCCATCATGCATTTCTATAAATCTTTTGCTTATACTCAACCCCAACCCACTGCCGCCATACGTATTCCTAAGTGGAGTGTCCATTTGATGAAAAGGTTGGAACAGCCACTCCTGCATATCCGAAGCGATTCCAGGCCCTGTATCTGTGACGATAACGGTCATCCAAAGTTGATCAGTGAGAACTCGAACCGTGACGCCTCCTTTTTCTGTAAAACGTCCGGCGTTGCTGAGCAGGTTTAAAACTACCTGGCGAATGCGTGTGATATCACACTCGATAGATGGTAAACCTTCCGGGATATCAACAGTCAAATTCAATCCTTTGGACAAAAATAATGGCTGAACTGACTTTGTGGCAGCCAGAATAATCTCCTTCATCGATGCATTTGTTTTGACGAGCGACATATAGCCCGCATCAAATTGGCTTAGATCCAAGATGTCATCAATAAGTTTTGAAAGGTGTCGGCTGTTTTTTAAAATAACATCTAAATCAGACAATAGTTTGGGCGAAATGCGACTACCATAAATTCCCTTGGGGGCTTGCAAAATCATCTCACTAAATCCGATAATCATGTTAATAGGGGTACGAAGTTCATGACTCACATTTGCAACGAATCGCTCTTTTATTTGGCGCGCTTCTTCGGCTGCTAAGCGCAGCGAGTGCGCCATCGTATTTAAGCGGGTCAATTGCAAGTTGGCATCGGCTAAATCTTTAATTACCTGCTGAGTATGCAGATTTTGAGACCGCATATTTTCTGTGAGTTCATGGTTCATTTTGTAGTTTGACCACGACCAACCAATAACCCCTTGAAATGGCTTAATTGCCAACCACATTAAACCCAATAGCAACCAAATTTCGATAAAAACAAGCCACAGTATGTCACTCTGAATAAAGGGAAACCATACTGGAAATAGGAATAAACTTATGCCGGAAATTATTCCGGCCACGACACCACTAAGCGCTTTTCCGAGCGTAAACGCAAATCCGATAGGAACGATTAGTAAGAAAAGGAAAGTCTCAATTTGAGTCCAGAGTGCCAAGAGCCACACAACAAGGAAACAGCCGGCGCTCAACAACCATGCAGAGTAAACCAAGCTTCGTTTACTTGTAAACCATCCCAAAAAGGCAAAAAGGAACAGCAACAAGCCTGTCAACCCACCCTGATGCACATGTGGTAATTTTGTCGAGAAAAATATTAATCCAAATCCGGCAAGTAGAAGGAATGCTAGGATAGGCTGGACGGTCTCAAATCGCAAATCATCCAATATTTCATCGAGTTCTTCTGTTTTTATGAATAATTTTTTATCACGATTCGTTTGCATTTTCTGTCCTGGTATTTCAGATTGGGAGATAATCAACATGATACGCTAGCAGGTACATTTTTATCTGACGGAAATGCAATTGCCGGCAGAACTGGTAGTATACCGCCAATTCCTAATGAGCCGAAAAGACTCAAGGGTGTGGTATGCCGCGCCCATTAGCCGGCACTATTGATGTTCATATATTTTGCGTCAGTACAATCCATACACCCGGAATTAGCAATCACGTCCCGCGCCCTCAACCGCCTCGGCGACCTGGAACTGGCGAGGGAACTCCCCGCTGCCGAAGCGCGCTACCGCCCCGCGCTCCAAGTCGCCCTCGACCACGAAAGCATCTCCGTCCATAAAGAACAGGCGCGGGAGAAATCATTGGTATTGGAAAAGACTGTGGAGAATGAATTGTTTTCGAGCGCAGTTTTGAAGGGTCGATGTAAGTTGGATGTTGGCAAATGAATGCAAAACAAAATTTACCACTGGCATTCTATAAAGAAATTTTGGCGATTCGTTTTGGGATATAGCAAAAAGTCAGGGATGAGGAATCAATGCAAGCAATACAAAGAAAGCGACGCCTACAGCAGACAAATTAGGTGTGAAAACAAACCAAACCTGAAGGAAGTGTCGCTGTTGGAGATTGTACTGAACTGTCAAACTGAGATGAGGGGAGATGTGCCTGCCAGGACTGCCTAAATGCTTTGTTGCGAGAACACGAAAAGTTGGTGCATTTTGTCATCGGCCAACAGCGCATTGGGCAGGCAGAATGGATTGAGTTTCGATCTCAATCACCATTCATCGCCTAGACTCTGCCATGTGTTTTAGCGATTAGATTCTTGATTTGCTTGACCCCTGCGCCAAATCATAGTAAGTAAATGAGATCGCCCTGCTGTCACAGGAGCGATCTCATTGTAAGTCTTGCACCTTACGATAACTCTTTGGTCAGAGTGTTTTTTCATGCATCAGCATCTCCTTTAAGACAAACCGCCTGTTTTTTACCATTGGCGGCCCCGACGGGGGGTGGGGCACTACTCGAAGTAAATTAGGGGGGACAGGATTACCTGGAATGCAGTTTGTTTTTTCAAAGAACATCAACGGACATTTACTTCTGTCCACTTCATTTTACATCATCTCAAGTAATTTCATAATGTAGTTTCATGGACCATGTACACAATAAACTGCGCCAAGATATAATCTCGGCGCGATTGCTGTCTCTTTAGTTCTCCAACGCGCATCACATAAATATTGACAGGTTCTTTTCCCTCGCAAATATGCAATAATGGCATTGGGAGGCCGCCATGTCCATTTTGCAGACCAGGCAACTTGTCAAAGAATACCAGATGGGAGAAGTCACCGTCCAAGCCCTGCGGGGTGTGGACTTTGTTGTCGAAAAGGGCGAATTCATCGCTATCATGGGGCCATCTGGCTCCGGGAAGTCCACCCTGCTGCACCTGCTCGGCGGTCTGGATTCTCCTTCGGATGGCGAGGTGACACTGGCGGGCAAAACCCTGGCCCGCCTGAGCGATGATGACCTGACCGTCATCCGTCGCCGGGAAATCGGCTTTATTTTCCAGTTTTTCAACCTGCTGCCCACGCTGACCGCCGCTGAAAACGTTGCCCTGCCGCTGCTGATTGACGGCCAAAAACTGGAGCAATTCTCAGCCAAAGTGGATGAACTGCTCGACCTGGTCGACCTGGCCGAGCGCCGCGACCACCGCCCGCACCAACTCTCTGGCGGACAGCAGCAGCGCGTTGCCATCGCCCGCGCCCTGGTCACCGACCCGGCCATCATCCTGGCCGATGAGCCGACTGGCAACCTCGATTCGGCTTCGGGCGAGGAGATTCTCAAAGTCCTGCGCCGCGCCTGCGACGAGAAAAAGCAGACCATCATCATGGTTACGCACGATAGCAACGCTGCCAAATTCGCCGACCGGGTGGTGAGACTCAAAGACGGCATGATTGATGAGTAAGAGAAACGGTACACGGAACACACGGACGAACACGGAAAAAGCATTAAAAAAATCCGTGTGAATCCGTGTTTTCCGTGTACCCCGTGTCCAAAGGTTTTAAACCATGAAATCATTAAACGAACTCATCCTCCGCAACCTCGAGCAATCCCGCGCGCGCACGGTGCTGACAGCGCTCTCCGTCTCCATCGGTGTGGCGACCATCGCCGCGACCGGCGTGTTCAAATCGGGCATCGAGGCCACCTGGGGCGGCGGTGAAAGCGCGGCGTCTTTCATCCTGACCCTGACCGACGTTTTGTTCACCGGCGTCGGCGGCATGATTCTGCTGGCCGCCGGATTCCTGATTTACAACGCCTTTGCCATGACCGTCACCCAGCGCCAGACCCAAATTGGCATGTTGCGCGCCCTGGGAATGAAACGTGACCAGGTCATGCGCCTGGTCTTGTACGAAGCCCTCGCCACCGGCGGGATTGGCACTCTCGTTGGCCTGCTGCTTGGACAGCCCTTCGGACAGACCGTCCTGACTGCGCTGGGCCAGTTTGGCCTGGATACCGGACGGGGGATTTTGCGCTGGCAGGATATTTTACTGGCCTCCGGCATGGGTTTGGGAATCACGCTGTTCGCTTCACTGGTTCCCGCCCGGAGCGCTGCTTCCGTCTCGCCGCTGACGGCTTTGAAAAAGACCGTCAGCGACAAACCTATACTGAAAACCGGTCAGTGGTCACGGCGAACGGTTCTGGGACTGGTTATCGCAAGCCTCCTTTGGGCCTGGCTGTTGCTGGCCCCACCCGGCGCATGGGCTGGGTACCATTTCCCGCTTGACCTGGGCTTGATGCTGGGCGGTATCTTTACCTGGCTCCTGGCGGTGATCCTGCTTGCCCCGGCCATTCTGAACCTCGCCATCCGCGCGCTGCATCCCTGGTTGACCCGTTTCGGCGGGCTGGTTGGCAAACTGGCCGCCGATAACCTCCAGCGCGACATTCCCCGGCTGACGCTGATTGTGCTCTCGTTTACCATCGGCGTCGGGATGATGATTGGCGCCGCCGGGCTGATTAGTTTCCAAAACGATGTCCTGCTCGGTACCATCTCCAAAAATGCGCTTCAGGAGGCGGGCTGGTACATCTACGCTTTCGACCGTTCCTCCGGCGTGGCGCAGATGAGTTCTTTCGGCAACAGCGCCATCACCTTAGACCCGGCGGTCATCCAGGCGGTTGATGAAATTGTCGGCGGGCGGGCTGAAGTGGGCGCGATTTATATGGTCACGGTGAATGAAATCAGTTCGCCGACCGTTGGCTTCCCCTCGTTCTTGATGAGCGCCTCGGAAGTGGAGCGTTTGCGCCGCCCCGAAGTGTTCAGCCTCCTGGAGGGCGACCGCGACGAGATGTTACGCCTGCTGCGCGAGCCGGGCTGCGCCCTGACCACCTCCACTGCCATTGCCGCCAAATATGCCGTCGGGCAGGGCGACACCATCACAGTGCCAGGTTTGAATGGGCCGGTAGACTGCGTCATCGCCGGGTTGGGGACGTATGGCATCACCCCGGTTTCGTGGCTGAATGCCGGGGCGCAGGATTTCTTTGTTCCCGCCGGGCGCACGCCCGATACCATCACCATTCATCCATACCCGGCAACCGACCCTTCGACAAGCTCAGGGCAAAGCCGCGCCGCCCTCGAAGCGGACCTGTTTGCGCTTGAAAAGCGCTTCCCCGGCCAGGCCTTCGTCTCCACCGCCGACCAGGAAGTGCGCGCTATAACGGATACCAGCGACCAGTTGATGGTAATTTTCAATGGCATGGTCCTTCTCGGCATCGTCGCCGCCGCGTTTGGGATGTTGAACACCGTCATGGTCAGCATCCTCGAGCGGCAGAAGGAATTGGGCCTGCTGCGCGCGGTTGGCGCAACCCGGCGACAAGTCGTCGCCATCCTGGTATTGGAATCAACCCTGACCGGCCTGCTGGGCGCGCTGTTGGGTGCGTTCACTGGCCTGGGCATCGCCGCGCTCTGCCCGCTGACCGAAGGCGGCATTGCCTGGGCGCTCCCCGACCTTGACTTGCGCGCCGCAGCGCTCTTTGTGCTTGGCCCGGCCTTCCGCAACGGCTGGTGGTCGCTCCTCGCTGCGCCGCTGATGGCCGGGCTGATTGCCTGGCCGGTGGCGCGCTCGGCGGTGCGCGGCGCAGCCGTCGAAGCGCTCCAACCCGAACGCCGCGAACCGCTGGTCCGCAGCGTGGGCGGCATCTTCGCGC
>Ga0209835_1001087_pt1 | contig 15854 bp, 15 predicted proteins | sample LakKivwa52mmetaG_FD_184138 | JGI IMG/M metagenome (GOLD analysis project Ga0209835, IMG submission 184138) | Anoxic lake water microbial communities from Lake Kivu, Rwanda to study Microbial Dark Matter (Phase II) - Lake Kivu water 52m metaG... | ecosystem: Environmental > Aquatic > Freshwater >...
TGACTTTGAAAGGAGCCATAAAAATCATCAAATACCACACTCGTCATAATCATGTTGCATATATCTCGCACAGGAAGAAAGCTGTCGCCAAGGCAAAAGCACTTAAATTAGATGTGTCGCTGTAGTATTAGGCAGGATACTAAAAAAAGGGGACAGGCCATGTTTTGAAAAACAGCCTGTCCCCTTTTTTATTCTCCACATATGGTGGGCGCTACTGGATTTGAACCAGTGACTTCCTGCGTGTGAAGCAGGCGTTCTCCCCCTGAACTAAGCGCCCTGTTGTAGAATTATTATAGAAGCGCCCTGAAAAGTCAACCCCCATGAATCATCCCAGGTATCTCTCCAGCATCATCCACTGAAGAGTGTCAATGGGTCGTTTCGCCCCCTTCTCCTTCTGTAAAGCACGAATTCCACAGAGTATGCAAACGACAAGGGAGTCCGATCTCTCCAGGGGTTTTACATTCTTCATCGCGGGGTTTCCTAATAACTTTATTCTCAGCCCTCTAACGAATTTATAAAGGTCGAGAAAAACGGGAAAATAGGGATTGTCCTCCCTCTTGCCGAGGTTTGGATCGAGATTTTTTCTGATCCCTTTCTCCAAAGCATCGGACCACTTTAATAACCTTTCTTCATCAATCTCCTTTCGCAATATCCCAAGAATATCGGTGTGTTCAATATTCCATGCCATGAGCTCATCGATGAGCTGGTCATAAGATCTTTCCTCCTTATTGACCGGAGGCTCAGGCTTCCCCCCTCTTCCCTGTCCCCCTCCCTTAAGAAGTTGAAAGATCCTCAAGATAAGCCTCCTTCTGAAATATGCTTGTAATACCCATTACAATATTTTATATTTTACCCCGTTAGAAATTCCAGTCGTTGCAACTCGAAACCCTCCGGGGCAGAAGCCCCTCTCTCCGAGCCGTAGGCTCTTACGAGCCGGAGGCTGGGGCGGAGCACGAACAAGACACTCGCCGCGCCCGCCGTGCTCGCGCACCGTCGCGGCAGGCAAGCGCTGGCGCAGCGGGTTATTTCTAACGGGGTGAACGCCCAAATTCTAACAGACCCGGGGGGACGATTCAATCAATTTCATTGAGATTTCTGAAAAACCCTGGAAATCTCTGAAATCTGAGTAATCTTCTTTTGAAATCCATGTAATCAAGAGAGCGTGAAGGTTTTTTATAGCTCTCCCAAAAAAAAAGATTGACAATCAAGGTATCACAGTTATAATACATTTCGCCATGATCAAACCAGCCAGGGGAACCTATCACCTTTCCAGCACGATATCAGGTAAGTCTCTATGGACATAAAGCGAAATTATTACGAAGACATCGAACTTTTTAAAAGCAACACGATCCTCGTCTGGTCCATTCTTTTCCTCATCTTTTTGGGATTTTTACCCTGGCTTATCCAGAAGTATCATCCATTAGGATTATCACTTTATATTATTAATCTCATCACGGTCCATGCCATTGTGGCCATCGGTCTGAACATCCTTGTTGGGTTTACAGGCCAGATATCCATGGGACATGCCGGATTTTTCGCTCTCGGAGCCTTTACAACCGTTATTCTCATCTTGAGGTGGAGCTTCCCTCTCTGGATTGCCCTTCCCATTGCAGGATTTGTCTCATCTGTCTTTGGATTTATCTTGGGACTGCCGGCCCTTCGTCTGAAGGGTCCTTATCTCGCCATCGCCACCCTCGGTTTCGGTATGACCATTACGACGATCATCAAGCACATGGAATTTTTTGGGGGAAGGATGGGACTTCAGGCCCCCAAGCTCGAACTCTTCGGAACGCCGATGAAGGACATCCATTATTATTATGTGATCATGATCATCGCGGTTCTGATGACCATCGGAGCAGTGAAGTTAATCAAGACAAGGGTGGGGCGTGCTTTCATTGCCATCCGGGACAGCGATATCGCGGCAGAGGCCATGGGAGTCAATCTCACCTATTATAAGACTCTCGCCTTTGCGGTGAGCGCTTTCTATGCAGGGATTGGAGGAGGCCTCTATGCCTTTATTCTCGGCTTCATCAATCCCGAGAGCTTCCATCTGATCATGTCGATCACGTTTCTCGCTATGGTCGTTGTGGGGGGACTGGGGTCCGTCATGGGCCCTATCTGCGGAGCCACCCTGATGACTTTTCTCGATATTAAACTTCAGGCGATCCAGGACATATCATTGATCGGACCGGCGCTTGTCACTTTTTCTCAGAAATATATGAGCATGGGAGGGATTTCAAACATTGCCGTCATCGTCTATGGACTGATCTTGATCCTGATCGTTCTCTTTGAACCCCTGGGGATATTCGGATTCTGGATCCGGACGAAACGTTACTGGAAGACATGGCCGTTTTAAAAACATAGTGAGGAGTTCGGAGTTCGGAGTAAAAAATAAATCGTGTGCAATCTGTCATTCCGGGCTTGACTAAGCCTGCCCCGTATTTGATACGGGGGAATCCAGTGTTTTCCTGGATTCCTGCTTTCGCAGGAATGACACCTTTTGCTGTAACTAATGTCGCTCTGTATAAAAGATTGAAACTCCGAACTCCCTGCCTGCGGCAGGCAGGCGAACTAAATACTCCGAACTGGAGGTTAAATGTTTGGTCAACTGGTTGTGAGTGGATTGGCGGTGGGAGCCTGTTATGCCCTGATAGCTATTGCCATGGTCATTATTTACAAGACCTCTGAAGTCCTCAATTTCGCTCAGGGTGAGATGGCCATGATCAGCACCTTCATCGCCTTCACCCTTCTCGAAACGCATCAGGTCCCCTTTCCCTATGCGCTCGCCCTCACCTTTTTGTTCGCCATTCTGCTCGCCGTCTTCTTTGAGCTTGTTTTCTTGAGGCAGGCGAAGGATCCAACCGTCCTGGGTTTGATCATCATCACCCTCGGATTTGAGATGGTCCTGATGGGATTTGTGGGCTGGAAATGGGGACCGGATCAAAGGGCACTTCCCTTTCCGGTTTCCAATATAGAGGCCTACAATTTTTATGGTCTAATCATCAGCAAGATCAACTTCTGGACGCTTATTGTCTCCCTTGTCCTGATGTTTATTCTCTTTCTCTTTTTCCGCTATACCAAATTGGGCATTGCCATGAGAGCCACCCAGCAGAACCAGTTGGCGGCCCGTGTCATGGGGATCCGGACCAAGTGGATCTTCTCCTTTACCTGGGCGCTCAGTTCCATGGTGGGAGCAGTAGCCGGAATGCTCATTGCATCCCTCGGCGTGCTCGATCCTCCGATGATGATGGACCCCCTCCTGAAGGGTTTTGCATCGGGAGTCCTGGGAGGAATGACGAGTTTGCCTGGTGCGGCGCTCGGAGGAGCCCTATTGGGAGTAATTGAAAACCTTTTCGGCGGATATGTCTCCCTTTCATTCAAATCGGTGGTTGCCTTTGCTATCATTGTGTTGATGCTGTGTATCAAGCCGAGCGGGCTTCTGGCAAAACATTATGTGAAGAAGGTTTAGCCCCCCTCGCCCCCCTCGGTTTCGAGTCGCAACGACTTTGCCAAAGGGGGGTTGGGGGGATTTGGTTATCGATCATTTCATTAGAAATCTGAGAAAGGAGGAGGAAAAGTATGGTAAAGAAAAGTTTGATGTTTGTTGGTCTGTTGGTTTTTACATTTTTTGTTACTGCTCCGGCATCCGCTCAGGCGGTTCGCGGAGTGACGGACACTGAAATCCTTATTGGGCAGTGGGGGCCCCAGACCGGACCCGCCGCCCCATGGGGCGCGGTTGCCCGGGGAACGGATCTGTTGGTTAAAATCATTAATGATGAAGGGGGAATCCATGGAAGGAAACTCAAATATTTCCTTCGCGATGATTCCTACATGCCTGCCAAGACAAAAGCCATTGCCAAGGAGTTCGTCGAACAGATCGGTGTCTTCGCGGTCGTCGGAGGTGTAGGTGTGGCCACAGGAATGACGGCCCGAGACTATTTAATGGAAAACAAGGTTCCTTGGTTCAGTCCGGTTACCGGAGTTTATGAGTGGATTCATCCCATTCAAAAATATCTCTTTGCCATGTATCCCCTTTACGATGATGAAGCCTTCAACCTGACGGGCTACCTTCATGAAAAACTGGGCTACAAAAAGATTGCCATGTTCTATCAGAATGACGACTATGGAAAACAGGGAGTGATGGGCGTGGACCGGTATCTTTTGAAGAAAAATATTAAACTGGTTGCCAAGATTTCAGCCGAGGTGACCGATCGTGATTTGAGCACCCACGCTCTCAAACTGAAGGAATCCGGAGCCGAAGCAGTGATCATGTGGACCATGCCCACCCATGCCGCATTGCTATTGGCCGAAACTGCAAAAATCGGATTTAAACCGCAGTGGGCGACCAGCAACACGCTTTCCGACTCCGCCCTGATGATGGGTATAACCAGGGGGTTATGGGCCGGAATGATCAATTCTTTCTTCAGTGAACTGCCCGATTCGAATCATCCCTTGATGGTGAAATACCGTGAAGCGCATAAAAAATATGCACCTTCGGAGCGATGGGGGGTTTTCTACTATGCGGGGATCGCCTTTGCCGAGCCCTTTGTCGAAGGCGTGAGAAGGGCCGGAAGAAATTTGACAACGGAGAGCTGGATAAAAGCCATGGAAGGCATGAAAGATTTCCAGGGAATCGGCCTGCCCGTCACCTACGCCGGTCTGAAGGACAGGCAGGGCGGCAAACACGTATTCTACGGCAAAGTCAAGCCCGATGGAAACATCGAGAGACTTACGGACTGGATCAAGATCACGAAATAATGATCAGTGCAAATTGCAAAATTAGCAATGATCAATAAAAAAATATTTCCTCCCCCCTTTGGGGCTGTGTCGTAATAATTATTTTGTCACCCTGAATTTATTTCAGGGTCTCGTAAGTAGTTGATTCTATGAGATGCTGAAACAAGTTCAGCATGACATTTTCCTTTCTTCCCCCTTTACGACACAGTCTCCTTGTGGGGAAGGGGAACAAAATTAAAGTGTAAAACAAAACATAGATATATGGGCTCAATCCTCAAAATCGAAAACCTGACGATTGCTTTTGGCGGCATCAAGGCTGTCAACAATGTGAGCTTTGAGGTCGAAAAAGGCGCCATCTATTCCATCATTGGACCGAATGGCGCGGGAAAGACCACCATCTTCAATTGTATTAGCGGAATTTACCCGCCCAACTCCGGGAAGATCTTCTTCAAGGGAGAGGAGATCACTCGTCTCAAGCCTCATCAAGTCGCCGAGAAACGGATCGCCCGGACCTTTCAAAACATCGAACTCTTCTCCCATATGTCCACAATGGATAACCTGATGTTGGGACGCCATATTCATATGAAGACAGGGGTCTGGCGCGGGGCGACCTTCATTTATAAAAACTCGAAAGCCGCAAAAGAGGAGATCGAGCACAGGGGAAAGGTCGAGGAGGTGATCGACTTTCTCGAATTGCAGGCGGCAAGAAATCAGTTTGTCATCAATCTTCCTTATGGAACCCGCAAACTGGTGGAGCTCGGCCGCGCCCTCGCCTTAGAACCGGAATTGATTCTGCTCGATGAACCTTCTGCGGGAATGAATCTCGAAGAAAAAAAGGATATGATCTTTTTCATTCAGGATATCCGGGACGATCTCGGGATCACCGTACTTCTCGTGGAACACGACATGAATCTGATCATGGATGTTTCGGATCGCATCCTGGCTCTCAATTTTGGAGAAAAGATAGCGGAAGGGCTGCCGGAGGAGATTCAGAGGCATCCCGAAGTCCTGAAAGCCTATCTCGGAGAGGAAGAAAAATAAAAGTTTCGTCTAACGGCAACGGTAAGGATGCCCGTATCGTTAATAAAAGGTTACGTTTATCGTCTTGTAATTCTTAAGGGAACCTCTAATAATTCCAATTTCGTCACTCCTGCGAAAGCAGGAGTCCAGTGATTTCAGGAAGTTCTGGATTCCGGGTTTCCCCGGAATGACATTTTTAGAGGTAGCCTTAACACGTAACCCTAACCGATAACCGAAACGGGCATCGTAACCGTAACCCATAAACGTGTTTTATCATTTCTATCAAAGGTGATACATTGCTTAAAGTAAAAAACATTGAAACCCTCTATGGTTTGATCATGGCGGTCAGAGGGGTCTCCCTTGAAGTCCAGGAGAAACAGATTATCTCCATCCTTGGAGCCAATGGCGCCGGAAAGACAACCATCCTCAAAACTGTCATGGGGCTCCTCGAGGACCAGCCGGATAAGGGAACCATCGAATTCATGGGCAAGAGGATCGATGGAAAGGATGCGGAGGAGATTGTCCACCTCGGCATCTCCTATGTCCCGGAGGGAAGAGAGGTTTTCCCGGAGCTGAGCGTCGATGAGAATTTAAAGATGGGAGCTTATACCCGAAAGGATAAGAAGGGGGTAAAGGAGGATCACCAGCGCGTGATCAGCCACTTCCCCATTCTCGCCCAGAGAAAGGACCAGTGGGCCGGTACCCTGAGCGGCGGAGAGCAGCAGATGCTGGCCATCGGTCGGGCGCTGATGGCCCGACCAAAATTATTGATGCTGGACGAACCCTCTCTGGGGCTCTCCCCCATTCTCGTCAAGGAGATCTTTGGAATCGTCAAGACGATCAACGAAGAAGGGACAACGATCCTCCTCGTAGAACAGAACGCAAAGATGGCGCTCAAGATTTCGGATTATGCCTTTGTGCTGGAGAGCGGAAGGATCGTGGCGGCCAACACCCCCAACATCCTTTTGGAAGACGAAGATGTCAAAGAATTCTACTTAGGCATCCGCTCCGAGGAATCGGCCAAAGGATACCAGAGGTGGAAACGAAAGAAACGCTGGCGGTAAAAAGTGATGAAAATTCCGAATACCTAAAGTGCTTAACATTAACGTTCAATCATTTTAGTAAACCCCGTTAGAAAGCTTTCAACTTTCTAACAGTCACCATCCCCGCATCAGAGCTGCGGGGTTTTCTAACGGGGTAAAACGTTTGTCTCCAAATCATTCCTAAAATAGTCCGATTAGAATCACATCACACAATTCTGCTTGAATTTGCTGTTTTTTTTTAATATCATTCTATGGGTATGGGGTCCTTGTCACTTTCCTTTACCTATTATAAACCTTGAGAAATGGAGGATCTAAAATGGTGCATCGAACTTTAGCTCTTCTCGGGTCGTCGTTTTTCTTCATTCTTTCAATGGTAACCCTTGCCTCATCCCAACCTGTTCGTGGTGTGACGGATACCGAGATCCTTGTGGGTCAATGGGGACCCCAGACCGGACCTGGCGCGCCCTGGGGCGCAGTGGCCAGGGGTTCTGGGTTGCTTTTCAAAATCGTTAACCAAGAAGGAGGAATCCACGGAAGGAAGATTAAATATTCTATTCGCGACGATGCTTACCAACCAGCAAAAACTAAAGCCATTGCTAAAGAGTTCGTAGACCAAATTGGGGTATTTGCTGTTATCGGCGGTGTTGGAACTGGAACGGGTATGGCCGTCCGTGACTACCTCATGGAGAACAAAGTGCCCTGGTTCGGCCCAGTCAGTGGCGCCCGCAACTGGGCTCACCCTTTTCAAAAACACCTGTTTGCACTCTACCCTCTTTACGACGATGAAGCCTATAACCTAACAGATCTTCTTCACTCGAAGATGGGCTTTAAGAAAATTGCCATGTTTTACCAGAATGATGACTTTGGGAAACAAGGGTTGGAGGGGGTTGAGCGATATCTCAAAGATAAGGAGATCGATCTTGTCGCCCAAGTCTCAGCTGAAGTGACCGATCGAGACTTAAGTTCCCATGTACTAAAGCTGAAGAAATCGGGAGCAGAGGCTGTGATCATGTTGGTAATGCCTGTTCATGCAGCATTGATTTTGAGTGAAGCTGCTAAAATCGGCTTTAAAGCTCAATGGGCCACCAGTAATACCCTCTGTGATTCTGCTCTCATGATGCAAATTACAAAAGGTGCGTGGGTCGGCGTGGTCAATTCTTTCTTTTCGGAATTACCCGATTCGAATCACCCCTTGATGGTGAAGTACAGAAAATGGCAAAAGCAATTGGAGCCCCAGGAAAGATGGGGACTTTTTTACTACGCGGGGATTGGCTTTGCCGAACCCTTTGTTGAAGGGGTGAGGAGAGCGGGAAGGAATCTAACACCCGATTCTTGGGTAAAGGCCATGGAGACCCTGAAGGATTGGCAGGGTATCGGTGTCCCTGTCACTTATGGTCCTATGGAGAGACAGGGAGGAAAACACGTCTTTTACGGAAAGGTCCGCCCGGATGGGAGTTGTGAGAAGCTCACCGATTGGATAAGAATCACAAAATAAAGGACGATCCGACTACATGACTAAAAGACTACTCGACTATTCCATCCCTCCCTTATACATCTTCTCGATAATATCTTTATAAGCTTCGTTGATCGATTTTCGCTTCACTTTCATTGTGGGAGTCACCTCGCCATCCTCTTCATATAGTTTCTTGGGAATGATCGCAAATTTCTTGACCTGTTCCACCTGGGCAAGGGACTTATTGACCCGATCCACTTCCGACTGAATCAACTGCTTGATCTCGGGAGCCTGAGTCAGGCTTCCATAGGTTCCGAATTGGATCTTGTGATCCTGGGCATACTTGATCACATTCTCCTCATCGATGGCGATGAGCGCCACCAGATACTTCTTGCGATCCCCGATCACGACCGCATCATTGATATAGGGGCTGAATTTCAACTGATTCTCAATATTCTGGGGAGCAATATTCTTTCCGCCTGCGGTGATGATCAAATCCTTCTTCCGGTCGGTGATCTTTAAAAACCCATCTGCATCCAGTTCTCCCACATCTCCGGAGTGGAGCCACCCATCTCGCAGCGTCTCTGCGGTTGCCTCCGGGTTTTTAAAATAACCTTTAAAGATGCCCGGCCCTTTCACCAGGATCTCTCCATCTTCCGCAATTTTCACCTCCACGCCAGGCAAGGGACGACCGACTTTTCCAATTTTGAGCCGACCTTTTTGACTGACGCTCGTCACCCCGGTTCCTTCGGTCTGGCCATATCCTTCCACAAGGGGAAGGCCAATGGCATTGAAGAACTTCAGGACCTCGGGCGAAATGGGCGCGGCTCCGGAGTAAGCGACCCTCACCCGATCAAATCCCAATCGCTCTTTCAGCTTTCTAAAAACAGCCACATAAGCGGCTAAGTAAGCTGCCTTCAGGTAGGGGGGGATAGGTTTAAAGTTCAGTTTCAGGCTCGCATATTTCATCCCAATGCCCATGGCGGCCTTAAAGATCATCCGTTTAAGCCAGGTGGCATCGGACATACGAATCATGATGCCGGAGGCGTATTTTTCCCAGATTCGGGGAACGCCACAGGTAACCGTCGGAGAAACCTCTTTCATGTTATCCATGACCGTATCGGGACTCTCGATGAAATTGCAAATCGTCTTAAAACGGACGTTGATCATCACGGTGAAGAGCTGTTCAAAGATGTGGCATAAAGGAAGGTATGAAAGAGTTTCGTCGCCATCTTTAACCGGATTCACATTGACCATTGCCTCACTCATATAGAGGAGGTTGCTGTGAGTGAGCATGGCTCCCTTGGGAGGGCCGGTGGTGCCGGAGGTGTAGATGAGAACCGCCAAGTCATCGGGCTTCACTTCTTTCCAGCGCTGCTCAAATAGCCCCGGGTTTTTTGCATCGAACTCTTTTCCCAATTTTAGCAGGTCATCAAAACTCATCAACATTGGGTCTTCGTAACGCTTCAAGCCCTCCATCTCCATGACGATGACCTTTTCCAGGCAAGGAGTGTCCTTCCTGAATTTGAGGGTCTTGTCAAATTGCTCCTCATTTTCTGCGAAATAGAATCTCGATCCGGAGTTCTGGACAACGTAGCCACACTGTTCCGGCGAATTGGTTGCATAAACGCCTGCCGTTACCCCCCCTGCAGACATAATTCCAAAATCGGCATAGACCCATTCCGGTCGATTTTCACTGATGATGGAAACACATTCCCCTTTTTTGAGGCCGAGGCTGATGAGCCCCATGGCCATCTGTCTAACCTTTTCTCCATATTGAGCCCAGGTGACGTCATGCCAGATCCCGTAATCTTTGTGTCGGATAGCTACTCGATCAGGATGCTCTTTGACATGCTTTTGAAAATAACTCAGAAGGGTCTCGTTGCTCATGGCTTGCTCTCCTTTAACTGGTTTCCCTTTTCTTTCTGCAAGGAAGTGATCCTCAATGAAGATGTTCTTCCTCTATCCCGGCCAAACGCTTCACCACTTGCTTCCGAATAAGGCCTTCCCATGGTTACGACGGCTTGTCAGGTGGCAGACGAACCGGAAAATTCAATCCAAGGTCATCTTGTCGTTTTTAATAATATACTTCAATGAAGAGAAAATCAACAGCATTCTTAAATTCTTGGTAATGCTCCAGAAGACGTGAAAAAATTACAATCAAGAATAACTTTCGTTACTGACCCCTCCTTCTGATAAGACCAGCGTTGTCGAAAGCCGGAGAACCGGGGTGGGCAAGGCGGCCTTTTTGCTTGACAGACAACTCTGTTTTTCGTACATTCAACCCAGCCAAAAGCGAGCTCACATCATTAAAACAATTCTCGCATCGAGAAGCGTAAAAACCTTATCACGCACGGGAGGCAATAAAAAATGGAATTCTCTTTAAAGAATAAGGTTCTCCTCATCACTGGAGCCAGTCGGGGGATTGGTCAATCAGCAGCTATCGGACTAGCTCAGGCCGGTGCCGACGTTGTCATTACCAGCCGGAAACTGCCCGAACTGGAAAAGGTAGCGGAAGAGATAAAGAAAACAGGAAGGAAATGCCTGGCTGTACCGGCCCACGTAGGTAAGATGGAGGAAATCAACAATCTTGTTAAGAGAGTCTTGGAGGAGTTCGGAAGGATCGATATCTTGGTGAACAATGCGGCCACGAACCCCTCGATGGCTTCGGCTATAGATATTGACGAGCACACCTGGGATTCCATTATGAACCTGAATCTTAAGGGGCTATTCTTCCTGAGTCAGGCGGTAGCCAGGGTCATGAAGGAGAAAGGTGGAGGCAAAATTATCAATGTTTCCTCCGTCGCTGGAATTACTCCCGACCTATTGCCCATTTACTCCATAAGCAAGGCCGGCGTAATTATGGCCACAAAGGTCATGGCTCAGCAATGGGCTCAATACAATATCCGGGTAAATGCCATCGCTCCAGGCTTAACCAAAACTCGCTTCAGCGAAGCCATTTGGAAAAACCCGGACATTCTTAAAATGGCAATGAGCAGAACTCCATTGACGCGGCCAGCCGAACCCGAGGAGATGGTGGGAGCCATTATTTACCTGGCCTCGGATGTGTCGAGTTATGTAACAGGTCAGGTTATTGCCATAGATGGCGGGATGACTATCTAATACAAACGCATCAAATAAGATGCTGAAACGAGTTCATGACAAGAAAAAGTCTGTCATTCCGAACCTTGTGCTGAATTCATTTCAGTATTGTTTCGGAATCTCGAATTTGGGAATGACAAGTAATTAATTGCGTTTGTATTAATGTCCGTGAGCGAGGTATTAAAAAAAACTGAAGAGATTTGATCTTCCTGCGGAGAAGACTGCGGCCTTTGGCAGTGGATGAATGCGTAAATCTTTGTGGAATCCCCATGTCTTTTGGTCTTCTTTTTTGACATATAACTCTGTTTTTCGTACATTCAACCCAACCAAAAGCGAGTTCTTATCATTTCATTGAGAGGTGTGAACATGAATGCCAGGGAAATGTTCGATTTGACCGGTAAGGTAGCAATTGTTACAGGCGGAGGAAGGGGTATTGGTTTAAAGATGGCCGAGGGTTTAGCCGAGGCTGGCGCCAACATAGTACTCTGCTCCCGGAAGATTGAAACTTGTAAAAAAGCAGCCAAAGACTTAGCGAAACTAGGAACAGAGACTCTAGCCATGGCTTGCGATGTCAAATCCCCCACGGATATCCGCAGCGTGGTGGACAAGACTTTGGAGGAATTCGGGCGATTGGACATTTTGGTCAACAACTCTGGAGTCAGCTGGGGGGGGCCCACGGAAAGCTATCCTCTGGAAGGTTGGCAAAAAGTCATGGACACCAATATGACGGGCCCTTTCCTCTTCTCACAGATTGCTGGACAGGTGATGATCCGCCAGAAAGGTGGGAATATTATCAACATTGCTTCTGTCATGGGAGTCATCGGAATGGAATCCGATGCAGTGGATGCCATTGCCTACAGCACCAGTAAGGGGGCATTAATTGCCTTTACGAAAGACCTGGCTGCCAAATGGGCCAAATACAATATCCGCGTCAATGCGATTGCTCCAGGTTGGTTTCCCACGGACATGACCAGTTGGGTTTTAGACCACCATGGCAAGAAAATCCTCAATCTTGTCCCCATGGGCAGATTCGGTGAACCGGAAGAGCTTAAAGGAGCAGTGGTTTACCTTGCCTCAGATGCTTCCAGGTATGTCACGGGCATCCTCCTCCCCGTGGATGGGGGACAGCTCGCTCTTTAATCCAGCCCAAAAAAATAGAACGTAGGTTTTAATGCAACTTTTTGATATTTAAGGGGCCTCCGGGGTCACATCTTCATATGTCAATATTTTACGAAAAAAGGGGGGGGTGAATATCAATCATAAAAAGGAGGAGAAGCCATACGGCTCATATCGCACCAAGAGATTGGTTTCAGAGGCCCGGGATAAAACGCAAGCCACCGGGGTTTGGTTAATGATTGCATTACGCTTAGGGGCTTGAGAAAATGGAAGGGATGTGAGAAAATGAATACATGAAATTTTAGAACACCCCAAATAGTGGTGAACGAATCATGGAAAAAGTGGATGTGATCATTGTGGGTGGTGGACTGGCTGGGCTCTCCTGCGCCTATGAACTGGCCGATTCGGGGATGACTGTGCTTGTCCTGGAGCGGGGAGACTTCTCGGGGAGCAAGAATGTGACCGGAGGAAGAATTTACCTCCGCCCTATTCTTCCTTATCTTCCCGACATCTGGGAGCAGGCCCCTTTCGAGAGGCACGTGACGAAAGAGGTCTTCACCGCAATGGGAAAGACCAACTCCACCACCTTCGAATTTTACAGCGACCGGTTCAATCAGGAGCCTTACCCCAGTTATACGATTCTCAGGGCCAAATTCGACCGCTGGTTTGCTGACCTCGTCACAGAAAGGGGAGGCTTCGTCATTCCCCAGAAGACAGTCGATGACCTCATCAAAGAGAATGGTAAGGTCATCGGCGTAAAATCCGGAGATGAGGAGATCGGAGCGGACTGTGTGGTTGCCGCAGATGGGATCCTCTCCTTCCTGACCGAAAAGGCAGGCCTTCGGAAACCTTTTGAGCCCAAGCATTTTGCCCTGGGGTTTAAGGAAGTGATCCAGCTCGATTCAAAAACGATCGAAGACCGGTTTCGATTGGGAGAGGGCGAGGGAGCGGCCCAGCTCTTTCTTGGCTCTCTCACGAAGGGGATGATGGGTGGAGGCTTCCTCTATACCAACAAAGACAGCCTCTCCCTCGGTTTAGTCATTGGCCTTTCTTCTCTCAACTCGAGAGAACCCCGCGAGGAAGTCTATAAACTCCTCGATCAGTTCAAAGAACGACCTGAAATCCGAAACTTAATCAGAGGAGGGGAGACCGTTGAATATTCCTCCCATCTCATCACCGAGGGCGGGATTCATCATATCCCAAAGCTCCATACCAATGGGATGCTTGTTGTGGGTGATGCCGCCGGCCTCGGCCTCAATATGCTCTTTACGGTTAGAGGGATGGAATATGCCATGGTTTCAGGAGTGTTAGCGGCCCGGACCATCAAGAAGGCAAGGGAGAGGAATGACTTTTCGGCTTCGTCTCTTGCCGAATATGAGAGACTCCTCAACGAGAGTTTCATCCTGAAGGAGATGAACGCCTATAAAAACACGCTTGGAGTCCTGGAGAACGAAAGGCTCTTTACGAAGTATCCGCAGGTGATCTGTGATCTTTTCGAAAAGGTGATGTGGGTGGATGAGAACCCCAAGGAAGGGATCTATAAAACCAAAATGGCGGAGTTGAAAAAGGAATTTTTAAATCTACAGACATTTAAGGATTGGTTGCAATTTAGAAAAATTTAGTGGGTACAAGTTCAAATTTCAAATTCTAAATGCCAAAGGAATGTCAAAGTTCAAAATCCATGACTTTTTGACATTTTTGCATTTGTAATTCCTTTGAAATTTAGGCTTTGACATTTGAAATTTTAATTGGAGGCTTGATGAAGATCACTGAGAAGTTGGCTCTCGATGCCTTTAAAAACGATAAGGAAACCCATATTCTTCTCGATCAGAAAATCTGCCATACCTGTAAGGAACGTTTCTGCATCTATGCCTGCCCGGCAAACCTTTACTCCCTGAATGAGAAAGGAGAGATGGTCGTGGAATTTGCCGGCTGCCTCGAATGCGGCACCTGCATGATCGCCTGCATCTATGGTTCGGTCAAATGGCATTACCCCCGAAGCGAATACGGCGTCCAGTACCGCTGCGGATAATAGGATTAAACATTCCCCGCTGGTGCTTTCCTTTAATGTTTTCCGCTAACTATTTAGTCTCCGAAGCTTCAGCGTAGGAAGACCTTCCTCAGAAAATTGCTATAAAATTAAATTTTTGGTATAAATAACTTAACTCTCGGAGTGGTTCAAACAAATGAAGAGATTTTACGTTTATATTGATGCTTCCGTAATTGGTGGTTGCGAAGATAGCGAATTTGCCGAAGCGACCCTTGCTTTGTGGCAACTGTTCGTTCAGGGAGTCTACATAATGGTTCTCTCCGAGCGTACTTTGCGTGAGCTTCAAGGAGCGCCTCAAGGTGTGCGAAATCGCCTCCTTGAAATACCTGAGGCCCATCAGATCATCCTTGCAGATACACCTGAAGCGGATGGACTTGCAGAGGCGTATCTATCTCACGGCATTGTAGGCCCGGGCAGTCGATCAGATGCTCTTCATGTGGCTCTCGCAACAATTGGCCATGTTGATGTTCTTGTCAGTTGGAATTTCAGACATATTGTCAATCTTGGCAGAATTCGATTGTTCAATGCTGTAAATTTGGAACAGGGTTATGGTTTGATTGAAATTCGCACTCCGAAGGAGGTGTTATCCGGTGAAAAAGACATTTGATGCGGTCGCTTGGATGCGGAAGCGGCGGGAAGAAATTGACAAGGAGGACAAGGGGCTTTCCTGGGAAGAGAAACATGAAAAGACCCGGAAGCTTCTTGAAAAGGATCCTCTTTGGCTCAGCCTAAGGAAACGCCTGGTTGACCCCACATCGGTACCGGTTGGGAAGTTCAAGGGCCATAAGCAGGAAGTTACCGAAAGACATCCCGATTGAGCCTTTTATTTGATCCCCTTTGATGGTCTTCCCGATGACCTTCGGTCAACTTCTTCCGGATCCCAACCTGCGATCCTTGTTCCCTAATCCACTTGCTCTATGGCGTCTATCCTTTCCTTCGAAAAGAGATGACTGTTTAGCCTCCGAAGCTTCAGCGAAGGAGGGCCTGCTGATCTCTCATTCCTTAAAAAATTGCCATAAAATTGAATTTTTGGTATAGTGAGGTCAACTTCGCCGGGGGTGATTGAAACAAGGGGCAAAGAAATCAAGCTGGGGTCGAAAAGTTACTTCGGAAACATGACCATTTCGGAAAAGTGAACCCTCATTGGTTCATGAACATTTTGCCTCACATCGCAGAAATGGACCAAACAACAGGACCTCAATGATCGTGTCCTTTCGGTAAGCCTGCATGAAGTCCAGCAGTGAGGCGGGTTATCATCGGTTATCCCTAAGAAGGAGGAGGATATCCGATGAGAGAGACTCAAAGCCTCATTAGCACACCTACCGTAGAACCT
>Ga0209835_1001088_pt1 | contig 15823 bp, 11 predicted proteins | sample LakKivwa52mmetaG_FD_184138 | JGI IMG/M metagenome (GOLD analysis project Ga0209835, IMG submission 184138) | Anoxic lake water microbial communities from Lake Kivu, Rwanda to study Microbial Dark Matter (Phase II) - Lake Kivu water 52m metaG... | ecosystem: Environmental > Aquatic > Freshwater >...
CCGCTGGTGGAAAATGAAAGAAAGCCCAGACGGGCAATATGTGGCGTACCACGAACATGAAGAGGCGATAGAGGCGCTACGCTATGAGAATGAGAAACTGTGGGAGCGCATCGCCCAGCAGGCGGAAGAGAACAAATTACTTTTAGAGAGTAAAACAGGTTGGGTGAACATGGCGGCAGCATCGCATCGCGAAATCATACAGCTTAGAAAAATATTAAAGCACGCTAAGAAAGCAATTGCGTTGGTATTCTTCGGACTTGCGTCCTTATGGTGGGGATGGGTATGAATGCGTTAAATAAACAAGAAGGTGGTGCCCACTACAAAGACTTAGCAATTCAACCAGTCGAATACATACAGGCGAACGGCTTAGACTATTTCCAAGGAAACATCGTGAAATACACTACACGGCACAAAGCTAAAAACGGCGCGGAAGATATTAAGAAAGCTATTCACTATTGCCAGTTGATATTGGAACTTGAATATGGAATTAAGAACGACAAGGCGTAATGGCTCTGTTTACAAAGACCGCAGGTTATCCGATACCGTTGATCTTTTTAAACCGCATCACGCATTGTCTGTTAGAAAATACGCCGAGCTGATGAACATGGACTATACCCATGCGAAAGAATTCCTTACTCGAATAGAGCGGCTGGGGGTGATATACATTAGATACACACAACAAGTAGAACACTTTTACAGTTTAAGGACAGAAGATGAGGTTTAACGAATTTGCCAAGACAATGAGTATCGTCCGATACCAATACGGATTAGACGACCTCGACATTGAAATGATCAGACAGGTCGTTCGCATAAAAGACTTAGACGGTGGGGCTAGGATCATGGCCGTAGTTGCGACCAACTGTTACGAAGGTAAGACGACTGCGCATAACCGGGTGAGTAATCTAATTAAACGTGGTTTTTTAAAAGTGTATTACGGTAAGGACGGGCGGATAAAATTGTTGGAGCTTGGATCTTTTGCCGTAGAAATGATGAACGATTTATGGGAAGAAAAAGAATACATCCATTAAAACCTACACCTAAAAATATCCATCTTGTTTACAAAGAAATGGATAAAGCGAACCCAGAGTTATGGGGTGTTAGGTTAGGAAAGTTTGCCAGAGAAAAAGAATACACCATTTACGAAGTCGCTGAATACATGGAGGTCTCAGAATACTTAGTGGTTGAATGGTATAGAGGGCGAGTCGGTATGATTACGCCTTACATAATAAAAGTAAAAAAACTAATCGAGAGACTATCATGAGCGAGCTTACGCACTATTCAGACGCCAGCAATACCAACACAAAGAAAGCGTTCGGTTGGAAGAACAAGGATAAATCCTTTGTCGTTGGAGAAAGAGATGTCACCGTTGCTGAGACTGCGTATGCTGCGCCTAATAGCGAGATGATGTTATACGCATCTACTATGACTTGGGAAGGCACATCGGACGGCTGGTTGGCTGAGATGCCCAATAATGTTTACATCCATACTGCGCTTGCTATTGCGCTTGCCTCCACCGTCATGCGGTTTGTAGATGAGAAGAGTTACCTCATCAACTTCTACGGTAACAACCACAGTGTATTAGTCGAAGCCATGAACAGCGTGTTCGGTGATCCTAGACGGATGAGAGACATCGAACTATCAACCGCTCTACCTGTGTTCGACAACTTTCCGATCGTAGTCGATTGCCTAGCATTTGAGAACCCTAAACTCTTGAAAGACCGATTGGGCGAAAAGAATAAACGCATCATAGGCGCATCACCCATACCTGTTCCGCTTGCTCATCCTAGAGTGTTGAACATTCCGGTGGAAGGATTGGAACAGGTACATATTGCGCCCAAAAATTATGGCGTTTATATCGAAACATTTGTAAAACAGTTCATGTCTAAACATAAGTTTAAACCGTTTGATGCAACTGGGATATTGATCATAGATCTGATGTCAATGGTGGAGCAGGCGTGTGCGGACTGGGAGTATTTGCCGATCGCCCAAGTGATGTTAGATGCCAACCGGTTGAAGCAGTCTAAAGAGGGGCTGATCATGGACTTCATCAATGAGAACTTAGATAAGGTGTACGTTGTAAACATACCCGGGCAACGGATAGCGGTGAAAGTGCGAGTGCCGGATGGTCCGATTTACATCCGCTATGAGATGCAAAATAAAATGTTGTTCATCCATCGCGCCATCTTTAGAGAGTATTACAAAAGGAAGGATCTGACGGAGGCGCTTAAAGTGTACTGGGATACGGGCGCCATTACCGAGGTTAAAAAGAAAGCGATGTACGGTGGCACATTAGTCTCCGCTCGACAGTATTATCATGCGTTCTGTGTCGATTCTACAAAACTGATTGGGTTTGATTTACAGGAGTTTCTGTATGGCGTTGGTGTTTGGTCACAGGGTTGAGGTTGATTGGGGTAAGTTTACGCCAGGCAGTTCATTCTTCATCCCTTGTGTTGACCGAGACAGCGTTGAGAAGTCTATCCGTAAGGAATGTAAAGCGATGGGGCTACGATGTGTGACGAAGCAAGTGATTGAAAATAATATTTGTGGCGTAAGAGTTTGGCGTGTTATAGTTTAACTGAACGATTAGTCTCCGTTCGCATGCTGAAAAGCTCCATCTGCCCGCAGGTTTTGGCCTGCGGGTTTTTTATTATAAGCCTGCTTTCAGTCTGATCTTTCCGATGTTCTTTAACATCCGGCCTGTTCTTTCGTCCAATACCTCGATCTTCTGCGACTTCTCTTCAGCACTTATATTTTTAGCATCAATAATACGATTACGCTGCTCACGGATCTTTGCCATCTGACCTTGAAGGTTTAATACCTGTTGGCGCACGTGTGTCATTTCCTTATGTTCTTCACGATATGCTTTAGCCCCTTCAATGTCGCCGTGTTTACGATAGTTAGCAATCGTATTGGTCACCACATTTGAGCGTTCTAACAGATCATAATAATCATCGATCTGTGATTTGTAACGAGGATCAGCCATGAAGCGTGACACCATAGGGTTTTTATACCAATGGGACTCAGGCTTCTTAACGTCCGACATAGCGTTGATCAACTGATCGGTGGTTAACAATGTCAGTGAACCTAATGTTCCGGCATACGCTTTGATTAAATGATCCACTTTAACAGGCGACCAGTTCATCTTTTCACCGATGGTTTTAGCGATCTCAGAAGTAGATTCCCCGTATTGTTTGAACGGCTCTAAGTTTTCTAAACCATGACCAACGATCGGGTTGCCTGTCATAAAGTTGTGATTAGTTTCAATCTCAACAATACCTTTGACCAACTGCGGCATTAAGTTTGGACCACTGACCGAATCAAGGAACGCCTCTCTAAATGCTTTTCTAAGTTTCGTTGCATCTCTTGGATTTTCAACAAAATCTTTAGTGATATAGCGCCATGCAAATTCTGGTAATGCTTTGTAAAGTAAACCGACATCAGATGGTACAGGGATAGTTACACCACCTGTACCGGGAATTAGGAATGAATTTAATTTTTCCCGCTCGCTCATCTTTTCATATTCATCATCACCCGCCATTACCATTGAATACACAGCTGAGATGCCCATGAAGATTGCCGCATTTCTCAAAAATTGAAAGAACGCCGCTTGCTTATTTTTACCCATAATTCCAGCACCCATCATTGCGCTCAACTGGACGTCCATAGACTGCGCGTAAGCGTTTGCAAACGGAACAATTTGTGTGATCATATGAACCGCTGTATTATCCCCACGATGACGCCAGTTGATAATGTTACGCGCTCTATGTAACGCTAATAACTCATCGTTAGTTTCTTTCATGGTCTGTTCGTAAATTGCTTTACGTTGTGCCATATCAGACGCGGCTGAGAAGTCGTCGATCTTATCCCAAATGCGATTGATACTAGTAGTCGCATCTAATCCAACTTTTCTACGCATACGGTTGGTAATCTCTTGAGTCGTATGACCGTAACCACCTGAGATCCCGTGCGCGTGAAGACGTTCAATTGTTTCGTTGTTTGGGTTTTTAAGAATGTCATAATAGCTTTTCAACACACGACCCATTAACTCAAACGGTCTGTTAACGCCTGAGTATAAAGCCGCACGTTGCGCGTCCATGACTACCTGAGCTGCGCCAAATGTTGGTAGAGCTGTAACGCCTGTACGGAGAATTCTAGATGCGCCTGAGAAGAACGACAACAAGGGGCCTAATGATGCAACAGGTTTAACTGCACCGGGTATCTTTGGATCCGCATATTCGACCCAACGGCGTTTGCCGTTCATCATAACGGGCGCAAAATATTCCTTATTGGCTTTTGGTTCTGACGAATAGTATTTTGTTTCACCATTCTCACCCATTACGCCGTAATCTTTTGCGATCTTTTGCATGGCAAAGTTACGAGAGCCTGCTTGTACCGCCCACATGTAACGGGTCATGATGTTATCTAAAACGTCTAAGCTTTCTTTATCAGAACCTTTAAATGCTTTCTCTGTACCGATATCAGTTAGGCCACCGAAGTATTGTTTCATACCCGGATTAGTCGATTCGATGTCATCCATGATCCGGTACAGTGGAACGTAACCTTTTTCTGATTTGTAAAGATCGGCTTTTTCTTTTGGCAATAAGCCTGCCGCCACCATGAAATCTAAAAGGTCATATTGGGTTGCATCGACCATGTCACCGATCTTAGTTAACGCAGGGTATTGTTTGTTTAATCCAATAAACTGTTTAGTCAGGCGTTGTTGTTCAGGCGAAACATACCCTTTACCGCTGTTGATGATGTTGTTATAACGTCTTGCCAACAGGTATCGGTTAACAATGTTTTTACCTTCAACCTTGTCGCCTAATTTATCAGCGAAATCATGTACGAGAGTGAAGATCTGTTCGACATTGTTGCTATCTTTAACAACCGAAATACCTTTCTTAGTAATAACAGGCTTGCCAGTATGCGCCGCTGCAGCTGCAATTTTATCCCCATCATACGCTTGGTCAATTAAGACGGATGCAATCGCTTCGCCTTGTTCGTCAGCCAATTTACCTGCCAGTTTTTGGTAATCTTTACTGGCAATAATCGCCGCTTGGTGGGTGGTCGCTGTACGGATGTTATTTAATTGGTTCTTAACACCTTCTATTACGCTATTTTTCGTAGCCGCCTTTGCTTTGTTTACATTGGCTTGCAGACGATCGGACAAAGAACCTTTATCTTCTTTAACAGGTACATCAAATTGTGTACGTTGTTGCGCTTTGGAATACAGCGGTTTCTCAACTGTTCTTTGTTGAGTTTCTTTAGGCTGTTTTTTAAGAACCTCATCCGCCATCTTAGCGAAGTCGTGTTCTTTCAACCATTTTGCACTGCCTGTCAGTTTATATGCAGTACGTCTTAACCATGACATGAATCTTTGTACGATCGGTAATTGTTTGGCATGTTCTGCCAAGTAACCGAGCGCTTCTTCGTGGACTAAGTCTGGGTCAGTATCTTTAGGTACTCTAGCGTACGCTTCTTGTACAGCCTTAGCGCCTTTATCCCGTAGGGCTTGTAACTGAGTTAAGATCGCTTGGAACTCTTGATCAGTCTTACCTAAGCGCTGAGCATGCACAGCGACCTCATGTCGGATCAAACCATGCAGATCTTTAGATTGATCGATGTTCTCAGGGATAAGCGTTACGCCGGTATCAGGATGGTAATAACCTTGAACGGAAGTATCGTTGTTCACATCCGCTAAGCTACCGATAGTAATCTTAGGCGCATTGTTACCGTAGAGTTTAGTTAACGCTTCTTGCAAAGACTCAGCGGTATGAGGGTTTTCAACAGGAGCTACGGTTTCTGATTTTTTAATGTCAGGTTTTTTTGACGACAATGTCTCAACGTGTTTCTTTAGATTAGCTAAAAACGGATTAACGCTAGGCGCAAGTTCTGGTTTCTTAGTGCTAATCGCTTGTAAAGATTTAACGACATCGTTAAGACCTTCCGCATTATTCATTGAATAATTAGCAGGCGAACTTGCAATTCGTTTTGCAATAGCGGTCTTACCTAAATCAGGACTTAACGTCGTTAATGTTTCAGGCGTAACAGCGTCTGTTGGCAAACGACCTTCTTCTCTTGCCGCTTTTAAGTCGGCTGTTTTTTTCTCGTTGAGTAATTTAAAAGGTTCAGCTTCAACGCGTTGCTGTTGTTGGGTTGAAGATAACAATTCACCTTCTGGGGTTGCGTACAACTGTTGTCTTAAGCGATTGGCTTTTTCAACATCATTGTTTAATTCCGCTTCTCGGATAGCTTGTTGAATTTGAAGATTAGCCGATCCACCTTGAGATGGCGCTTCAGATGTAATTTCTTCTTGGACCTGAGGCGCAACTCTAGCATTGCCAAAAATATCCAAAGTCTCACCGGGCTTAGCTTGTTCAAGCTTTTTAGCCATTGCTTCAGACGCTTTTTTCTGTTGCGCTTTTAACTCTTCTTCCTGTAACCGTTGTTGTATATCAAGCGCTCTTTGTTGATAAGGCGCTGACTCTTGGATTGATTGCGCTCTTTGTTCAGCTGAGGCATAACCCATCGGAGAAGTTTCAGGTAATCCGTAAAGCGTTTGTCTTGCACGATTCGCTTGATCAATTGCGGTTTGTTGCTCCGCTTCTTTCATTGCCTGTTGTATTAGAAGATTCGCCGACCCACCTTGAGACGGCACTTCAGGCGCAACTTCTTCTTTGGGGTGAGGCGCAACGCTAGCTCTGCCGAAAATGTCTAAAGTTTCATTAGGCTTAGCGGCTTTTAATTTATCAGCCATCGCCTGATTAATCTTTTGTTGATTCTCGTAACCTTTGATTACATCGGGTGATAATGCGCCTTCTTCATCAAACAACTGCTGTTGGACAGGCGCTGTTTTGTAAAGGTCTAGCACTTTCTTGGGGCTTAGATTTAAACCTTTAAACGCACTTCCTTCGCTTTCCAACGCTTCTTTAACTTGCGAAGGATTAGTGAATGTTTTAGGTAATGAGCGTAGATAATCCGCAGCGTTTGCGATAGGATCTTCTTTGCTCACTTCTGATGGTTTAAACAAAGAGGTAGAAGGTCCTTGCTCTAAGCCCGGAATCTGTTGCTGACCTTGTTCCTGTATGCTTTCAATTTGCTTGTTAGCATCAACAACCTTCTCAGCTAACTCTTTCTTACTTAACTCAGCATCGACAGGGTATTGTTTTAAGTACGCTTCGTAATTGCTTAATAACTTCTCTGTGCCGTCAGGTAATGTTGAGCGTTCGCCAGAGTCCTCATCGAACCATTTGCTGATATCTTTAATATATTGAGCATCTTGTTGTTTCTTATCCTTTTCAGATAAAGCGTCTTGAATACCAATGTTTTGATTGATGATGTCCTGAAGAGTAACACCTTGATAGGAGTAAATGTTCTGCGCAATATTTTGAAAGCGAGCGTCTTCTTTCTTCTTACGGACTCTCTCCTGCTCGGCCAGTGTATCTCGAGCCGCTCCTCTATCCATCAGGCGCATAGGACCGCCGACAGGACCAGCTAACGCAGCGCCAACACCGGACGCTAAATATTCATCCAACGCTTGTTGATCAGTCGGGCTGATGGGTAAACCAGCTTGAAGACGTTCTAACGATTGTTGCGCGATCTCTGTTGGGATCTCTTCCGCTAAGGTACGACCTGTACCACGTAACAGCCCTTCAACAGTACCTTGCTTAGCTAAGGCTTTTAAACTCTCTTCTGTAACTTCTTTACCCGCACCTCTTAATAACCGTGCTTCAGGACCAAGCACCATCTCAAGGGCTGTTTGACCTAAGCCTGCACCATACGCTTTACCCAAACTGACGTTCGGTGTCTCGCCTTTATCGACCTGCTCTTGGTATTGGCGTTGTATGTTCTCGCCGGATTGCGATAGGAAGGGGTATAACGCGGCACCACCTATACCACCGATTGTTGCGCCGATAGCAGCGCCGGGAACACCACCAATCATACCACCCAGCTTACCCCCGCCAATTGCGCCAAGACGACCGCCAGCAAAGATAGTCCCTAATGTAGGCGCTTGTTCAGCCACTGTTCCGGGTATTTGTGAAGCCGCTTCTCCGGCCGCAGGTAATAGGCCTTCTTGCTCGTACTTATTCTTAATCGCTTGCCAGTTAAAACCGGGGCGTTCTTGAATACCTTCCTGCGCTGCGATGCCACGCTGGGCAGCTTCTTCTACCCCGATAAACGGCGCTAATGCAGCTGTCTTGCTGGCTTCATAACCTCGTTTAGCTGAGCCGACTGCGGATTCAATGATGCCGCCTGTTTCAGGGACTCCTAAATGTTTTTTTACAACAGAATCTATAACGCTATCTTGTGTGTCATCTGGGAATTCAAGAAGAGTGCCGTTTGGTAATTCTGCATATTTAGCCATTATTAGATCCTGTTTCCTTTTGCGTCATATCTTATAACATTTTTAGGACTTGAACTATTTGATGAACCTATCACCGTATCAATTATATTTTGCGGCACTCTAATGTCGTTTAAATATTTCTCAAGTGGATAATCTTGGATTGTTAAACCGTTAGCTTTTAAATAATTTTGATAATCATCCCTCATTGCTTCCGCAGTTTTATTATTTAATTTTTGACCGTCCAGACCAGCATATTGATTTAGCACAATATGCGATTGTGCCATTCCTTTTAATTTTTGTTCAAGTAGTGCTTTTTTAGCAGGATCTTTTTCATTTTGAGCTTGAGTAAATAATTTAGCGTACTCTGCCCTCATATACGGTTCGGAATATTCTAGTTTTTGTTTATCTAACTCCAATGAATTAGCCGAATTTTTTGCAGTTATAGCTAGTTCAGCTAATAATATGTCGTTGTGCATCTGAGCTATTTTTAAGTCTTGGTCTAACTTTAACTTTTCTGTTCTCTCTTTACGCTGCTCAGCATCTTCAAAGCGTTTGCTTTCATATCCGTATTGAGCCAAGCTTAAGTCTTCTGCGCGTTGGTCTTGGGCTAATTTAATCTGCAACTCTCTCGCTTTATCTTGCTCTTTACGCAAGTCCTTCATATCGTCTGCGTAGGATTTAAATCCTGTTTGAGCGCCAGCCCCGATATTAGCTAAAGCAAACGGAGAAGTACCCGCCATCGTAGCAAGACCCGCTTGTAGTAACGCCATCCAAGGCGCTTTACCTTTGGCTTCAGAGTATTCTTTTCCTTGCTCTTCAAGGTAAGTTTTTAGGTCTTTAGCCGCAGTATTTTCCCCTACAGAATTTTTTATGTCATTGATGTAGTCTGCTGCAGATCTGCTTGTTTGTACAGCTTCTGTTGCTAGGGTTTGTGCTGCAGCTTGTGCTGGTGCTGATAATTGACCTTGTGGTGCAACTGCTGGGGTATATGGCGCACGACCTTGACCTTGGCCTTGTTGAGCAGCTGGCGCTTGTCTTAACTGCGTACGCTCAGCCATTGACCGTGTATCCTTTGGGGCACCTTGGTTCAATATACCTAATGTTTCTGCCATACCCGGAGCCAACGGCGCTATACCTCTTACCGCAGGTTGTGGTTGGGCTGCAACATTTGGTGGGGTGTCTACGCCTTTAACTGCAGCCATATTGTCTGGATTGTTTTCGGTACCATACCACCCAATAGTGTTTAGGCCTTCTTTTATAAGGCGTTCTCTATTTGCTTTACTGCGCCCTAAGAATTCTTCATGACGCGCACGACTTGCGGTCGCATACCCAGCTAACATATCTTTAATATCATTACCTAGACCGGAGCCTTCACCTATATCGCTTGCAGCTCTGGATAATACTCCGCTTAGCCCTAGCCTTCTTTGTATATCGTCATGCTCTGAAATAGCTGAAGCGGGTACATTTTTAGTAACTTGTCCGTATCCTGATACAAGCGGGGCGGGTTCTCCCATGATATATTGGGTAAACACATTTTCTTTAGTTGGCATATTTATAGTAGAATCTTGCAACATAGCCAATCTTTCTGCCGCTCGTTGCTCATTCGGCCCAGTCCTACTGTACGTTACTCCGCCAGTACCTTGAGAGGGTTTTACATATGTTGGATATTTTGCCTGTAGTTCTCTTTGTTTTTGTAGTAATAACGCCAAGTCTGTATAGTCCCCATGAGCGTCGCGTAAAAGATCAGCAGGATCAATATAACTTTTTTCTTCCCCATTAAAAGCAACCGCCCCACCTTTAGCCATGCCTGTTTTTAGATATTTATCATACCTTTTATCCATACTTTTTAATTTCTTTTCGCCAGCATATTGCCCGTACATTTTCATAAGATCATCAACATCATTACCCTTAGCATTTTTTAGCATTTGAAAGTATTCATTTTTTCCAGCAGTGCTATTTATTATTCGAGACAATTCTGTTTGATTTTCCATATTTCTATTCAGGTATTCATGGAATCTTGGTAAATCTTCAATGCCCAAACCAGACGCAGAATTTATGGCCCTTACTTCTTCGTCAGATATAGGTCTATTTACTTTCATTTCCCCACCTATTAACCAGTTACCAGTCATATTTGGGCTTGTTTTATACCGATAGAAACCTCCTTCTGGTATTTGATCCGTGATGTGGGCAGCTTTTGGGATTAGTATCCCCTTATTATTGATGCCTCGCTCATTAGCAACTGATTGCCAATCAACATCATTTGGAAACTCGACTTCCGCCCATTGATGCTCACTTGGTCTGTATACGGGAGGATTACCTCCTTTTCCAATGTGAGTAGCTACTGGTATGTCCCCAGCATGCCAACCGGGTCTATAAGCCAACGCTCCTAGAGATGATTGAACCTTTTGAGGGTTCCCAACTGCTGGCTTGCCTGCTTTAGCCGCTACCCATTCATTTAATGGGATAGCTTCGTCTGCATTAACGAACAAAGGGTAAAGAGTTTCAGGGTCATTGGCTTTTGTTCTAAATAATTTATATGCATTAACTGTATTTTTTGGGGAAGCTATTTTTTCAATACCCCCAGCCATCGGTGACATATAACCAATAGCTCTTTGTTGCATAGCTTCAGGGTTTTCTAGTTCAGCTTGTGTCGGCACATTACGCTCAATGTTAGCGACGAGAGATGCCAAGAACTTCTTGGCATTAGGATAAGCCTCAAGCAACTGAGAATAGTCGCTTAGAGCTGAATCAACCGCCCCACCTTTAGCCATAGCTTGAGGCTCAGGACTACGAAGACCACCTGCGATACCACCTGTTCCTGCCATCTGTGCTTGCATAGCTTCGGCTTGGCGTTTCATCATCTCATGTTGGCCGGCTTCGCTAACAGCTTGATTGGCATTATTCGCTAGGGTTTGTGTAACCGGCGCTGCGTTAGCTTGTGCGCCTTTTTGAGCTTCAATGCTGTTCGCCGCTCTTAACTGCTCTGTTAATTTAGAAAGTTCAAGTGCATCTCGCCAATCCGGCGCTCTTTGCATCTTAGCGGTCAGCTCTTGAACTCGACGGATCATTGCGTCTTTCATTTGGCTTTGTTGCTGTATCATTTGCTTGCCTCCGCTAAGGCGTCCGCGACGACTAGATCAACCAGACCGCCTGATTTATAAGTTTTAGGTTTATCAATCACACCGCCTTCAGCTTTCATCATGCCGTACATGGCAGCGCCTGTCATACCAAGACCTGCTATTTGAGATCCCACACTAGGTGCTGGCGCATAATTGGTCGTTGTAGTTCCCAACCCACGGATAAGCGCGTTGTAGTTCTGGTACTGCTGCATCGGGTAGTTCTGAGCGTTCGCGTAGTTGTTGATAGCAGCATTGATAATGTCTTGCTGGTTCTGTTGCTGTTGACCGCCCAACTGGTTCTGCAAATTAATAATGCCTTGTTGAGCCGCTAGCTGTTGAGTACCGATATTCGACAGGTTTGTACCTGCTGTGTTTGCTAGACCATAACCCGCTTGAGCGCCTTGAACACCTTGAAGCCCATATCCAGCACCTTGCATACCTTGAGCGGTACCTTGTAACCCTAACTGACCGCCTTGGATAAACTGACCAACACCTTGAAGCCCTGCGTTAGCACCTTGTATACCGGTTTGATAGGCTTGGTTAGCAGCGTTGACCCCACCAAGACCAACCTGAGCGCCTTGCATCGCAGCGTTCTGACCGCTGATCGCCTGAGCTAGACCAGACAAACCTAACTGCCCACCAGAGAGCGCGGTACCTAACCCAGTCTGAGCAGCGTTTAGACCTTGTAAGCCATACTGCTGTTGTTGACCGATATTACCCAGAGCTTGTGTGTACGCATTCTGTAGACCTTGCGCCTCAATACCTTGCAACTGAGTGTTTAAGTTACGTTGGGCTTCAGCATTCTCAATCGCTTGTCTCGCTCCACCATACGCGCCTGAACGAGCGGCGTTAGCTTGTCTGACTTGTTGCCCTACTTGGAAGTCTCTTAACGCACCAGCTTTTTGAACATCAGTAACCGCTTGTTGATACGGGTTCATGTATTGCTGAATGGTACCTAAGTTAGTCACCATGTTGCCGTAGTTCTGCCCGGTACCTGCCGCTTGCGCTGCGTAGTTCCTAGCTTGTTGCCCTACGTCCATACCGTAGGTTTGAGCTTGTAGGCCTTGTAATCCTAACTGAGAAGCTAAGTCGCCATACTGTGCGCCCTGTGCCCCGTAGTTTTGAGCTTGACCTGCTAGATTCGCCGCTTGCGCGCCATAGTTAGCGCCTTGCGCCCCGTAGTAATTAGCCATGTCCTGCGCTTGTTGCGCAGACTGCAGACCAAATTGTTGGCCAAGCATACCAGACTGATACCCAGCGTTACCGTAGCCCAACGCTTGCTGAGCGGACTGCATACCCCCCATACCTGCGGCGTTGACCATATCAGTTGCTTGCGCATACTGCCCGGGTACTTGCAGATTAGCAGCTTGGGCGAACGCTTGTTGTTGCATAGGACTAAACCCAGCAACGTAATCTTGAGGGTTCGTTGAGTACGCAACGTACGGGTTAACCCCTGTAATCTCGCCCTTATCATTGGTTTGGAACAACTGTTTAGTTGCCCCCGCGAGCATTTGTTTCGCTTGCGGTTTTAGCCAATTTGGTATATTGGTTTGATTGACCGTTGATGTGGTGTTAGAAGGCGCACTACCGCCGCCCATAAAGAGCGTGGGTGAGAACCGACTTGTCAATACACCGTTAGTAAAAGTAAATAGTTTGAATGCTTTCAACAAATTCATAAAGTCGCCTCGACTAAAGTATTACAGGCTTTCAAGTTATGTCGTTTTAATAACCTAACCATTGAAGGTCTCCCATAAGCTTGTATCATGGTAGCGCCTTTAAATCTAAGAATTGCAGCGAGCTGCTTGTACATCTCTTTGGTGAGAATAAATTTACCCCCGACAGTGGTAATAAAAGCTACACGTTGCAGCGGGTAATTCTGAAACGACACAGTCATCGCCCCATGTATTTCATTTTGCTCGTCAACCGCTACTAAGAGCAGCCACTCGCCGGATGTCACATAGCCTTGTACATGATGCAGATTATATAAGGGTTCGCTTTCGCTTCCTACCATCAAGGCTTCGTTAATATAATTTACAACTCTTGGCCATGTGATATGCACATAAGGCAATTCTACAGGGGCTACTCTCATCTTCTTAACAGCGACATCAAGCCACCATCAGCAGCTGTTTTAGTCTCTGGATGTAATGCCGCGTTTAGTGCTTTCGTTGCATTGTCGTAATCAGCTTTTTGCGCGTCATAATACTTCTGAGCGGCGGCTTTTGCTTTAGGCCCCACTGCGGCGTCTAAGGCTTTCTTAGCGTTGTTCATCTCAGTTTGTTGGGTGCCAATAACACTATTATAGGCTTTAGTTATTTGGGCGGCAGTTGATCCTGCTTTTAATGTTGGTGCAGTAAAGCCCGTATATTTCTTAGCAGCGGTGTCTAATTTACCTAGCGCAGTTGTATCTAACCGATCTGCCGTCATGGCTTTTGTTTCATACGTCCCTTTCGCGCCGGTGAGAGCACCAAGCGAAGCTTTATAGTCAGCGTTATACTGGGCCAATTGATTATTTCTAGCATCTAAGTTTGCCTGCGCTTCACGCACGAACGCTGGGTTTCCTGATTTTAATGCCGCGTTATAATCAAGTTTAGCTTGACCAATATCTTTATTGATCGCCGCTTGTTTGGGCGCATATAACTTATTGAGCTGATCTTTGGTAAACCCACTTAACTCATTTTCTCCGAAGTTTTGGTAGTTGCCGTATTTGTAATCTTTTTGAGTGTACCATTCGGGTACGCCTGACGGCGTGGTGGTCGCTGTGCCTGTTGTGGCATCGTATGTTTTAGTTGGGTCATACGCTGTGCCTGTTCTGTTCACACCCCCTTGCGTGAGGTAATCTTCTACGTCCGCTTCTGATGCGCCTAATAAACTAGCGACATCTTTTGACGTTAACCCTAATTTACCCATCAGGTCATAGTTTTGCTGAGCAGTGTTTTTAGTATAGTCACCTGCTTGTCGCATGATCTGGTCGGAGGATAGCTTTTGAGAACCAAACACATTTGCCGCCGCGCCAGTATCTCCAGCAGGGTTTTGTTGGTTCATTAAATACGCCGTGCCAAAAGAAGTACGTGGCGCTGCGTTTTGCGCCATCTGATTGTAAGTCCCCATATTGTTAGCGTTAGCTAAGGAGGCGTACGCAGGTGAGGCGTAATTTTGGTACTGCGATTGGTATATCGGCTGATAATATTGGTTTTTATTTAATTCCCCTTGGTACTGATTGCTGGGGCGGTACATTTGCGTATACTGGTCGGATGATAAAACCCCAGCTTCTTGCATATTAGCACCTGTAACCCCGCTTCTTTGCATAGCAGCCGCTAGCGCTTGCGGGTCATTACCGTATCGGTACGCCATATTACTTAGAGCATTACCCGACAGCATACCAGTAGCCCCGTAGCCACCGCCCATACCATAACCAGGAGCGGATAAATAACTTGCGTAAGGGTTCATACCAAACCCTGAAGCTGACTGGTACATTGGATTGATTTGCGCTGGCGCCTGACTAAAACCGCCAAAACCAGCAGAAGGCGGGCTATACGCACCAAAACCTTGGCCGAAACCTGTAGAAGGCTGGCTAGTATTCATGCCCCACCCACCAGTGCTTTGCCCCGTATTTCCGCCCCAACCGAAACCGTCTGCCATCTCTATCTCCTAAACTGGTAAGTGCTTATACGCACGTGTGTCTTTCGCAAATTCTTTTTTACGCCCAAGAGTTTTATTTCTTCCGGTTTGTATTTTTTGCACCATATCGTCTAGTATTTTTGCACCAGCATCCGTAGACCCTTGGCCTAATTCAGATACGATCCTAGATGGAATTACATATTCCCCTGACGCAAGTCGCGCTGGTTGTTTTCCCGCTATCGTTGCCGGTATATCATCACTTACACCTGTGCCGGGGCCGTCTAACAAATTAGGACTTCTACCCCCAGCAGCGTATCCACCTAGATCAGCGATACCACCGCGAGCCATAGCGGGAGCAGGCTTACCTTGAGCAGCCGCCATGTCCATTAACTTTTTCTTTTCTTCAGGCGTTAAGGTTGCAATTTGAGATTGATCTTGGAACATACCCCCAATAAGCGGAACATCGCTTGCGCCTTTCCAATCAAAGATCATGCCGGGCAAAGAGTTTTTAGCTAACCAATCAACTATACCGCCACCAGCCATCATCGTTGTAGAGTTTGAGCCGTAGCCTTCTGGATCAGCCACTTCGTTTTGGTTAGGGGTATTTTGAGCGTTAGACATATAACCGTCTAAGTCTGTGATGCCCCCCGCCGCATAGCCCGGCGCTAATGAAGGTCTGTATTGGCGTGAGTAACGTAGGTAATCGGCTCTGTCTTGAGCGTTCATACTATCTAATTTGTCC